>Ga0206682_10001467_pt1 | contig 23197 bp, 18 predicted proteins | sample M240m12015metaG_FD_155444 | JGI IMG/M metagenome (GOLD analysis project Ga0206682, IMG submission 155444) | Ammonia-oxidizing marine archaeal communities from Monterey Bay, California, United States - M2 40m 12015 | ecosystem: Environmental > Aquatic > Marine > Intertidal zone | place: USA...
TAGACCCAGACTCGGCGTATCTAAGAGCCACTCGCACACGTCTCGATTTCCACGCTGTGCGGCTTTGTGTAAACAGCCATGACCGTTGGCGTTGATCAAATTGAAAGGCACGCCGAGTGAGGCGAGATATTCGCAACACTCGACGCCACCGGCGCCCATGGCGGTCCAGCACGCGACGTTACAACCGTAATCGTTGCACGACTTGTAATCGCACTCGGCGCGTTCAACGAGCTGGCGCATGACGGCGAGATGACCTTGCCAACAAGCCCACGCGAAAGCGGTGGATCCGTCTTCAGTGGTGCTGTTCGGATCGACGCCGCGCGAAAGCAGATATTCCACCACCTCGACGTGGCCGTTTCGCGCCGCCCAGTGCAAGGCGCTTCGACCGGCGTACGAGCGCCGTCCGCTCTGGACGGAGGTTTGAGGATTCATACAGCATTTTTCGACGAGAAACTCGACGCACTCGACGTGCCCGGCGCCCGCGGCCCAAAGCAACGCGTTGGAACCGTGCTTATCGACGGCGTCCTTCGAGCGTGGATCCCATCCATCGCGCGAAACGAGCGAGCGTAAGAGATTCAAATCGCCTCGCCGCGCGGCTTCAAGTCCGGGCAAAGGCAGTGCTTTGACGCGCTTCGCCGCGATCAGGGCATCCATGACAGTGGCGTCGCCGCGGCGGGCCGCCGCCATCGCCTCGCGCAAATCGTCCTCCCGCGACGCTTTTTTCGTCTTATTATCCAAATACGCCGCGTCTCCGTTCGTGAGGTCCGACCTCGATCCCGAGGTCGACATCGCCACGAGCGCGTTTCGCTCTCTCTCCACCGCGTCCATGGCTTCCTGGTGTAAATCGTTATGCCTCGTCTTTCGATGCCACCACAAACCGCGTTCGCCGCCGGAGATAAATTTTCCGCATTTATCGCACATCGCCGATCCCGCGTCACGCAGCTCGGCATATCGCTCTAACGTGCATATGGTGATCATCCCGCTGTCACCGCCGTCGTGCACGCGCACGGCGGCGAAATGCTTTGACGCGAACGCGTTTGGTATGAGCTCCGTCGCCGCCGTGGCGAGCGATTTGGCCGTGTGTTCACGTTCGACGCCCATGGGCGAGACGCACGTCACCGTGGTGGACGCATAACGACCGCTCTGCGCGCGTAGGGCGTGAAACAGCGCGTTCGCGGCTCCGCATTCGACGTCGCCGCCGGGGAGCTTCTTCGACACCCGAACGAGACGACGTTCGTCGAGACTCGCGAGAACGTCGCGCGCCGTGCTCTCGATCTCCGTGAGCGCGTCGAGTAACACATTTTTGATATCCTCAAGCGGTGGCATCGCCGCACACACACGGTGTGCGCGACGATGTGACGATGTTGTCGCGCTTGGCGCGGGGACGACGAGAAGCGCGACTCGCGATGGCTTCACACTCGGTTTTGTCGACAATCTATCTCATCTATCGCACGTCACGTCTCGACTTTAACTTTCCCGTTCCCGTGACGGCGCTGCCATGCGCAAAATGATTGTAGGTTGCAATCTTTTGGTTTACGTCCGACGTCGCCACGGGCAAAAATCTCAAACGAATCCACTCCAAACTCGCCGATACCGTAAATTTTCAACTCGGGCTCGAGTCCGACTTCAAACTCGCCAGTTTCCAATAGAAACTTCGTGGACACCTCCACGATCGTCCGCATCCTCCCGGGGAACAAGCCGAGGCGCTTGATGATTTCGAACACGTCCTGCGAATCCGCCGCGAGCGCCGCGCTCGGCGTCGGGAATTTCGCGAAAAAGTTTGATATGCATTCGTGTTTGAGAGCACCGCTCGCGACGCGCGACATCAGAGCACACGCGATCAGCAACTGCCACGCGTCATGCGCGTAATACTCTTGCAACAATTGCATGGGTGACGGCGGCGGAGGCGTTCCTAATCGAGACATCGTCCACGCCTTCCAATCGCTCACGGAACGCGCGGACGGTACGCTGTCTCCCCAACGCGCCACGGCGTCGCGGCGCCACGCCTCGTCTTTCGCTGACTTTTCGACAAAAGAATTGGCAACGTCCGCACGCGTGGCGAGTAACTTTTCTCGCGCTTCTGCGAGCCATTCTCTCGACGTCGCCACGACGTCCTTTGCCAACTCGTCGTCGTCCAACTCGGCGTCGACGCTCGCGCGCTTCCTCGCCCGACCGTTTTCGTTTTCCTCGTCCTCATCGAGCAAGGCGTCGATGGTCGATCCATCGTACTCGGCCTTCACACCGACGACCCTGGACGACCGCCTCGTCGGCTCGCTCGGCTCTTCGCGCTTCACTCTTTTCCGTGACGTAGTGCTAATCTTCCGCGACGACATCTTGTTTCGAATGTCATCCGCGAGTGCGTTCACACCCAAGCGAGCCATGTACTCGCGGTTGCGCTGAACGTGCGCTAATCGCTGGCGCTCGTACTCTGTGAGGTTCTCGTCCGGCATGGTCGCGCGCGTCGCGAGTCGCGCACTGAAGACTGTTGTGGGACACCTTAACGCCGAGTGGGGCGTCGTAGCGCCGAGTGAGCGCCGATCGCTCGCCGTGGACGCGCGAGCGTAAAAGACTAATGTGTGATGTGTACTGACAACCGATGAACAATCTAGGCATGCTGCGCGACTACACGATGCGCTCGAGTTCCTTGGCGTAGAGCAACGTTTGATTTATCAGAGCGGCCGCCGGGATGTCCCTGGCGCTCGCTGGCGCGACTTCTTCGTTGAAAACCACGCCTCCGTTGGCGTCCATCGTCCAGTCACGCGCGTTTGCGTATTTTTCAAACTCTTGAGCGTTTGCGAATCCTAACAATTTCATCGCCTCTGCGCCCGTAAGCGAGCCGTACGCGCTCTCGGCGCAACTCGCAATTTCGTCTCGCACCGTGTTCATCAACATCGACATGAAATACTCGTAGCTCGGATCTGGTAGCGCGTTTTGTCGCTGCGCAATCTTGTTATACGCCCCCTCCATCAAAAACTGTTCGAGCTCCAACACCGCTTGCACGCGTTGATCTTTCAAGACGTCGTCGTCCGTCGTCTCAAGCTCGGCGTGAAACTCGGCGATGCGGTTCTGAACCAGCAACCGCAACAGGTTTAACCCGACGATGAGCGCCTCATTTTGCGAACGCTCGATGGGTTGCTTGCAAGGCGCGCGCTTGCAGGCGTCGTAAGCAGCTTTCGCCTGCGAGGCGTGTCGCTCAAAGCTCTCCTCGTCTCGCGTCGCCGCGCTGATCATGACCCCGTGTTCCGCCGCCTCGCGCCTCAGCCGGAGCTCGTCTTCTTCGTTTCCTACGAACGTCGTCGCCGCGTGCACTTTGAAATCGTCCAAACGTTCCAGCGCCGTGGCGTGATCGTTCGTCGCGATCGCAGCCTGGATTTGCTTGATTAAATCTTTGCCGTGCGCGACGGACGTCGACGACGACGTGGACGCTCTGCGCGTGCCCACCATGACGTGTCTGAGTATTAGTTGGTTCGTCTGCGACGACGCGTGCGCGCGCGTTGCGGTGTGACCACGCCGAGTTTGTGCGAGGAGACTGGGTTGACTTTTTTACTCTACGGCGAGCCGTCCGTCGTGAGAGAAAGCGTTTACATTAAAATAGCCATCTAATCAGCAACTACTCCGCGCTCGCGGACGGAGACTGCTCTTTCTTCAATCTCTTGATCGCTTCGGCGATGTTGATGCCACCGAGCGCGGCGGTCAGCGTCTGGGCGGCGAGCGCGGCGGCGTCGACGTCCTTCTTCGACAGGAATGGAGGCGGCTCTGTCTGCCCGGCGATCGTCACGCTGGTGAAGATCTCGCCTTCGCTCAAGCCGAGACGATCGTAAACTTCTTGAAGATCGTCCACGGTCATCGCGTCGTACATGAGGGGTAAATCGGCGACGCACTGAATCTTCTTCAGCGGCGCTAAATCTGGAGTGTTGGTGCACTGCATCAAATCGGCCCAGTAGTTGTTCGTCTTCAAATCCATCTCATGACGACTCAACAGCGTTAAACGCGCGCGATCGACCTCGCGTTGGCTCACGCGCTGCATCTGAAATCCACGCAACACGCGCACGCCGGCGTTGAGAGCTTCATCAATTTTTTCCGGCGTCGACGTCACCAACAACCTGTACGTCGTCGCGTCGTTGTTTTGTAATCCAAACGACATTGTAAAGTTGCAGTCGTACGTCAGACCCAACGCGTCGCGCACCGTTGTGAACAATCTACCACCGATAACTTCTGCGAGCATCATCCCCGCGCAATACGTCGCCAAAGAATTCGCGCGTCGCGCAGACTGCTGCGCGAATGGGTTCCCCTTCGCCGCCGCCACCTCGTTCACGGGATCGCGCAAGGCTGCAATCTGTTCCGGCGTGTACGCGTCTTGATTGACAAAGCTCGGAATTTCAGAGTACAGACTCGTCATCGGCGCCCACATGGATGGCCCCGGTCCGGCGGCCACCGCGCACGCTCTTTCGTCGCTGTCCTTCAACCACAACCGCTGCGCGCGCACCGGATCATCCTTTGGCACCTCTTTCAATTTCAGCGGGGGCACTTGCGGCAACGGCGGCGCGGGCTTGGTCTGAATCGATCCCATGAACGCGAGAACCATTTCGTCGACTTCTTCGGGGATGATGTCGCCGACGATGTTGAGTTCCAAAGCCCCGCTCGCGAATTGAGCTTCGATCATGTCTCGAACGCCATCCAGCGTCAGCGCCTGGAGTGCCTCCTTGTTCGGGTCCATGATTCTTCGGTCTTCGTAAATCACGGCGTTGATGGTGTCATGCGTGAGCAACTCGATGTTCTTGTTCGTGTTAATCTGAAACATGCGGTAAATGTCCTTGACGCGCTCGAGCGCTTGCTCGTCCCACGTCGGCTTCGTCAGCGTGAGGTGCATGATCTCGAGAATAGTCCTCAAGCCTCCATCCGTGGCGAACGCGGAATCCAAAAACATGTACTCGACCTCGGGCTCGACGTCGTACACGAGCAAGTGTTGCATCGTCAAGAGCTCGATTTGCTTGCGCGACCATTCGCCGACGTCGCCAGCCTCTTGCACGGTGCGCAAACCGACCGCCGACGAACCGATTCCGCCGGGCCCGATGTTCGGGCTCTCAACCGAACGACCACCCGGGACGACGAGTCGTAAGAACGCGCTCCCAGGCTCGGCGTCGAGCACCTTGTAGTTGACGCGAATACCGTTACTCAGCGTGCGCTGGTACACGCCGGTCGGCTCGTGATACGTCGCCTCGGTAAACGTCGGCGCCGTTTGCTCGATGAGGGCGTTGATTTCGTCATCCGCAATCAACACCTCCGGCACAAAGATATCCTCGGGCTCTGTGATTTCACCGTAATCCGCCGCCAAAACTTGTTCTATGCGCTCGGGCGTGATATCGAACGGCACCGTCTCGCCGTCGACGTTCGTCATCGTCGCTGGGACGCACGCGACGATGGCGGTGCACTTACCGCTGTTCGGTTTGCGATTGTTCTCCACGCCGTACTCACCGATAAAACCTAAAAGCTCATCGCACGCGCCGTTGCACGCCTCGAGCGTGATGTAATCAGACATGCGCACCAAGGCCTCGTGACCCGCGACCTGGTCCATGACGACGTGTCCGCAGGCGTCCTGCTCCATGACAAAGTCGAGATTTTCGAGGCTCGGCACGCATCCCGCCTGCTGCGCGAGCTGTTCAGAATCTCTCAACATCGCCGCCTTAAAACGATCGAGCTCGCTCGGCGTCAATCCAAACTTTTGCAATCGTCGAGATTCCTCGACGGCGACTTGCAAGGCGAATTCGTACTCTCTCGGCTCGCACGTCACGGTGACGGTGCTGACGCAACACCCCTCTCTCGCGCTGTCGCTATGATCGAGTTCAATGCGTTTGTAATCCGCATTAGTTTCCGCGTATCTCGCCTGAATGCGGCTCTGCAACACCAACAACACAATGCGCTGCAAAATCGTCCGGTGCAAGTCGCCCATCTTTTCGAGCGGCTTGATGGCCAATTTTGAAAATATGTTGAAACTCGCGTTGGACAAGTGTTCGTGCTGGAACATGGACACTTTACCCTCGGGGGCGACGAAAGGCAAGAACGGGTCGTCTTTGCCCGACGCCTTCGCCTCGTCGTTCGAGCGTTGAATTTCGTCGAGCTCGTACGACGGCGCCCCGTACGCGTGCTTCACCGGAGGACGCACCGCGTGACGTTTGAGAGGAGACTCGGCTTCTTCCGCGCCTTCCGCGGGCGCCGCTTCGTCGAACGCGGCGGAAATCATACCCTCGACTTCGTCCACGGAGGCATCGAAGTCGCCCACGACGTAGAGCGTGGCGTTGGCTGGGAAATACCAGCGCGCGTGAAAGTCTCGCACCGCCTGCGCCGGCCACGCTTCCACCTGATCGAGCTTACCGATCGGAAATCGCGTGCCCAAGAGGTTGTCCCAGTGCAAATGCTCTAGAAGCTGACAGTCCACTCTGTACTCGATCGTGTTCATCATTTGAGCCTCGGCGAGCACGGCTTTCTTCTCCTTCGCCACGCGAGTGTCCAAGAGTTGCGGCGCAAACGCGACGTCGTAGAGAATGTCCAGCACGTTGGGCGGCATGTAATGTCCATCCTTGTTCGTCGTCGGTGCGTGGATGTGGAACACGGTGTGGTGGAAATCCGTGTACGCGTTCCCTCGCGTACCGCTCCCGAGCCACTGATCTCGTTTTCGAGAACCCAAAAACGTGACGTGCTCGACGAGGTGCGCCAGCCCTTGCTCGTCTTCGCGTTCGTCCACGGACCCGACGTGCATCTCCAAGTGCGCCTCAAATCTCCCCTCGGGAACTTTGTTCGGTAAGATGACGTACTTCAACCCATTCGCGAGCGTTCCTCGACGAATCTCTTCGTGCGGCGTCAAAGGCTCGTCCAGCATCGCCGTCGTCGCCGCGGGATCGGCGACGGATGACAGCGTCTGCATCGCGCGATCCCATCGCCCCGGCCCACCGTTCGTCGACGACGCGTTCGCGCGCACGACGCGCGCGCACCGTCGCCCTCGCGTCGCCCGTTTCGTCGTCGTCGCCGTCCGTCCACGCCGACGATGCGGCGTCACGATTCCTCGCGCGTTCGCGCTCGCGCGCGCGCTCGCGGAGACGCGCGACGCCATGTCGATCCGGCCGTGCGCGCGCGCGTTCGTCGGGTCGTCCGATCGTCGGGACCGTCGTCGTCGAACGCGCGCGCGACGCCGGCGCCGGGGTCACGCCGCGCACTGCGGAAGGGCGGACGATTGATTCGACGCCGCCCCTGGACCGCTGGACCCTGGGCGGGCGCGCGTCGAGGGGGCTTGGCGCGCGGTCGATCGATCGATCGATCGATCGTTCGATCGATCGATCGATCGGTCGATCGATCGATCGATCGGTCGACGTCCGTCGATCGACGCGCGATGGTTCGCGAAAAAACGAAATCGCCCTCGACGACCGCGCGCCGGCACTTCGCGACGACGCGTGCGGCGAGCGATGTTTAGCGTGACGTGCGCGCCGTCGGCGACGACGACGACGTCGTGCGCCGTGAAGGCGACGGCGCGATCGCAAAGGGTGCGAACGATCGATCGACGCGACGCCGACGCGCGCGAACGCGTTCGAACGGCGCCCGAGGACGACGACGGGGCGGTGTCCCCATCGGCGCCCCATCGGCGCCATCGGCGCGCCATCGAACGCGACGGATCGGGATGCGCGCGACGATGGGGACCGCGAGGCGTCGATGGCGACGATGGCGTCGACACCGACGGTCGCGAGGGATCACGCGCGCGCCGACGAGGGGAGACGTCGCGTCGACCTCGACGGCGCGCGACGGCGCGATCGGGGCGTGTTATCCAAAGCGACGCGCGAGACTGACGACGCGGTTTTCTGGAATTCTTCGCGCAGGTGCACGCCGCAGCGCAGCGACGAAGCGTCGTCGTGAATGCGGGCACGGGTAAATTTATCGTCGGCGGGAACTGGAAGTGCAACGGCACGGCGGAGTCCGTCAAGTCGCTCGTGAAGGAACTAAACTCTGGGAAAATCGACGCCGACGTTGACGTCTACGTCGCGCCTCCGTTCGTCTTCATTCCTCGAGTGCAAAAGGAGCTCAACAACAAAAACTACGCCGTCGCCGCGCAGAACTGTTGGGTCTCCGCGGGTGGGGCGTTCACGGGTGAGGTGAGCGCGGATATGCTCGCCGACGCCGACATTCCGTGGGTGATTCTCGGGCACAGCGAACGCCGCGCGCTCTGCGGCGAGACGAACGAGTTCGTCGGGGAGAAGACCAAATATGCCTTGAGCAAGGGATTGAAGGTTGCTTTGTGCATCGGTGAGACGTTGGAACAGCGCGAAGCGGGCACGACTCTGGATATTTGCCGCGCGCAACTCAAGGCGGTGAACGACGTCGTGACCGCGGCGGACTGGGAAAACATCGTCATCGCGTACGAGCCCGTTTGGGCGATCGGTACCGGCAAGGTCGCGACGCCGGACCAAGCGCAAGAAGTGCACGCGGGCATTCGCAAGTGGTGCGCGGATAATATTTCTCCGGCGATTGCGTCGAAGATTCGCATTCAGTACGGCGGCAGCGTCAACGCCGGCAACTGCGACGAATTAGCTCAGAAAGAGGACATTGACGGCTTTCTCGTCGGCGGCGCGTCTTTGATCGGCGAGGCTTTCGTGACGATTTGCAACAGCGCCAAGCACTCTAAGTGAGCGAAGCGAACGAAGAGTGCGTGAACCTATCCAATCCTATTCGAATTGTCGCCGCGTGCGGCGCGCGCGCGCACCCCTGAATTAGTAGACTCAATATATATTTCTCGAACGCGAGCGTTCGCGGAGACGAGGCAAAAGTGTAATGTTAACCGTTTACGTTGCGTTCTATTCAAATCAATCTATTCAAATCAACCCACTGCGTGGACCATCATCTATAATACGCCATGTGCCTCGTTTGGAAGTGACTCGCGGCGTCGATTTTCTTCGCCGTCGGGGCGGCGAGTTCCGCCGCCTCTCGCGCGCGGCGCTCGTCGCGATCGATGCGAAGCCACTTTTCAATGGTCGACAATAAATGTTTCGTGCCTTGAATTTCCGGAATGTCCACCTTGGCGCCGCCATACTTCAACTGCCCGTTGGACGTGAACGCGAGGTGCGTCATCCAATCCGCCATGCCGTCGAAGATGTGCGTGGCGTACACGATGGTGGCCCCGCGCACCTCGCACTCTTCCTTGAAAAACTCCAACAAGTCAAGCCGACCGAGGATGTCCAAATCCACCGTGATTTCGTCGCACAGCAACACCTTGTACGGCTTCAAGAGTCCGAGACAAATCTGAACTCGACGTCGTTGTCCGTCGCTCAACGCCTTCATGGACCAGTCCAAATCCACATCCAGCAGCTTCACCAATCGTTCTCGCCTCGCCGGGTCCACGTCTGCGACGCCCTCGATCATTTTCCTCGCCGAAATGTCTCCTTGCAGGGGCACGTCCGCGCCCGCGCTTCCGATGTTGCGCCGCCACTGCGCGCCCAGGTAAGAAAGCTCGCCCCCGCACGTGAGCGCGATGTCGTGAAACGGCGGTCGTCCCAGCACGCGCACGACGTCTTCGTTCACCATGGTTTTACCCGCGATGACGTGCAGCGCCGTCGTCTTCCCCGCCCCGTTCGCGCCGGAAAGCAAGCACCTCGACCCCGGCGGCAGGCGCAGGCTCCAATCGCGCAGCACCGCGTCGCATCCCGGGTACGCGTACGTCAGCGCGTCGACGGCGACGGCGCACGACGGTTCGGGGGCATCGTCCAGGACGACGTCCACGACGCCGTGCATCGCGACCGTCTCGCGTCGCGGCGTCGCGGCGCCGTGTGCGGTGACGTCACGCGACGCACACTTTTTCATCGTGCGCATCGTGGTCCGTGTGGCGCGCGTGAGACTTTTGGATCACGATGCGCCGCTCGACGATGGATGCCGACGGCACGCGACGACGCGCGACGGCCGGGATGGCGACGCGCGCGATGTCGGCGCGCGCGCAAACGGTGGTGCGATGCGACGGCGCGCGAACGAGCGGACGTCGATCGCGGAGGGCGACGACGACGACCGCGAGAGGAGAACGATCGAGCGGCGCGGCGACGCCGACGGCGACGCGGATGACGACGCGAACGCGGGCGGTGGAGCCGGAGGCTCTGTTCGAGATCGCGAAAGTTGACGATAGCGTGTACGGTCCGGTGGTGTGCGTCGCGGCCGCGTTGTGGGTGGGATGGGTGTTTTACAACGGCTCGCGCGAGGTGAAGGCGATTTCCGAAGAGCTCGAAGCCAAAGGCTACGACGTCGGCTCGATTCAGCGCCTGAAGGAACTGAAATTCTTGAAGCGATTCGTCGACGGTGGCGATAAAGCCGAGATTCAAGAGGCGTTCGATAAGATTTGGTTCTCGCGCGCGAAAACCATCGCGGCGACTGGCGACATCATGCAAGTGAGGCGCATGACTGAGTACTGGCGCAAGCGCGGCGTCAAGGTCGAGCGGCTTTCGGATTTGGACGTCTTGCAGGACTGGATGGTGAAAAAGTACAACAAACAACAAGAGTAGTCAGTTTATTTAATATTCATCGCGCGCGCGCACGATTTCGCGCGCGCTCGGCGTCGCGTTCGATCGCCCGAAACCGTCCGCGCCCACCCGCGCACGATTTCGCGAGATTTCCGCGTGGCGGTCGTTCCCCTTGAAAATCGAGTGTGAACAGTGACTCGCGCGCCGCACACCGCGACGCGCGCACCGCCCCGAACGACCGCGCGCGGAAGATGCTCGGATTGGGTCTCAAGATCGCCGGATTCGGCGTCGGGTACTGCTACCCGACGTACAGCGCGTTAAAGTTGCTCGACAGAAAAGTCATCGGCCCGGAAGATGTCACGCTCTGGTTGACGTACTTCATGATCGCGTTCACGCTCGCGATCGGCGAGGCGATCGGCGTCGTGGGATGGTGCGCGTGACGGCGATCGCGTGCGATGCGCCGTGCGAGCGCGCGCGGACGCGTCTTCCGCGCGCGCGACGCGACGACGGGGAAAGATCATAATCGCCGGCTCGACCGCGCGCAAGATCTCGCCGGGCGCGCCGAGGCGAGCGAATGGGGGGACGACGGATGACTGACGCACGGTGTGACGTTTCGCGCTTTCTACGACCAGGATTCCGGCGTACCGCATCATGAAGGTTTTATTCTGCGCGTGGATGGTGAATCCGCGCTTCAAGGGTGCCATCACGCTGTACAAGAAGGGCATTCAGCCGATTTTTCACCAGCTGTCGCCGTCCATCGACAAGCACGCCGAAAACTTGAAGAAGGGTGATTTTGCGGCGATTCAACAAGAGTTGGGCCCGCAATTCGCCAAGGTTCAAGAACTCGTGAAGAAGCACGGTCCGGAGGCGATTGAGCGCGCGATGAACTTGGCTGGCAAGGGTGACAAGAAGAACGCCGCGACGGCAGCCAACGGGACGAAGGCTGAATAAACGACGAAATGACCAGGCAGTGTTAGGAACAAACCTTTTAATCAACGACGATGTACTACGTGAAAATGAACAAAAACACGGATTCATAGATATTAGATAATACGTTCTTTCAAAATCATCGCGGTGACGGCGAGGAGACGCGTCCTTTCTTCCCCGCCCGGACTTCGCTCGAGAGGATTTCATCCAGACGCTCGATGTCTCGGGCGCTGCCGCAGTGGAAGGGCATTCGCGAGTGCGCGGTGGACGGAACGAAACTCAACACGCTATCGTTGGCGCCAGATATGGCCAGACCACCCGCGCGCTCTATTATGGCAGCCATGGGAAAGCATTCGTACACGGCGCGAAGCTTTCCTTGAGCGTTTGACGAACACGCCGGGTAATGAAACGTGCCGCCGTAGAGCAACGTGCGGTGCACGTCTGCGACCATGGAACCGATGTAGCGAAGAGATTTTGAGCTCGCGCACTCATCAATGTACGCTCGCGTGGCGTCGTCCCACTTTTTATAGTTCGCCTGGTTCACGCTGTACACGTTGCCGCTCTCGGGAATCCGAATATCGCGCTTCGTCAGCACGAACGCGTCGCGATCGGCGTCGTACGTAAACGCGCACACGCCGCCGTGAGCGTCCTCCGACATGAAGCTCAAAACGAGCACCATCGACGCGCCGTACAAAACGTAACCGACGGTAGACATGTCTCGTCCGGGACGCGCGTACACGTGCTCCGGCGATGATTCCGCGCCGACGTCGACGAGCCCGAAAATCGTCCCGACGCCGACGCCGCACTCGATGTTCGAGCTGCCATCCAAAGGATCGAAAACGACGGCGATTCGTCCGTCGACGTTCGCGGTGACGATATCTTCGCTCTCCTCGCTCGCGATCCACGCGCATCGCCCTCCCTGTATTAATTCTTTCACGCACACTTCGTGCGCGGCGTCGTCCAGCGCCGCTTGCTCTTCGCCGTGCACGTTGACGGCGCCGTTCTTCCCCTCGACGAACGCCTTGACGTCCTTCAACCCAGCGCGCCGCACGAATCCTCCTATGCGCACGCACGCCTTCGCCATGGATCGCACCACGCTCGCCTCATCCTCTGCGATCGCGCTCGACGCCGCGCCTTCGCTCGACGCCGCCCTCGCGGCGAGCGCGGCGTCCAAGTATCGCTCCAGCGTCGTCTCCCCGATTTCCAACGCTCCCCGCGTCATCTCGACCGACATCGAGCGTCGACCGATCGCGCGCGCGGGTTCGGTGTCACCGATGCGCGCGCCGCGCGCGCCCTTATCGTCGTCGTCGTCGTCGCGTCGACCGCTCGACACGAATCGCTCGCCGTGCCCAGCGCTTCGCGCGCGCGAATGCGCGACGCGCGCGCGCGCGTCCGGAGCGCCTCGTCGCCGCGAGCGCGCGGTGCGGTGGTGAAGGTGAAGGTGAATGCGCGTGCGGTGTGCGTGCGATAACGTCAATCGGGCGTGCGTCGCCGTCGTGTCGGTGTCCTCGGAGTGCGGTCGTCGTCCGTCGCAAGATTAGATTGAAGGACTTAGTGTTGGCCGCGCGCGTCGGAAATCGGATTTCCGACCGCGCGGTCGGCGGTCGACGTCGACGCGACGTCACTTTCGAGACGACGACGACGATGGCGAGCGCGATGACGAGCACCTCTGCGTTCACCCCGACCACGGCGGGGCTGAAGGCGCGGCGCGCGAACAAAACCTTCTCGCGATCGACCGTTCGCGTGGTGCGCGCGAGGCGAGGCGAAGCGACGACGGACGACGACGGCGCGAACGACGATGCGATCGGGGAAGGATAAAGAAGCCCGCGCGAACGGTCGAGCCGGCCGAGGATCGCGGAGGGAGGCCGCGAGGACACGGGCGAAGACTGACGATCACCGTTACCACGATTTCCGACTCGCAGCAAGCGCGCAAGCCGTTGGTCGGGTACGAAGCGCCGGACTTCAGCGCCGAAGCCGTCTTCGACCAAGAGTTCCAAGACATCAAGCTCAGCGATTACCGAGGCAAGTACGTGGTGTTGTTCTTCTACCCGCTCGATTTCACCTTTGTGTGCCCGACGGAAATCACCGCGTTCTCTGATCGTTACGAAGAGTTCGCCAAGCTCAACACCGAAGTTCTCGGCTGCAGCGTCGACTCCAAGTTTTCCCACTTGGCGTGGTTGCAAACGGACCGCAACGACGGCGGTCTCGGCGACTTGGCGTACCCGCTCGTGAGCGACCTTAAGCGCGAAATCACCGAGGCTTACGACGTCCTTTACGAAGACGGCACCGCGCTCCGTGGTTTGTACATCATCGATCGCGAAGGCGTCATTCAGCACAGCACCGTCAACAACGCTCCGTTTGGCCGCTCCGTCGACGAAACGCTGCGCGTGCTTCAAGCCATCCAGCACGTGCAAAACAACCCGGATGAAGTCTGCCCGGCGGGCTGGACCCCGGGTGCGGCGACGATGAAGCCGGATCCGAAGGGTTCCAAGGAATACTTCAAGGCCATCTAAGCTAAGCCAAGCGATACCACGAAGCACAGCGCGCTCGAGCTATTTTTTAACGGAGACGACAATAATCCGTGCATCGACACACCTCGGCCACCGTTACGTAAGATTACAACATAATCATCTAAGAAGTACGGCGCTCATCGTCCTCCCGCCGCGTCTCGCGCCCGCTTATCTTCGATTCTCTCCCGGAAATCTTCCACCATGAGCTTGAGCCCGTCCTCGAGCTTCACCTTAGGTTCCCAACCGCCTAATTTTTCCTTCGCGAGCGAAATGTCTGGCTTGCGCCGACTCGGATCGTCCGAGGTGTTCTCGCAGAACACGATTTCCGCGTTCGGGTTCACGACTTCGCGCACCTTCTCCGCGAGTTCGAGCATCGTGAATTCACCGGGGTTACCGAGATTCACCGGACCGACGAAGCCCGAGTCGTTGTCCATCAACGCGATGAGTCCGGCGACTAGGTCAGAGACGTATTGAAACGAGCGCGTCTGCGTGCCATCACCGTAGATTGTCATAGGTTTGCCCTCCAGCGCTTGCGCGACGAAGTTGGACACCACGCGCCCGTCATCCATCGCCATGCGCGGTCCGTACGTGTTGAAAATTCTCGCCACTCGAATTTCCAAACCGTGCTCGCGATGGTAATCGAACGCCAACGTTTCAGCGCACCGTTTGCCCTCATCGTAACACGCGCGTTCGCCGATCGGATTGACGTTGCCCCAGTACGATTCCGTCTGCGGGTGCTCGAGCGGATCGCCGTACACCTCAGACGTGCTCGTGAGCAAGAATTTCGCCTTGCACCGCTTCGCGAGCCCGAGCGCGTTCATAGTCCCCAAGACGTTGGTTTTGATCGTCTTCACCGGATTGAATTTGTAATGAATCGGCGACGCCGGGCACGCCAAGTGATACACTTCGTCGATCTCCACCAAGAACGGCGTCACGATGTCGTGTCGGATGATTTCAAACTTTGGATTCCCCTTCAAGTGCTCCAAGTTGCGCTGCGAGCCGGTGAAAAAGTTGTCCATGACGATGACTTCGTCGCCGCGTTTCAACAGCGCGTCGACGAGGTGCGACCCGACGAAGCCGGCACCACCGGTGACGAGCACGCGGCGGGGTTCACCGCAACGCGGGCGCGCCTTGGGCACGGTCGGAGGTGGCGAAGGCATCGAACGCGCAGTGCGGGGTGTTCCGCGCGGCGAGACGCGCGCGCCGAAAGTCGCGCGCCTGTAACAATGCGAACGCGGGAAAACGCGCGAGACCCGGCGCTGATGGTTCGTAACCCGTCAAGAGTCCCTCGGGAATCGGAGACGGTATCGTATAGTGGTTAGTACCTTGCGTTGTGGAAACACATGGAATTCTGGCGCGTTAAATACGCGCACAAGTACACCTCAACAATACCGCAAAAACCGCGGCTCGAATCCGCGTACCGTCATACTTTTGCCCGACGCGGCGGCGACGTTTACCGTCATACTTTTGCCCGACGCGGCGGCGACGTTGGTCTCGCTCGCGTCGTCGGACTTCGCGCTCGCGGCGCGCGGTCGCCACTGCAAACTAAGATGCGCTAGAATTACACTTTTACCTACGACGCGCCTGCGACGTCGCGAACGCTAGTCGCCCGCGACGTCTGTACGAGCGAGCCTCCGGTCACGAGCGAGCCTCTTCCTCCTCCTCCTCGTCGCTCGACTGCCCCGTGGCCTTGAGATACTCCGCCAACGCCTCGTCGCTCGCGCCCGAAACCCCGGCGAGGTTGCGCGGCCCCGTGCACATCTCCCAAAGCTCGCCGACGTCGAGCGCCGTGCACCACGCCGTCGGATACGTGGGAAACGACGTCTCCGTGTCCCCGCGCCCGGTGCGTTTCACCCCCGCGCGGCCGTTTCGCACGCACACGACGTATCCGTGCACCGCCCGCGTGATGAATCGACGCTTCGTCGCCGTCGAATCCGTCGTCGACGTCGACGTCGTCGCGCCGGCGTCCGACGCCGCGCCGGCGTCCGACGCGAACTTTTTCGATCGCGCCGGCAGCGGTGCCCCCACGCGCACGTCCACGCGCACGCGATCGCCGACTAGGATGCCTCTCTTCGCTAACTCTGCCGCCACGCGCTTCGCCTTCTCCGCCGCGCTCTCTCGAGGACGACCCGACTTTTCCTCACTCATGACGCCCGAGCCGTACGCGTCATCCATCGCCATCATCGCCTCGAACGCGTCGTCGGATTCCGGCGTCGCGTCCTCGCGCGCGTCCTCGCCGTCGGACGAGCGTCTTCGCCATCGCGGCGACGACGACGCGGCGTACGACGCGCTGGAGCGCTCGACGACGCCCCGGAATTCGCGCGCGACGCGAGACGCGCGCATCGAAGTGCCGTCGCGGCGTCGCGGCGCCATCGCGGCGCGCGCGGCGCGCGATCGCCGACATGGCCAAGGGGAAGCGAAGGAAAGAGCGCATTCGCGCGATGAAGCTCGCGGTGCGCGGCGCGGACGTGCGCATGGACGGCGACGCGGGGACGACGGCGCGCGGCGGCGGCGGTGGGACGACGGCGACGACGACGACGACGACGACGACGGACGTCGCGACGACGACGACGACGGCCGACGACGCGACGACGACGGCGCGCTCGGCGCCCGTCGGGCGGAAACGCGCGCCGACGGTGCGCAGGGCGATCGCGAAGCGCAAGAGAGCCGCCCTGGACAAGGCGCTGTCGCACGTCGAGCGACGAGGCGTCAAGGCGGATAGGAAGAAACTCAAGCGCGGGCATCGCGTCGCGGCGAGGGACGTGTACTGAAGCAGAAATTCGCGGTCTCGCTCGCGCGCGCGCGCGCGCTCGAGGGAGCGATTGTACGTTAGACGATTTGTAAGACGACGCCGCTCGCGCGGCTCGACGCTCGCCGCGCCGCCTCGCACCACAACCCTACTTGAAGATCCGCAGTCTCGGACTCGCGCGCGACTCGATGTCCGCCGCGCTGTGCATAGGGCATAGGAAGAAAGTCCGCGGAAGACGTCGAGGACGCCGGGGAACTGCGACTCGGTCCCGATTTCGACGACGCCAACTGCTTGTCGCTCGCCGAGGTGAAGATCGTGTGCGAGTCGAAAGTCGCCGACGACGCCGAACAAGCGGAGGAGACGTCGACGACGCGCACGCGGGTGTTCGAGAAGACGTTAGCGTACGCGAAGCGGTTCAGCGGGAACACGAGCAGCACGGCGGCGGCGGCTATTCGGGAATTACACAACAATTCAGGGTTGCACGACTTTGAAGGCGCGGCGATCTCAAACTTGAAGCCGCAGGATTGGGACGAGGCGAAGACTTTAGTGCCGAGCTTGGAGCAGGAAGATCGCGGGTTGACCGAGGAAGGGATTCAAGCGATGTTAGACGAGATGTCGAACGTGCGGAAGTTCGAATGAAGTGGCCGTCCTCGCTTTGCTGTAAAACAATTAAATCGACTACGCACGAAAGCAGCGACTCGCCGCGCTACACCGCGTCCCCCCAACGAGCCCTGTCGCTCATCTCTACCCCGTCCTCGTCTTCGTCGTGTTTGAGCGAAAAGTACATGTTTTCTTCCTCCGGTCTGAACATGTAGCCCGTGGCGACGTAGTACGCCAGCGTCGCGAGCTCGTTGAAAAACGCCGCCGTCCAGCGCAACTCGTACTCCACCGTGGACTTGAGCAAGTAGACGATGATGCGAGTGAAGTAGATGTACGCCACGGTCATGACGTAAAAGTGACGGAACAGTAACAGCTTTTCCAAATTCCTCGCCTTCTTCTCGCTCGAATCCGAGGTGTCGCGCAAGTGCTTGATGCTCCACACAATCGGCACCAACACGGCGCAGCAGCACATGATGTCGATGACGATGAACATGTTTTGCCACGCGAACCAGCCTTGATCGGCGGGACCTTCTTCGCCTATCACGACCGCGGCTATGTTGGCCAGCACTTGGAGCGGGATCACGGCCATGAGCAAATTCTTCTCGCGCTGGTGCAAAAACGGCTTCAAGAAGCTCCACCCCATGCCCACGAGGGCGATGACGCTAAACATGAGCATCGACCGACAGACGGTGAAGACGTAGTACGCCGCCGTCCATCCACGCGATGACCCAGTGAGTCGCGTGATGTGATACCGCCCCGCCTGCGCGAGCACGGAGAGCGTCTTGAAACACACGAGCGCGAGCATGAGCCAGTGAATCTTTCGCACGCCGCGCTGCCCGTTCGCTCGACCGAGAATGAACGCCCACGCCACGGCCGCGCACGTGTCCAACAAAAAGAACAAGTAATACACGCTCGGTAACGACTTCTCGCCCGCTCCCAAGTAATCATTACGCCCCCTGGCGTCTTTATTCGCAAACGTCGTCGTGATCTCAAACGACACCACCGTGTGCGGCGCGCAGCTGGCGAAAAACAGCATGTAATCCCCCGGCACCTTTATCTCCTTCATGAACTCGTACGAACTCACCTCCCGCTCACCCTTCTTCAACTGCGCGTCCATATCCGCGAACGTGAACGCCTGATCGACGAAATCCACGTCCAACACGCACGCCCCGTCCTCGAGCGCGGCGTCGAGCGCGCCCTCGTCCTTGGCCTCGGTGATGAAAAACCCGAGCTTTGTCTTATCCAGCGGCGGCGCGTGTTCGGGCAGGTACACGCGCGGTTCTTTCAGCGCGATCTCCATCGTCCCCCCCACCGCGAACCCGAACGGTTCGCGCAGTAAAATCAAGCTCCTATCGTCCTTGGACACCTCGTACGTCGCGATCCGCGCCTCCGCCGTCGCCGCCGTCATCGCCACCGCCACCACCGCGCACGCCGCGCCCAGCGCCGCCCGCGCGACGCCCGTTCGTCCTCGCCGCACCATCGCGCGCGGTGATCGCGCCGGTCGAGATCCGCGCCGTCGCGCGCGTCGATCGATCGAATCCAATCCAATCCAATCGAACGCCGCCTCGGGCGCGCGAATCGGAATTCGACGCGCGCGTCGCGCGCGCGCGCGCGATCCGCCCCCGTCGCGCGCGCGCGCGTCGTATCCGCGTCGTCGCCGTCGCCGCGATCGAATCGCGCCGCGAACTCGCGCGCGGCGCGCGCCGGACGCGACGGACGCGTCCCGCGCGCGCACACCCGGAAGCGACGACCGGCGCGCCCGACCCTAAACCCTATACACCCGGAAGTACGGGACGACCGACGACCGCATCCAGGGTGCCTCGTCCGACGCGCGCGCGCGGGCGTCGCACATCGCGACTCGACGCGACGCGCGACCGACGCGACGGGGCGCGACGCGGCGACGACGACCCGGCATGCGACGCGCGTGGGAGGAACTCGCGCGACGCGCGACGCGCGACCGAGGACGCGACGCGCGATGGGCGATGACGACGACGACGACGACGACGACGACGGATCGCGCGGTGACGGCGCGCGCGACGCGATTCGCGACGACGGCGGCGCGTGGACCGGAAATGAAATGGCGATGCGTCGGAGCGCGCGCGATGGGAGCGCCGAGGACGCGCGCGTGCGCGTGCGCGCGGTGCGCGGGCGAGCGAGGCGCGCGCGCGAGGGAGGGTGCGCGCGCGGGGGCGTCGACGGGGGGGGGGAAGGGACGGACGTTCGCGTCGTCGACGAGCGAGGCGAGCGCGCGAGCGGCGGAGGTGGCGCGAGATGAGGCGAGCGAGGCGGCGAGCGCGAAATTAGCGGCCGCGGTGGCGCGGAGCGCGGACTCGTACATGCTGTTTCACCCGCAGTACGACTTGCGACAGGTGGAAAACGTGAAACCGGCGCATCGACAGCCGAGACACGTGCGCGATTACTTGGCGTACGGGTTGGTGCAATTCTCGCGATGGTCGTTCGATAAAGTCACCGGGTACACGCCGAAGAAATCGCTCACCACGGATGGATGGTTGATGAGATTCATCTTTTTGGAAACCGTCGCGGGGGTGCCCGGCATGGTGGGCGCGATGCTGCGACACATGATGTCTCTGCGCACGCTCAAGCGCGATCACGGTTGGATTCACACCTTGCTCGAGGAAGCGGAAAACGAACGCATGCACTTGCTGACGTTCCTGAAGCTTCGCGAACCAGGGCTGATGTTTCGACTCGCCGTCCTCGGCGCGCAAGGGGTGTTTTTCAACGCCTTTTTTCTGTCGTATCTGATTTCTCCGCGAACGTGCCATCGATTCGTGGGGTATCTTGAAGAGGAAGCCGTGCGCACGTACACGCACGCGTTGCACGACATCGACGGCGACGGTCCCGCGAGCGAATGGGCGACGATGCCCGCGCCCAAGCTCGCGATTAAATACTGGCGAATGCCCGACGACGCCACGGTGCGCGATTTAATCATCGCCGTGCGCGCCGACGAAGCGTCGCACTCCCACGTCAATCACACCCTGTCTTCCATGGGTATTCGACAAGCCAATCCGTTCCACGTCGGTCACACCGAGTTGCCGGAGAATTTCGTCGAGCCGCCTGCGGGCTTCGTCCCGGAACACTGCCGTTAAGAGACGCGGACGAATCCCGCGCCTCGAATTTCGCGTCGGGGCGGCTGAAACGCCCGTCGGGGCGGCTGAAACGCCCGGCGCGTCGATTACAACAAATTTCAATTCACTGTATCCATCTCCTCGCACGCGCAGCGCAGCAATAGCAATTAATCACCGTTTTTAATTTTTAAATTTTAAGAGCGCATCATTCGTTCGTTCGTTTGGCGGAGGACGAGAAGACGAGCGCCGCGGTTTTATTTTTCTTCGTCGTTGCGTAAATGTATTCACAAAGGTTCGGGGGACGAAAGAAACGGAAATCAAAACGATCGATCGACGAAACTCCGCCTAACGCCGCCTTTGTCCGCGCGTCGCGAGACGCGGCACGACGCTTATTCTGTATATAAAGTAAACTCGAGAAGACGACGTCGCGTTCCGGCGACGGCGGCGTCGGACGCCGCGTTCGTTTCCATCGACGACGCAGCGAGCCAATAACATCAGCCCTTTCGCTGCGTCGCGTCACGTACGTACGCGCACATCCTCAACCATCGCGTTGAACCTCGTCGTCTTCGTCCCGTCAAAGTCATCGCGCGCGTCTACAACGCCGCGATTTCCTTCAACATGTTGTCGATGCACGACGCCTCCGGTCGCGCGTCTCCCGCGGGATCGTCCGGCGCTTCGCTCACGTTCAGCACCTTGATCACCCCATCGTCGACGTACATCGCGAAGCGTTTGCATCGCTTCGGTCCGAGCTTCGCGCACGGTCCGGGCGCGACGAGCTCCACGTCCAGCGCCTTCGTGATCACCGAATTCGGATCCGCGAGGAACGAAATGTTTGACCCTTGAATCTTTTGATCGATCGCCCACGCCCCCATGACGGCGGCGTCGTTCACGCACATCACCAGCACCTCATCGATCCCGCTCGCGCGCAGCGCGTCCTGCCCCGCGAGGTATCCCGGGACCTGACACGTCGATCACGTCGGCGTGAACGCGCCGGGCAGGCCGACGACGAGCGATTTTTTACCGGCGAGACGCGCGCGCATCTTCACCGGCGTCGGCCAGGAGGGCTCGTGCGATTGCGCGACGACGTCGGGGAATTGGTCGCCGACGGCCACCATCGCGAGCGGCGGGAAGTCGACCGCGCGCGCGAGTGACGACCGAAGGCGAACGATCCGTGGGCGATCTCGTTGGACGGACACCCGGGCCCCGGGCAACCGACCGGGGGCGCGAGACGTCCATCGCGACGAGACGCGCGAGATCGAACGGCGATGGACGACGCAAAGGAGTGCGTGTATGATTATATATTTATCTTATTAACCGTAAATAGAGTCATTCGTAGACGCATGTCACGTCGCGCGCCGGAACGGAACGCGGCGGAACGTTGGTTTTATCAATACGGATTGATGTATCCGGGGCACTGATTCCAGTTGGGCTTCAAGTCCTTCTTGATCTCGTCCGGTGCAAACTCAGTGACGCAAACGTGCGCGAAGAGCAAGGCGAAACCGGGATCGATGCCGGGCTTGGTCGTGATCTCGTGCGGGTACTTGGAAATCCAACCGCCGCGGAGCTCGGCGGTGAAGGCGGCGCACTCCCACTTCAAGTCGGAGCCTTCGCAGCAGAAGAGATCGAATCGATCGATCGTCGTCCCATCGGCGGTCTTGATCTTGTACGAAATCTTCGTCACGTACTCCTTGTCGGTGACGTTCACATTCCGACGTTGGTGTCCTTGTTCGTCTCTGGTATAGTGCACCGACACTTGACGCGTGCAGTAGCCTTTGGCTTTGATCTTCACCGAGTACGCCCCGCCCGGGGTCTTCACCGACTTCAACTTGGCCTCGGAAAACGTGCGCCATTTCATAGAGTAAAACCTGTTCTCTCCCATCTGCATCTGTTGCATCATCTGCTTGAACATGTTCGTCACGGTTCGAACGTTAGGATTATCGTCGCCGTCGTCCTCCGAGTCGGCTCCGAGCGACATCCCCATATCAAAGTGCGGTTTTTCGTTGTACTTCAACTTCCACAGCACTTGCCCTTTCTTCTTATCGTTCGGGTCGATTCGCGTGTAGTTTTCCAAGTCAATGTACCCAGTCGGGTCGAAGAAACCCTTCCCTTCGCGATTCAGAAACAGCCAGCGGTTGTGCGGTCCCACTTCGTCTCGATAGACTTCGTAGTCCTTGTTGAACATCGAGCACGACTTGACGACGAATTTGCTCGGTCCCTGGTGGCGCGTCGCGCGTTCGTCTCTTCGTCAGTCGTTCGTCGCGTCGCGTCGCGTCGCGCGCGTTCACTCGTTCGCCACGACGCATCCATCATCGCGCGCGACGTCCGATTCGATTCGACGGCGCCTCGGCGCGACGCGCGCGCGTCCGAGCGCGCACCTCCGGGTCGGCGATGATGTTCGCCGGCACGTCCGGCGTGCTCTCGCATATGCTCGCGCACGCGCCCATGGCGACGACGACGACGCGACGACGCGATCAATGCGGCAAATTTAACGAACCCTTCGACGAGCGAACGCGACGCCACCATTTCTAGCTCGAGTTGCAATAGCGCCCAACTTCACTCTTCGACCCCATGGCGCGTCCTCGCGTCGATCTCACTCGCGTCGCGCCCGCGTCACCGCGCGCGTCGCGTCGCGCCGAGCGTCACCCGTCTCGCGCGCGACGAATCGCGTCCGCGTCCGCGTCCGCGTCCGCGTCCTCGTCCCCGTCGCTGCTCTTTGCCACCTCCGCCGCGCTGGAGCACGTGCAGTTGGGGCACCCGGAGAGCAACGCTCGCGTGCCCGCCATCTTAGACGCCCTCAAGGCGGGCGCTCTGACCCCCGCCGCGAGACCGGGTGAGGTGTTG
>Ga0206682_10001470_pt1 | contig 23173 bp, 15 predicted proteins | sample M240m12015metaG_FD_155444 | JGI IMG/M metagenome (GOLD analysis project Ga0206682, IMG submission 155444) | Ammonia-oxidizing marine archaeal communities from Monterey Bay, California, United States - M2 40m 12015 | ecosystem: Environmental > Aquatic > Marine > Intertidal zone | place: USA...
AGAGAGGGAGTGTGGGGCATCACCCTCCAAGAAGGTGTTGGCTTCCACAGCGATGTTTGAGGTGAGCGTTCCATTGAGTTCCCAGTACTTTCCGGTGGAGTCATAGGTCGCGGAGGTTCCGGTGGCGTCGGGTCCCGTGACACGGTTCGTGAAGGTCTCACCTAAGCTCCCATCGACGTACACATTGGCCCCAGTCGTTTGGGGTGTGTTCATGATGGAGGTGAAGGTGGTGTCTACGGAGGTGTCTCCTGCGGGTGGGTCCTCTTCGTAGCCGTAGTATTCGATTTCTCTGATGGTAAGTTTACCAACAGTATTTGGTTGAATTTCTTCGACTACCAATAATATATATTTATAAAGGTTTAAATTTGATATATTTGTTATGGTAGAAATACCAGTAGCAGAAGCACCATTCCACGTTAAATCGTCGTTAAATCTATGTATTATTTCCCAAGATGAATCATCATTACTTCCCAAAAAAACACCAGTTTTTGGTCTTCTATCATCGGCAGTAGTTCCCTTATCGTAAGATGTAATATTGATTTTTTTAATGTTTACTCTATTTGGTAATTTAATTTTTAACCAGTTTCCCGTATAATCAACACCATTAGAAGAAAATGTAGCACCACCGGCTAAATAACTACCATCAGTTGCATAAGTATTATCTGCAGTAAGCCATTCAGCCGTGGTGTCATTGAACGCTTCCCAACCAAAACGATCGGGATATTGACTACTCGCCGTCACCGTATACCCCGCTTGTGTATACGTGTTCGTAGAGTCGTTACGGTCAAACTTCCCCTCTTCAAAAACAATTTCGGGATACTTTTTCAAAGGCACCGCCTTTGGATCCCTCCCATGAGGCCCGTGTTGGTCCATCGTCGTCTCACCACCCATGACCGCCGACGTGGCCATCTCCACCTTCCCCCCATCGATCGAGAAGGATTCGGTGAACAATTGCCAATCTTGGAGGGCGACAGCTGACGCGATGTTTGTATTAGGGACAAGCTTAGTGGTGACGAGGGCATACTTCTTGAACTGCTCAGTGGCATTCACCGTGATTGTCTGGACGTTAGAGGCTGACCCGGGGTTGAGACCATCCCAATACTTGATTTCAGTCCACGTAAGATCATTGTTGGTCGCATATAGGTTCGCCGCGTAAGGGAACGATTGCCATACCGTGGCGGGAGTCAATTTCATATGACGAAGTGTGGTTTTATACGGGAACTCGATAGCGAGCCAGTCACCAAACTGTGTAGGGTGTAAATTAGAAAGTTGGGTAAGATTTGTTTCTATGAGGACATTTGAACCACCGACGTACATGCCAGTGCCACCCGTCCATGCGTTTGCGGTACCATCAAATGCATTGTAGGTATTAGAGTTTGTAGCCAAGTTTGAAGTTGTGAGTGTGTACCCACCATGATTGGTCACAGTAGTTGTGTTAGCGAAAAGATCCGAGGGAGGTTGTTCAGAGACGACGGCAAACTTGTTCAAGAAAGTTCCACCGGAGTCCAGGAGTTCGCCAGTACTTTGATCATAGGTAACCAAGTTTGTGGCCACGTCAGCGACACGGAGGGTATCGATGAAGACGTTACTGTCAAACTTAAGTCGACCCCCTAATTCTATGTTTGAAGTCACATCGAGACCCTTAGTGGCACCCGTGATAATAACTTGACCACCGACGTTTATGTTAGAGGTTGTCACGATACTTGTATTACTGTTTTGGAATTGAACAACATTCGATGTTCCGTTACTTGTTGAGCACACATCATTTAGACCGTACGCAGGAGTAATTGAAAATACACCCAGGTTTAAGTTACTCGCTGTAACGTTACCATGAACCGTTAGGACATTGGCTCCAGTATCATCTACATGGAGATTAGAGCCCACACTTAAATTGAAGGTGGGGCTCGTGTTTTGAATACCGACATTACTGTTAGTTACTAAACCTACACCACCACTATCAAATTCATCCGCTGCATTGAAAATAACCACATTCGATGCGGTATTACCTTGATTTACGATAGACGAGAGGGTTGTCGCGATATTGGAGAGGAGACCACCATCACCTTCAAAACGGGTGGCGTTTATTCTACCGTCTACCCGAATCACACTTTGTCCAGAACTTTCAACTGCACTATCATCGAATACGACTTTATCACCAATATCTAACGTGTGTATGGGATTCGTATTTTGGATACCAACATTACTGCTCGTTACCAAACCTACACCCCCATAATTTGTATTCGCCTCAAAAGTGACGACATTGGAAATAACATTTCCCTGGTTTGTGATATCATTCAGTGTTGTTGCGATGTTGGAAAGAAAACCACCATCACCTATAAAAAATGTTGCACCGACGTTACCAGTAATTTCCAGAACATTTGAAGCCGCACCATTTGCTGTCAAGTAACTACCCACGTGTAGGTTACTTAAAATCTCGACTTCACCAGGAAATGACTGGATATTAGTCTTCACCATTTATTAGTACCGGAGAAAATCTTATACACCTTTTTCGTCTATAAGATTTTTGTGTGGGTTTATGAGTCTAAATTAGTAACCAAAGGTCTCGATCGTTGTGCCACTTTCAACTACTGAAACTACACCTCCATTTGAATTTGAAGACATATATTCTATAAAGATATCGTATCCATCCTGAGCATCTAGAGCGCTGCTAGTAGTTAATGTCACCTTGTTACCTGTTGTTGAAACCGTTGGACTCCATGGATTTGTATTGGTTTGATCACCAAAGATGTTTTTAGTACCCACGGCTATGTTCTTTGTTGGGGTCTCCCCACTCTTACGCCCACCCGAAACTTCTAAAATCATTGTACTAAGATCCTCGTCACCATCTATGAGTTGTGCAGTGATCTTTGCATAAAAGATATTTGATGTGAAATTGATATCAACTAGGGGAGTTATACCCGTAGTAACAGTTCTAGAAACACTGTATGTCTTTTTAGTGACACCACCCGTGTTTGTGATGAGTCCACCGGTGACATACACATTATTGCCTACAGTCAGGTTTGAGCTTACATACGCATTACCCACTACGTGAAGGTTGGAACTGGGTGTCGCAGTTCCCAAACCAACACTCGCCTCAGATGCATCTACGTACAGAATATTAGAACCAACTTTTAGGTCACCCCCACCTGTGATTCGTGCCTTTTCAGTACCAGCGACTGAAAAACGAATATGTTGAGAAGCTGGTGTATTGAGATGTGTTGGCCCAGTGGCTGTCTGTTTAAGGGCGAAATTGGTAGCACTATTATGATCGAAGTGTGCGAATGTTGCATGATCATCATCTGTTCCGTTATATCCTATAGCAGCGCGACCGAGGAACGATGTTTGATTTGCGTCGGGTCCAGCGTGTATGTTTGAGGTGACATACACATTCCCATTGACATGAACGTTGGCATCCACATTGGCGTTTGTACCGAAACCCACGTTCCCTACGTTGTAGTAAATGTCTGTACCCGTAGTGACCCAAGGAGAAGTCACAAATGGAGCATCATCCTCAAACAACGTTCCAGTGAATTTAATGTCACCTTGGACATGTAAGGTTTTATCAGGCTCGGTGGTACCCACACCAACCTTGTTGTTTACAGCATCTACGTGGAAAGTATTTGTATCTACCGTGACATTTGAGGAAATGTATGAATTACCAGTCACTTCAAGATCATATGTAGGATTTGCTGTTTTAATACCGGCTTTACCAGTCGTGACAAAACTTGTATCGTAAAGACTTTGATTGTTATTAAATTGAATGACGTTAGACATGGTATTTCCGTTATTTGCCACATCTTCGAGAGTCGTCACGAGTCCTGTGAGTTGACTACCGTCACCGTGGTACTGTGCCGCGTAGACATTTCCGGTGACACCGAGACCACCGGCAATCGTAACTGCTCCAGATCCCGTTGAAGTGGAGATAGTCGTGTCAGTCACAGTGAGATTATCCACCTCGGCACCCTCAAAGTTTACTGCGCTTCCGTATATCGCACCCACAACTCCTAGACCACCCGCAATTTGGACTGCACCCGAAGTTTTAGAGTTTGTGGGTGTCACACCCGTAACGGTTAGGCTATCTATTTCAGCATCTTCAAAATTGACATGGGTCGCATGAATGTTACCCGCAACACCTATACCTCCACCCACTATGAGTGCACCCGAGGTCTTATTCGTAGTGGATGTAACATTCTGAATGGTTGCACTATCGAGGGTGGCGGCTTCAAAGTTTACGTCGGTCGCATGAATATCACCACCCACACCGAGACCACCTATGATGGTAACCGCACCCGATGTTTTATTGGTTGCGTTCGTAGCATCTGTCACAACTGAAGATTTGGAACGGGCGACAGCCACATTTGAATTACCATGAACATCTAGTGTATACGCGGGGGTCGCAGTGAGTACACCCACACGATTCGTTACAGAATCTGCATGGAAAAGTGTAGAATCAACTGTAAAAGTGTTTTGAACTTCCACATTACCCCTCAAATCTATGAGCATTCGATGATCCGCGTCCTCGAAATGAAGAATGTGATCATCTGTGAATGTATTTTGTGTATAGCTAATGGAAAACCGGTGTTCATCTGCGTGATAAATGAGGGCAATGTTAGCATATTCTCCGTCATCCTTGTGTTCCATCATTAAACCGGTATCGAGGTTGTGTACTTCATTATTTGCGCCGATACCGAAAATACGATCTTCGATCGTCACACTGGTGGAAGACACCACTGTATTGTTACCACTGAGTGTGATGTTCCCTAAAAATTCAGCTTCGGCTGCGGAAATGACATACTTTCCACCGGCCGTAACATAGACGGGGGACTTTTCGAAAAAACCATCAAGACCAACCATGGGTAAATGTTTGTTAATTGGATCTACGAGACCTGTGACGGAAATATTTGAGCCCACTTCGACATTGGCGACAGTCACGAGACCTGTGGTCACATTATTAAATTCCATAGTATTCGAGACGGTGTTTCCAGCCGCCGAAACTTGTTCGAAGGTTTGAAGTTGGGTCAACAAATTAGTAGGTAAAATCTTTTTGAGATCATTATTTTCATTGTTCACGTAGACATAGTTAATATCCGTCTCATCGGCGACGATGGGAGCGTTCGGAATATCGTTGGCGCGACCAATACCAGTGACGAAAACACCACCGTTACTCTCGTGTATCTTTGTCACGACACCGACGTTTTGAATCAGATCATTATTGTAGGGTTTCACATTGGATAAACCACCCGCGACGACGTTACTCACGTAGACCGTTTCACCGGTGACGAAATCCTCTGTAACGACACTGAGGGCTTTACCGTATGCGACAGCTGTACCTGTTTGACCGGGTGTCAACAGCTGATTCGAGAGACCGATACAAGGCATGGTATCGGCGCTATCAGACAAGGCGAGACCGACATTAAGAATATTAGAATTGTGTGTTCCCTTGACATAGACGGCATCACCCGCTTCGATATTCACACCATTGAGATCGTTTCGAATTTGTATATACGTGTGCATCGGGTACTCGTTCACCCAGTCTGTACCGTCGTACACGAGGAGGTGATCGGTGAGTGGTCCATCTATAGTAACACTATTGAGCTGATCCAACTTGACTTCAACATTCGACGTGAGATCGGTCGTCAAAGCGGTTGTAGCGTGGTTGAGTCGCAAAGTTCCGTCTATATCCATGGTTGATGAAACGTAGGCGTTACCGACAACATGGAGATTGGCACTGGGGGTCAGTGTTTCAATTCCTACCGAATGTTTCAACGCATCTACATGAAGAGTATTCGTATCGACCGTGAGATTTGAAGAAATATATGTGTTACCGACAACATGGAGGTTGGCATCCGGTGTCAGTGTTTCAATTCCGACCGAGTGTTTCAACGCATCCACGTGTAAGGTATTGGTATCCACTGTGAGATTAGAAGAAACATAGGTATTACCCACGACATGGAGGTTGGCATTGGGGTTCTTGGTCTCAATTCCGATGGAGTGTGTCATCGCATCCACGTGTAGCGTATCGGTATCCACCGTGAGATTCGAAGAGACATAGACGTTGCCCACCACATGGAGGTTAGCATTAGGGTTCACTGTCCCAAGTCCTATAGACTTGCTCTCCGCATCCACGTGGAATGTATCGGTATCCACTGTCAAGTTTGAAGAAACGTACGCGTTACCTACTACATGAAGTTTCGCATCTGGAACTTTCGTCCCGAGACCGACGGATTGTGTTCCCGCCTCGACGTGAAGTGCGTCTGTAGCCACGGTCAAATCATCCGAGACGTAGACATTACCCACTACATGAAGATTCGCATCGGGTGTTGTTGTCTCAACTCCAACACTATGGGTCACAGAGTCAACATGTAAAGTGTCTGTATCAACCGTTAAGTTGGAACTCACATAGGTATTACCCACTACATGAAGATTCGCATCGGGTGTTGTTGTCTCAACTCCAACACTGTGGGTCATCGAGTCTACATGAAGGGTATCAGTATCCACGGTTAGGTTTGACGACACGTAAACGTTGCCCACCACATGAAGATTGGCGTCGGGTGTCTTTGTTTCGACTCCGACACTATGGGTCACCGAGTCCACGTGTAAAGTATCCGTATCAACCGTAAGATCTTCGGAAATGTAGGCGTTACCCATCAAATGAAGAGTAGCGTCGGGAAAATTCGTTTCAATACCAATAAAATGTTTGTTTGTATCTACGTGGAGAGTATTTAGATCTACGGTAAGATTGGAACTCACATAGACATTACCAACCACATGAAGATTGGCATCTGGTGAAGCGTTGTTAATACCGACAGAGTCGTTCACTGAGTCAACAAAAAGTGTGTCTGTATCTACTGTAAAGTTATTGGAAACATTGACAGTATTGTGTATGGTCGTTCCATATGTGAATTCTTTCGAATCTGCGTTGTACATGAGAATGTTCGAGTTGTTCACGTTTCTCACAGGGTTTATAAAAAGTGCATTTTGTGTAGTAGTATTGTTAAATCCCGCAGCATCCGTACCACCATTGATGATAACAGATCCAGCAGCTTGACCCGTCGGGTATCCCGCGTAATACCCTATAGCTATAGCACCCTCACCTTGATTAAACTTACCTGCACCATCACCAATAGCGATGGATTTTTGACCCTGATTTTGGCTACCAGCATCTTTACCTATGGCGATCGAATTACCCAATTGATCCTGGCCACCGGCGTTTTCACCGATGGCAATGGAAGATGCCGCTTGATTTTCATAGGCAGCCTTTTCACCTATGGCGATAGAACTATTCCCTTGGTTGGTTTCACCGGATCTTTCACCAATGGCTATAGAAGATTCCGCTTGTGTAACACTACCCGATTTGTACCCAATGGCGATGGAGTTGGAGTGTTGACGGTCATAACCAGCTCGGTACCCCAAAGAAATGAGATGTGCGTTCGAACTTGGGTGAATGGTAGCACCCGTATCTGTACCTATGAGTAAACGATCATACCCAGAATTATCCACGCGCCGAGTAGCGGCGATTGTTCCATTTACATCGAGATCTTTTGTAGGATTAATTTGATTTATACCAACTCGGTTTGATTCGACATCTACATGAAGTGTATTTGTGTCAACCGTTAAATTAGAACTTATGTATGCGTTACCGACGACATGAAGTTCTGCGGATGGGGTTAATGTATTAATACCCACTTTGTCAACACCCGAATCTACGAATAAAGTATCTCCATCAACAGTCAAGTCGGCGGAAATACTTGTGTTACCAGTGACCACCAAAATATTTGAACCAAATTCATCTACGAAAAGGTTTGAACCCACATCCAAAGTGTGTACAGGATTTGTGTTCATGACACCAACATTGGACTCGGTGAAAATTTGACCGTACACGTGGACGTTAATATCTTGAGTTGTGAGAGGTGTAATCGTATGATGATTGGCACTCGATTGTGTGTATCCAATCGCAAATTCATTTGAACTTTCTAAGTACCCCATGGCTATATTTGAACCTGGGCGTGTCATCACAAAACCAAGATCGAGTGATGCATCCCCAACCACATTATCTTTACCGATTTCCAAAATCGCATCCTTTATGACAGTGTTATTGGAATGTAAAGTTGTGACGAGTCCGTTAAATGTCGCATCTCCATCGACAACCAAATTATTTTGAATATACGTACTTCCTAGAACTCTGAGTGTATTGGATGCGGTTTGATTTACGAACACTTTGGAACCAACAGAAAGTGTATCAGTTGGTAGACCGTTAGAGATGCCAACATTCGAAAGTGTTGTGACGGAGGTGACTGCATTATTAAAAGAAACTATATTTGATGTAACATTCCCGTTAATCACGGCCGCTTCGAGTGTAAAATTGAGAATATCTTCCGCAACTGCACCAGAGTCCATCATTTCCTTCGTCACTTGATTGTACGCCAGTACACTAATATTTCTATCTGACAGATCCGTACGTAAACGTAGAGGTGTTATGTATACAGAATCCGTAAAAGGTGTATCAATTTCCCCTTCACTCGCATTAAACACAATCGTGTTTTCTGCCTGGTCATTGGTACAATTTTTACCGAATCTAATTTTTGTGGAACGTTCCACGGTCGGCAAATTCTTGACCATTTAATATAGAATGGTATTTTAATTTGCGTAAAGAAGTCCCGCCATACCATTCTCAATGCGCAATATATTGTAATTTACGGCATATATAGGGTCAGTGATGTTCATGGTCTCGCTCGTGATTTTGGCTGAACTTAATCGACTAAAATTCAGTGTACCAGTGGGCTGATGGGAACTCGTAGAAAGGCAAAACGGATACAGGAAAAAATCAGGGGAGGCCACAAAGTTAGTGTGGTAGTAATGTGTTACATCGATGAAATGTGGTTTACCCCATCTATAATTTCCAACATCCATACCATTAATACTGAGTTTTACCCTATTCGTGGGTGAAGTAAGAGCACTATTCGTTGTTGTATTAGAAGATGCTAAATACTTCACAGGGTGATTAAATGTGAGTTCTTGGAGAGTTGTTCCAGAACCAATGTTCTTTTGAACTTGTGTGATTAACATATCATGTTTACGAGAAGCTATGTTTCCACGCTCTTCATTATCCAAATAGATGTAGTTTGCAAACAGTTCTATATTTTTGTTAGTAACATCTGGTCCCCAATAAATGCGAAGCTCTATATTATGATAGTTAAGGGCTACCAATGGGAGGGCTGACTGTGGCGTTTCACAGAAAAAAAAGCGGAGGGGGTAAAAAAACGATCGAGCAGAGATACCCGGGTGTGTACCTTGAGCACTTCTAGATACGTTTTGTGCGAATGTATCCACAGCGATATTTTCAGTAAATACAGAATCTTGTGTATCAACTACAGATCCCCCTATCAGAAGCTCCACTTTCTCAATAATGTTATCCCACCTTTGCGAATCGAGAGCTTGTGTATTGTCATCCATCGTCAGATAGACATAACTGAGAAGATCACCAGTTCTTTCGAACTGGACACTTGACATAGAATTACTTTTCACACTTCCATGGATCGTTTGTTTTTCGATGGATTGTGAAAAATTGGAGTGTCGTTTAAAGACTGAACTAAAAAACGATATCTCGGGTTTACCCACGATAAATTCATCCTGAGCACCAACGGCAATAAGTTGAGTGATACCAGCGGACATCGTTTACTTTATAAAGAGAAAATTACAAATTACATTTCCTACACATGATTCGAAGGACTAATACATTTTTATCCGAGGCGGTCGAACGAGTGATCGTATTACCATCCTGGTTACGAATTGTGACTGTGAATCGGTCTAGGCGGCGAATGGGGTCTATGTACTGAGTGAAAATCGGATACTCATCTTTAAACTTGACTACAGTAGAAGAATCGGATACGATACTGGCAAAAGAACCCCTAAGAACGCTCATAGAAGCCTGGCCAGTGAGTACATTGGATGCACGATCAGAAAAGATAGAGTCGAGTTCATCTATCGAGACATAACAATGTTCCGTAGCGGTGGTTGTCCGAATACGAGCACCCAATAATTTAGCCTGAACAACATTTTTCAGTGGTTGTTGAAGGTAACATGTGAAGGTGTTCGCACTACTTTGACCAATCGAATCAATCGTGATGGTGTGATATTCATAGTTGAGATCTGGGGTCGCCATTTATAGTTAGCTTAGATTAAAGATCCACCAATTCCATCCTCGATGGCATACCCAGCGTGTTCACCGACAAGCTGTTGAGCACCACAAACACCACCGGGTGTGAGACCTGTAGTGTAAGCACTTCCCTCCTTACCCTGTCCAGGGGCACATTCGATCTTGTTCTCGAGATCGAACATGGACTTTTCATTCACAGTCTTGATAATAATAGGCATGGGCTGGTAGTTGCTGATATTCTTGTTGGCGCTCAGGGCAAAAATGATCACCAATAAAATGGCGATGGACATGAGAGCGTTGCGGTTCTGCTGGTTAAGCTTAAACATTTATAATAGACCAATATATTTTTTCTAAACTGCGTTAAAGGTATTTTTTTAGTTTCCATATAGAGAGTAGATGGACGAAGAAATTGTAATCGATCGAGGATCCCCAAATGTGATGAAACTAGATGCAGATGAACAGGCCCTGATGGATGAGATTGAAATATCGGCTCCTCGTCCTCAGCGTGTTCCACGACCCACGAACCATATGTCCAGACCTGCACCCCAGATGCAACAGGAAGCGATGGATGCTTTCGCGAATCCTAATAAGCAGAATGCTCCTCCCCCGCCGGGTGACGACGAGGAGATTGATTATGGTGAGGATGAACCAACCTTTTTTGATGATGACATGAATATGGGTTCTGGTCAGCAGGATGAGCAACCTTCAAAGGGGTATGGCTCCATTGATGAAGAGAAGGCTGATTTGATTAATAAACTCGGTCGGTTAGAGAAGAAGGGTTTTGCTGTGAATAAGCGCCTGAATGCGTATTCGAATGTTGACGAACTTCGTTCTGAAGTGAAGAGGATTACGTACAGTATAGATGTTGAGCAGTCTGTCCGTTTTTCTAGGCGAATGCTTGTAGCGTGTGTGACTGGCCTGGAGTTCCTTAACAAGCGGTACAACCCCTTTGAGATTCAGTTAGAGGGTTGGTCTGAGTCTGTTATGGAGAATGTTGATGACTATGATGGTGTCTTTGAAGAACTCTATGTGAAGTACCGATCCAAGGTGAATATCGCTCCAGAGGTCAAGCTGATTATGATGCTCGGTGGCTCTGCTATGATGTTCCATCTTACCAATAGTATGTTCAAATCGGTGATGCCCAATATGAACGATGTCATGAAGCAAAACCCCGATCTCATCAAGAGTATGATGAGCGCTGTACAGAACACCACACGGAACACTGACGGCCCAGCAGTCGATGCACCCGTCGGTGGCACTGGCCAATACGAGATGAAGGGTCCAGGCCTTGATATTTCCAGCCTCATGGGTGGGATTTCTATGCCACCTCCACCTCCCATGAACACCAACATGGGAACATCTGGTACCATTCAAGAAGAAGATGAGGATGACGTTTCTGATATCATCTCCGTTTCGGGTGACTCGACAGGTGGTGAGGTTCGACAGGTAAATGTCAACTCTTCCAAACCCAAAAAGACGAGACGAAAGAAGAAGACTGAAATTAATCTCTAAATATATATAAATGATAGCATACTGTCCACTGGAGGAGCTGAATCCTCCAGTCAAGCAGCAAAAGCCAGTCGTGGAACTCGAAATCGAGGAAGATAAACCAACGATTGGTCGTGAAGAAACTGAACTCAATTATGTCGTCATGGCTTTCATTGTCGGCGTGATTGCTCTAGCCGTCTCTGATTCCATCAGGGCATAATTACTTTTTATCTACCGCAGGGTTTTCCCTTGTAGTAAATTTAATATGTGTACTCGAAACCCGAACCACCCAAGTTTACATTACCACCGGCGCCATTATCAAGTGTCGCAGAACCTGTGAGTTTATGTGTAATAGATTTTAGAGATCCACCAACCCCAGAAACCAATTCAACGAAAATGTCATATGCGTAGTTTCTACCAGTATCCTTAATTATTGGTACAATCTGCACTGAGCGTTTACCAGTCACCACAGTTGGACTCCATGGATACAGGTTAAGACCACTGAACATGTTCTTAGTTCCTATGGCGATTGGGAGTGATGGCGTTGTTCCGTCGTGTGTACCTCCTTGTACTTCAAGTACCATACTACTTACATTATCAACATCACTCAGTTCTCTCAATTGGGCAACGATCTTAGCATAGAATGTTTCAGGGCCAAAGTTTATTTGCACATCTTGACCACCACCCGTTGTGATCGAGAAGGTATTGGAGTACCTCTTACAGGCAACCTGATCGGAGTTTGTGATGATACCACCATTGACGTGAATGGATGTATTCGCATCCTCACCCCCTAAACCAATGGCTACTTGGTTACCAAGATCAATTTTACCATCAATTTGGAGATCACCAACTACTTCGACGTTGCTATTGATCACTACATCCAAAACCGCGTCAATAACAACATTACCAGTCACATCACCATAGATATTGGAAACACCACCGGGTGTTTTGAACTCCAGCATCGCATCCGCGGAAGAGTGTTCTAGTCGAGCCTTACTGTTATACACAGTGAAACGCTCACTCGGATTTACAGTGCCTATCCCCACATTACTCGAATCAATTATATGAATACCATCAGCTTCAACACTATTATTGACCGCACCTAAGACAGTCCCGTGTACCGAGTGTTGTGTGTTACTGAAACCCCTCACATACCCTCCATAGTTATCGTTTGTATTCAAACTGACACCTATTTTGTTATTGGTTCCAGGACTTTGTAATTTAAGAACATCTATATCTGTCGTGACCCCCGAGTAGATGTGTACATTTGTATCTGGGGCGTTGGTTCCTATTCCCACGAGTCCCGTGTTCTTAATTCGTATAGCTTCAGTTGCGTTTAGTTCAGATGTACCAGTTGTCGCTTTATTTTGAAATCTCATATCAACAGCTCCAATGGTCTCGAAACGAGCACCATCACTTAACGCGAAGATGTCCAGATTACCAAAATTGACTTTTTGACCACCAGCGAATTCAATACCACCGTTTACGAATAATTGTGTTGTTGCGGTCTGTTGAATTTTAGTTTCATCAGCTGTTCCTATCAAAACCTTACCCTGTGCAGTCAAGAACATAGTCGGTTTAAGTAAATTTGAAGTGCCAGCCTCCATGGCAGCCTTAGCCCCTTCATTCAATTGGGGTTCACTGTATGTTTGGAATACTTGTTGTGATCCAACAAATCGTAGTTGATCGGGACCCTGACCACCCGGACCTTCATTACCTTTAAAAATTAAGAGTTCTGATACATCCGTACTAACCAGTCGCTCCTTGATAAATGTGTTACTAAATTCATCGGAAACGAGGCCACCAAAATAGAGTTCATTACCGATTACAACATTACCATTAACTTCTAATTTGTGTCGGGGTACATCTGTTCCTATCCCCATATTACCCGAAGTACCGTTGATAAAGATTCGACTCTTCGTTGAATCATTGATCACATCTGGATTTTTGGTAAGTCTGAAGTCACCCACGGATCCCGTTATACCCATAGAATATCCAGTGGGGTTACCGGAAATACCATCCGCTTGAATAAACGAAGCAAATGCGTTTGATGCGAGTGTATCAGTCCTCATAGCTACGATGGCGTCATCTGCGATATTGTTAATCTTTTCACTATGCACGAGAACACCGTTGGTTATTGAATTTCCTATTCCACTCGTGATAATTTCTAAATGTGACGCCGGTGTTGTTGTACCAATTCCTACACGCTTGTTACTTCGCCACGTCATGACATGGTTTGGGGTGTTATAATCATCACCCGCCAAAGAGAGATTCAATTGAGAACGAGCTGTTCCTGAAGCGGTCCCGTGTTTACCCAACTGGAAAACACCCCGAACACCATGTTGTCCATCTGTACCACCTTCACGTGTGAGTTGCATGACATTTTTGAAATCGGATGCGCTCGTAACTGGGGAAGTGTTAGTAACTACCAATGGAGTTCCAAGGTGACTCAGACCGTTTCGATTAACAACCTGATCATTAATAAAGGCTGTACCACCGGAAACATGGAAACGCCCTTGAGGTACCGAAGTACCCACACCAACATTACTCGTTTCTAGAACGGTCAGTGCTGGTGTACCCATGGATGCGGTCGTACTCGCAAAGAAGTTGATACCTTTACCACTCCCAACGATATTTTCGATTCGAGTTTCTTTTGTCACCGGACTCGTAAATATCTTCATATTCGTTTCAGTGTTACCAAATATCGCCGCGTTACTTCCATTTATTTTGAGATTACCATCAATGGTTAAATGTTCACTGGGTTCCGTATTGGATATACCAACATACCCATTGGAGGCGAACCGTACTCTTTCAGTATTTTTGGTAAAGAAACGGATATTCTGACTACTGGCCGAAGTTTTGGCACCGTATACCTCGATCGCACTTATGTTTGCATTGAGTGGACCAGCTTTAATGACTACAGCGTTTGATAATGTGTCACCATCATCCGTGTCGGCGTGAATGAGTACGTTTGCAGTAGATGTAATTCCCGAATCACCTTCAACCTCAATGAAATCCTGAACACGGATAGACTGTGTGATGAGACGATTTGTAACCGTATTACCAATGACCGTTAATGTATTCGCGGCAGTGGAAGCTGTATTTATAAAAAATTCGTCACCAACTGAAAATGTATCAGTTGGATTTATATTAGCTATACCCGTTGGCGCGTTACCGGTTGTTTGAATACTATGGGCTTGGATAGTGGAGGTCACCACCATCGGTATCGCTGCATCCGCATCTAATGTAATAAGACTACCCACGGTGAGTCCATCATCACCTATTCGCACACCCTTGAAGTATCCATACCCATTGGCATGTAAAACATTCGCAGACGATGTTGCGGTATCATTCACGTATACGTTTGAACCTATAGAAAGACTATATTCTGGTGACGTGTTGGCTATACCCACATTATTTTGTGTGTATAATTCGCCAAAAATTTGAAGATTCGTCGTAGTCGCCGGATCCATGGTAAAGTTTTGAGTAAGAGGTCCACCGAATGTGCGACCCAGTTTCATCGTGTCGTCACTTTGTGTGTACCCAAAAAACACGTTAGCATCTCCAGCCTTTTGAACCATCAACGTAGCCATATCATAATTTCCATCATTCCCGGAAAATGGGCCACTATTTGTGGGATCTGTAGCCATTTGAATGACGGCATTTGATATGACAAGACTGTTTACTTCCAAATAATCTGGAATTTCTGTGATGGATAAGTTACCAACCATTTCAGTGTTTCCAAAAATTCGAAGCACACCATTCTTGACGACAACATTACCATTTTCAAATACGGCTACATTGGAATCTGTAGCTGGGTCGAGTTCATTACCCACGGACAGAAACTTTCCCACATCTACGTTAGTTGTGAATGTATTTCCAGTAACTTCGAGAACGTTTGAATCATTATTACTCACCTTAAACTTGTTAACGAGTTCAAGATCATTTGTAAATGCTAAATTAGACGTAAAAATGTTACCATTTACAGTGACTAAATCACGATTATCTAAACTGATAAAGAATTCCTGGTTATCACCAACTTGGAAATCGTTGACTGGATTTTCGGTTTTAACACCAATCTTATCAGTTACGTTCATGCGTGCAGTCTTGACAGTTTTGGAGACATCCAAAATGACCTCTTGACCACTTTGCATAAAGAGATCTGCACCGATAGAGAAACTCTTTGTCGGAACTGTGTTAGCAATACCGATACGATCAACTACAATTTCATCTGCTTCAATCTCACTCGTAATAATACTCCGTACTGTGGTGAGAATATCCTGCTCTGTGGGATCAGCGTCCATATTCGACACAAAAATCTGATCGAAACGAACAGTTCTACCCATCTATACATTAACTACCGAATAAAATTCCTGCTAAACCATCCTTGATTCTCAACACGTTATAATTTACAGCGTAAACAAATAGTGGCTGATTAGTTGGTCTATTCAAACCCTTTTCGGCGCCTCTGATTGTCAATTTAGCGTTATCGAGTCGGCTGAAATTACAGGAACCGGATGGATTATAGTCTGATGCGTTCATACAGAAATGATAGGCGAAGAAACGGGTATACATTAGCACCTGATTCTCTGCGATAAATTCAGATGTTCCAAATGACGACTTGAAATAATTTTGAATGGTGTGAAAGTACATGGGACTCATCTGTTCGAGTAGAGGTATCCCGTTTATTTGTAAATCGGCATTCTTGAATGTGAAACGATCGTTTGCGAAGTCACCACTGTTTGCACCAAACCCAAAGAATAACGATTTAACTGGGTGATTGAAAGAAGATATGTCACATACGTTTTCATTACTGGCCAATGTGTTATCAATAGTAGTCGTGAGGGGAAACTCGATTTTCTGAACTTGTGTAATGACGAAATCCAATGATCGACTAATCAGTGACTCCCTTTCTTCTTTATCTAAATACACGTAGTTTCCATATATTTTAGCAGTCTTTTCGTCAGCTCCTATAGTAGCTAAATTTTCTTCATCAAAATTAATTCGTATTTCAACTTCGTGATGTTGTAATGCCACGAGAGGTAAAAATGCTTTATGATCACAGAAAAAGAAATGAAGTGGAACAAAGGTAAAGTTAGATGTCGAAGTTTTATTGTTAAGTTCTTGAGATTTATTCCATGTATCAGCTAAGTAGTTTGGCCATATATCACCGAAATAATCATATGATTGTGAATCAATTTTTTGACCACCTATAAAGAGATCGAGTGTGGAATTAAAAAATAAGTTGGATGCGATATTCGCGTTAGAGTTTAGAGAACTCGATTCAAACCACAACCCGTTGAGGACATCACCCAAAACAGGAATTTTAATGGACACATCTTTATCAGAAATATTTTTAATGTATTTTGGTGCTTGAGAAAAGTTTGTATGTCTCGTAAACTTCATCCGGAAAAAAGAATGTCCATCGTCACTAGTTAGATAGACATCTTGTATTCCCTTGGATACCAATTGTATTAATGCACCCGACATTTAATAGATGTTCAGATTATAAAAACAGACACTTTCCCTGAGGGAAGTCATTCTTCTTTTCTTCTATAACCTTTCCACGGATATTGAATCCACCTTGTCGGTACACCTTCATTCGTTTGTAATACATCGCTGTAAATATAGACCAAGGGTCGTGTACATCATAAATATGAGGATCATTCTTCTTTCCCTTTGTTTCTCTCATGATTCTACCAATACTTTGAGTGATATCAGACTTGGGACTGGCTAAGATGACTGTATCAAGAGTTGGAATATCGAGACCCTCATGGGCTTGGCTGAATGTTGCGAAGATGATCTTCTTTTTTGAAGATTCCTGGAGAGCAGCCTCTTTCATACCACCCATATAGAGTCCTGAAGTTTTAGGGAAACATTGGTGAAGAAATTCACAATGAAGTCGGCGATCACTGAGAACTAAAAGTTGTCGAGTACCCGCTGAAGCCTTTTTCACCAACTCCACCAACATCTTATTTCTTTGACGATCTTCAACTAAGCATGTAATCATATTTGGCATTGAAATCTTTCCATTCCTCATAGATGGTGGAGGGTTTCTGTAATTCGGTGAATCGAACGTAACCTGAAACACTTCAACTTGTTCTTGATTCTTTCTTTCAACCGAAAAGAATGTTGGACCCATAAACCAGTGAAGCACTTTCGTGAGACCATCTTTTCGTTCTGGTGTCGCTGAGAGTCCAAAGATGTGCTTGGGGCACATTTTGAAGAGTGACTGACTAAATACCTTTGCACAAATATGATGCGCCTCGTCGACTATGAGAGTTCCTACGCTATCAAAATCTGAAAATGAATATTCTTTGAGTGACAATGACTGGAGCATAGCGATGACAAAGTCACAATCGACTTCCTTCTTATCCTGTTGCACGACACCAATCGTGGCACCCGGGCAAAATTGTTGAATCCTTTCTCGCCACTGATCGGCTAAGAATTGTTTGTGTACTACAATCATGGTCCTGTACCCCAACTTACACGCTATGGCCAGGGATACCGTCGTTTTACCATAGCCACATGGTAAAGAAAGGACGCCATGCCCTGCTTCAATTGCTGAACGGAGGGCATCATTTTGGTGTGTGGAATCTCGAAGCTTCCCAACGAACTTGGTATCGATGCGACTAGGTTCTGGTCTCTTGTCTTCACGTGGTTCCCCAAGTTTAGAAGTTCCGTAGAATCTTGGAACGCAGACTCCATTCTTAGCTGGTCTGAAAACTTTGAAAGGTGGTGGAGGGAATCCATAATCCCCATTTACTATGGGTCTTACGGTAAGTTCCTTTTTAATTTCCTGAATTGGACCCGTATTCACGATGTATCCGGTTCTGGAGAGCATACTTATTTAAAGATGCGAAACTTTAAATAAGTACACGATGCCCACTCTCGACATTGATGAGAATATTAAACGACTCGAACAGACGATTGAACAAATGACTCAAGAAGTTTTTCGTCTCCAGGGAATGCTTCAAACCTTTTCTAACCTGAAAAAGGGTGGTGTGAACACGATTGAATTACCCATAGATCCCAGTCAAGGACTTGAGAAGATTGAGGAAGAGAGTACCCAGGATAAGCCCGAATAATTACCGACATTCCACACACCCTTGAACTCTATTTCAATTTCGACCTCATCGTCTTTGACGAGAGATTGAATAGGTTTTCCTTGAACGTTACACATGACTCTTCGGTACCGAAACGGGACTTTTACTGTTAGGATGTTACCATCCAATGGATTGTCAATATTTGGGTTTGATAGAAAACGCCATTTATTTATATGCATTCGCTCTATAATTTCTGAACACTTAGATGGAATTATAAAACGAATATACTTTTTGTCGTTGAACTCATAAATAGGTTCATGTACCTTTCCTAGAAATTTCATTTCTTCTTAAAATAAACTAACGTTAAAACTATAAGTATCACAAAAGTGTACAACAAAACGTGGGAAACGAGAAGAGGTTTGAGTGGCTTTCTAGTGCCGAATACTTGATGACTCAGAGATCTTGACACTTCAACGGCTGACTCGATACTCGAGTATGGTGTATTTCTAGGGGACATCATACCGCACATGGCAACTTTTGAACAGTTTCCAAAAAATGGGAGTTGACCGTGGAGACTGAGAACACCCGACGACTGAGAAAATGTCCATTTGTCACCTTCCCATTCTGCACCCCACCCAATTCGTATATCATTTGGTTTAGGTAAACCGAGTTGCTTAAGAACTTCCCCTTTTACGACTTCGGGACTAGAACTCAAAATCTCTTCGGTCAAGTCACATATAACACATGAGACTGTTTTTCCATCCGAAAGAACTTTAGGTTGTAAGTTCCATTTGGTTTGCGTTGCTATTTCTATATCGGTTTTCAACACTGGTTTCTTGTCATAATCGAGAAGAACATTTATGGCGCCGTATGTACTTCCTCGCAACTTTTTCTCTGCATCCGGACCCCAGTTATCACCCAAGAGTTTTAGAGCTGGACTATTATCTACACATAAAAATAACATGCCATCGTTTATAATTTGATCAGTATCAAACTTAGCAGAATATCCATCACTTCGATACTCTATGGAAGTTACTTCAGTTCCAAAAATAAAGTTAACACCGTGATCTAGTAAACACTTTTCCATGGCATCACACATTACTTTACCAGAAACTCTTTGTGTGTACATGTTCGAAAGTGAAGTATGATCTATATTTTTTACAAATTCATAGGCGGACATGACATCCCAAGTGACACCATCCATTATTAACGGTAAATGTTCTATGTACGCCCGACCCGTGTCACTGAGGGGTCCGATCGCGTTCATGAGAGACACCCTCATGTATTCACTCGAGTGTGTGAGTACACGAGTAAACAGTGAAATCAGGGTTCCATAATCTCTAAAACTTAGAGACTTGAAAGCGGTATCGAGATACTTCTTTTTATTCACGGGTTGGAATATATCATTCCACGAAATATTCATCTCTTTGAAAAGTGATTGTGTATTGATAAAAGCGCGATCGAATACGATCCTATGTGCGTGAAGATCTCTTGTGTCTATTTCTGGTTCCCACCACGATCCACCAGCAGATAGTTTTCTATCATAAATTGTTATGTCGTCATTTCCCGCTCTGAGAAATTCCCAAGCTAATGACATACCACTTGGACCTGCACCTATAATATGAATCTTCATTCTACTTGTAGTGGATAAATTAAATCAGTCCGGTCTTCTCACGCTCCTCCGGAGTTTTCAGTGCGTAAATAAATGACACGAAAATCACGGTAGATAAAATCGCATACTCAACATCCCTGGATGATGTTAACGTAATTAGAAATAGGGAGAATAAACGAAAGAACTTGTTACCGAATAAAACTTTTAAACGCTGAGGGATCACGACAGCATTACCAGAGAATAAACCTTGGTAAAGTACGATGAGTGAAAAAACCAGTGAAGGGGGTTGAAGAAACTTTTCAATTGGGTTTGTGACTGATCCAAAAAGGTTGGAAATCTTCATTTTATATAAGTTAAGAAAATAAAAACCTTTACAGAAAGTAGAATGTTATGTGTTTCTCAACATGTACCAATCAAAGTTCCTAGTAGAAGGTTGAAAACATGGAAGTTTGCTGGTAAGTTTCTATGGAAAAATGCCACTGTACAAAATAAAACTGAATTGGGTCGCTGGACGAAAGGAGAACTCCTTGATCTCGGTCCAACGTTTGTAAAATTAGGTCAAATCGCTTCGACGAGAGCGGATCTCTACCCACCTGAATTTACAAGGGAATTGGAATCGCTACAGGATAATGTTCCTCCCGTGGAATTCGATACCATTGTAGATTATGATATTTTTAAAGAATTTGACCCTGTACCATTTAAATCAGCGAGTATCGGCCAGGTCCATATGGCTGTACTCCAAACCGGTCAAAAAGTTGTTGTAAAATTAAAACGTCCAGGAATCCTGGATATCATGAAAGAAGATACCGATAACATACGCGACATTGTACAATTTTTAGAGCGTATAGGTATCGACACAGGAAATAGTTCGGGAAGAGTTCTGGATGAGTCTATAGAGTATCTCTTGGGAGAGGCTGATTATAAACAGGAGATTGATAACGCCGTAAAGTTTCGAAAAAGTATGAAAGAGGTTGACTGGGTAAAGGTTCCAAAGGTGTACAAAAAGTATTCAAACGATGAAATGATTGTGATGGAATATGTCGCATCCACCAAACTCACAGAAATTACCGATCCGAAAGTGAACAAGAAGAAGATATGCGAAGCCCTGATTAACTCATATGTGATTCAAACCATGGATAACGGCCTCTTCCATGCAGACCCACACCCAGGTAACTTGGGATTTTCATCCAAGGGGAAACTTGTATTTTATGATTTTGGTCTACTCGTACCACTTTCTGAAGAATTAAGAGATGGATTTACAAAACTCTTTGGGTTCATAATCACGCGAGACACTGCAGGTATCGTCGATACCCTCGTGAAATTGGGAGTGATCGTTCCAACTTCCTCAGATGTTTCAGATATTGAACTCTTCTTCGAGAACATCCTGGGATACTTAGAAACTCTAGATGGTTCGGGAATTGTCAATGATGATCTCGCCGCACAACTTGCGATCGAAAAACCATTCGTCGTACCCAGTAGTTTTGTGTACCTCGCAAAGGCTTTCTCCACAATCGAAGGTATTTGTCTCAAACTGGATCCAGAGTTCAACTATTTCACCTACCTCGAACCTCTCATCCAACAACAGATTATCGAATCTGTAGATGTTGGGGATATATTCATGAAGACGACTGAGATACCTGGGACGATCAGTAAGATAAATACAGCTGTGTCAGGTCTTCAAAAGTCGAGGGGGTCTATGAAACGGTCTATGGTCAAAACACAACAGGAAATTAGGCTCGTCCAATACAGCGTGGTGTGCGCTCTATTGGCTGAGAAGTTTGGGGATAATCCACCCCTCGCGATGTTTTTTGTTTTTTGTACTCTGTGGCTTACTTTTCGTAAAAGTCAATAGACTTCTTACCACTCTTCTTGGGTTTATCATCCTTCTTGACCAACTTGTTGTGCTCCTCGAAGTACCCCTTCAGACGACGCTGCTCATCACGGAAAATATCAGAGAACTTCTCTTTGATCTTTTCCACATCAGTGTCACGTTCCTTCTGGATCTTCTTACTCAGCCTCTTGAACCCCTTGTTCCTCTTCTCGGCAGCGAATACGGTCATTGTGTTTGTAATGGCAAGCATTTACTTTGTATCGACATTTATTTTTAAGCGTTTCAACTTCTCCTGAAACTCGCGACGCTCCCCGGGAGATTCAATCTCCTTTCCTGTGGCGAGTGCCTCAATCTCCGGACCCGTGAGCTGCATCGCATTCACCCTGAAGTCCATGAACGCCTCCATCGTGATGGGGACGAGGGGCTTCACGAGGTCGAAGATGGCTGTGGCATAGTCCCGAATTTCCTGTTGGGCATGAGAATCCATACGGAGGTGGAGGTAGTGGAGGAGGTTATGTAGGTTAATCTTCCAGTAAAATTCAGTATAAGTCGATTGGGGGAGGGTACCACGAGCCTGTTCGCGACAGGCACCATTCTCCAAGAGTTCCTCATAGACATCGAAGGATTGACTCAGCTGCTGAGCCACTTTGTTGTCGAGGTCACCCTTGAGTTCCACCACACCCTCTGAACCCTGATGATTCACTTGGGACTGTCCCCGATACGTGTCGGGTTCATAGTACTCCTTGGGAACCACCGAGTACCGAGCAGACAATTCATTCACACTGGCGGTGCGGTGACGAAGGTGTTGTCGGGCAATGTAGATGGGCATTTTGATGTGAAATTTGAAGTCGACCATTTCAAAAGGGGTTGTGTGCCAATGACGTAAGAGGTAACGAATGAGACCACGATCTCCGCGAGAGGTTTTGGTGCCGTCACCATAGGAGACGCGCGCTGATTGGACAATGGACGAATCCAAGTCTTTCTGAGGCATGTGATCCACGAGACGAACGAAACCATGATCGAGAACCTTTTGCATTATA
>Ga0206682_10001471_pt1 | contig 23169 bp, 19 predicted proteins | sample M240m12015metaG_FD_155444 | JGI IMG/M metagenome (GOLD analysis project Ga0206682, IMG submission 155444) | Ammonia-oxidizing marine archaeal communities from Monterey Bay, California, United States - M2 40m 12015 | ecosystem: Environmental > Aquatic > Marine > Intertidal zone | place: USA...
GTTTCTTAGCATTAACTATATTAAATTCTAAACCTGCTTCAGCAGCAAGTTGCATTTGAATCTTTTTTTGATTTTCTTTTGCTTTAGAGTTTTGAGATGATGTTAGTATTTTATTTTTTTCAATACGCGCAACTTCAATTATACGTACTTTATCTTTAATTAATCCTTCCTTGGATTTTTGATTTAACTTTTCGTTACTATTTATATTATCTATAACGTTTTTAAATAAAAAAATCTTTTTATCTAAATCTAGTAGTTTTCTTTTATCGTTATTAGTTAACTCGTCTACTCTCGCCGCTGCTGTTCCAATATCTAAAACATTTTGCTCTACTATATTGTCTAATTCTAGCTGTAAAGCACTCACCGCTTCTTGAGAAGAAGCTTCATTAGCAACACCTGTGTTGTTTTGTATTCTGTTTATTTCCTTTCTAATTCTTAGTATTTCTTTACCTCTTTTATTAAATTTATTTGATTCACTTTCTGTTCTAAAAGTGTTTGCAATACCTCCAACCAAGGCGGGAGCATTGAAACCTAAACCAGACATAAGTGATCCAGATACAAACGACTCAGCTAAGCCATCAGACCAGTGCATGTCTTTTTTGTTTAGTATATTTATATCTGTAAGATTGTTTAATAGTTGAGCACTAAATTCAGCACTACCTTCTTTAGTCATATTAACACCCCAGTTTTGGAAAGTTTTTCTTAATGCTTTGCTTTTACTTATTACTTCAGCGGAATACTCACCTAACTCGTTAAAAGCTTTACCAAAAGTTTTTTTACCAAAACCTAAATAATTTAAAGCACCTCTAGCTTGACCTAAAGAAACTTTCTCTGTAACATATTCACCTAATCCAAATAATATACCTGAAGCATAGAACTGTGCGGGTGATATTTTTCTTGTCGGATCATTAGCAACTTCCATATCCATTTCATTAAACTTATTACCACCGGCTCCCGCAGCTACAGCAACAAGGCCAGAGCCTCCTAAACCAAGAGTCACAGCTGTATTTACAGATTGTTCTGAAAAAAGGTCAAGCATAAATTCACCAAAATCTTCTATATTTTTTATTTCACCTAGCTCTTGCCTTTCTTTAGTGCCTTCATCTATCTTCTTTGTAAGACTATACAAGTTTGATATAGTTTTCTCAGCTTCCTCGCTTCCAAATATTTTATCGTAAAAATCTAATGTTGTATTTCTTAAGTAAACAGGTAAATTACCCTCTTCATCCCTGACATCAATACCAGTGGTTCTTTTTATTATTTGACTAACTGTAAGTTCTTTTGAAACACTTCCAAATCCAGCAATTGCCCTAGTACCGGCTGAAGCTATTCTATTAGTGGCAACATCTAAGTTATTATAAGTTCTTTTAGTTAAATCAGCTAGTTCAGCAGCTGTTTTAGCTTCAATTTCCAAGTCTTCTAACTTGTTAAATTCATCAGCATATAAATCGTAAATTATTTTTTGATTCTGTGTTAAAGCTTTACCTCTCTCCACGTCCTCAGCTGTTATTTTACTAGGTGAATCCGCTTGTTTTTTACGTAAAGCGTTTAGCTCTACGCCTGCCGTATTTAACAACGTTTCGTAATCATTGATGCTTGATATAGTATTTTTATAATCTACCAAAGCTTCCTCTTCATCTTCTTTAAAACTTCCACTTAGTTTTTCTATACCTGCTTTATACTTGTAATCTTCAACAGTGTTACCTTGACCAGGAGCTTTAGGGCCTATTTGCCTAGCAAACTTTTTGAGCCTAGCGAATGAAAAAGGGTTTTCACCATAAATACTTTTTTCATAATCTTCTACAACCTCTTCTCTTTTTGCTTCAAATAGCGTTTTTTCTTCGTTTTTTATATACAAGTTTTTAGCTCTCTCTCGCCAGTCTTTCTCTGGAATACTATATATATCAACTTTAGTTTCAGTGGCTATTTCTTTTTTTGCTTCTTCAATAAAATCATCATAAGGATATATTTTTATAGTAGTAGCACCCATTCCAACCCCTCTAACAGAAGGAGCAGTGTTGGCTTTTATTTTTATAGCGTCTATTTCTTCGTTGCTTAAACTTATTTCTTGAAGTTTTGTTTTTGCAGATAAAAGATCTTCATCAAATGAGTCAACTAATTTTTTAGGATCTTGTGAATCCGAAGAAGTATCTTCCGAAAGCAACTCCGTAACGCCCGCCTGTGATGCTGTCATTGGTTGCACTACATCCGCATCCGCTGCAGCGCTTGTTGGAAAATCCTGTGTCTCGTCTTTAATCTCTTGCTCTACAACTACACCTTCTTCATCTAAAACACCTATAAAAACAGCATTGCTGAATTTACTTAAAAATTCTTGTTCTTTAGCATCAGATACATCATAAGGATTACCGTCAACTTCATATCTTTTTACTGGCATATTTTATTTAATTTTATTAGTTAAAGTCTTGATTGGCTTTACGACCACCATCTCTACTCTGTTTTTTTACAAAATCTTCAAAATCTTTTTTACCTTGCTCTGGAGAAAGAGGCGTACTGTTTTTTAACCCTTCTGTAAAACTATTTTTAGAGCCTTTTGGAAAATTTTTGTCTATAATTCTCATTATTTCTCTACTAGCTTTATCACCGCCGACTTCATCTTTTATTAAGTCTCTAAGTAATCTTTTACCTTGCGAGCTGTTTATAGGAAAAGACTTCTCCTCCTGCTCTTCCAACTCTATAGTAGCATCATCTCCTTTTCCAACTTTAAACTCTTTATCTGGTGGTCTAACTGTTATTAACCCATCTTTAAATGACATTTCTTTATAAAAACTACCTTCTTCTCCTACAGAAAATCTATCTTCCAAGAAGCTGACCGGATCTTTAAGAAAAGAGTCTATATAGTTTTTAGCTATAATAGGTGCCTCTGATTTATTACCTTCTTCTATTGGTTTAATAGCTCGTCTACCAAGTTCTTTGAATATTATAGGATCATTTTCTTTTATACCAGGCATAACTTCTTGTAGAGCTTTAACATCTTGTGATGTTGCTTTTCTAAAGTTACCTAGTTTTTTAACAGCTTCCATTTCTAATTGACCTTCATAGAAAGCCAGTCTATCTTCTCTAGATTTACTAAAAAAATCTTCAGTCTTCATATCTCCCCAACCAAATCTGTTTCTTACAAAATCAATTTGATCTTTTTCTGACCTAGCATCTAAACCAGCAGCTTTACTCTTTATTTCTGACTTAAACGCTGAGTTATTAAATAGCTTGTTATAATCTAAAACTCTCTCAGTGGTTAAAGACTTTGTACCGTCTTGATTACTTAATGTTTGCTGTAATGTAGGAGTAACGTATAGACTTTCGTTAGCAGTGCCGTTTTTATTTATTAAACCTGAGTTTTCCATCACCGAGTTAATATCTATAGCTGGAGATATTTCGTTTACAAACTGACCTTCTTCTCCCCATTTAGCTAAGTTTCTCTCCCAAGTTATCTTAACTCTACCATCTTTGTCATACTCTAATTCATCTTCATCAAAAGCGTTAGCATTTTTCCAAGCATTGTATGTCTTACTATCTTTGTCTAAGTAACCTACAACTTTTAAACTATTAGTACCATCTTCATTATATACTAGATCTTTTTCATAACTAAAACCCTCTAAAGCTTTATTCTCTAAAGCTCTCATAGCCATTAAGTTCTGTAGCTCGTTTATATTACTATCACCTGCGACAGCATAATTATCAACCAGCTGTTGAGCACTTTTATCTTTTGTCATCTCAAGAGCTGATGTTACATAACCTATCTCCTGAGCACTATTAGACATATAACTTTGATAAGCCTTTACTTTATCTTTATATTTTTTTAGAATCGCTTTATCTTTAGGTGGATTTAAAGTTAATTGAGTATTATACCATATTGCTCCTTTATTATCACCACCGTCGCCATCGGCTAGTAGTTTTGCTCTTTCAGTAAACTTTTGTTGAAGCGTAACGTCTTTTATTGTTTTAGACATTTTGTTTCTAAGAGCACTTTGCTTTAAATCACCCTGTATCATAGTGGTGTTTATAGCTTCATCTTTCTTTTTCTGAACCTCTTCACCTTTTTTCTTAGCTGCAAAATATGCTTCTATACCTTTATTAAGCACATCACCTACTTTAGCAACACCTTGAGCCCATACCTCAGCCGATCTATCTATTATTATTTGTGGATTTCTATAACTCATGTTTTATTTAATTATTAATCACCCCAGATGCCTACAGCACCTGATGTTAAATTACCGCCTATTGAACTTAACGCGTTACTCCACGCAGATGCTTTAGCTTGATTAGCCGAAGCCTCTTGAGCTTGTGCTTGTGATACTTGACTAGCTGCTCTATCAAGATCCATATTAGTTCTATTTTCTTCGGCTTGAAACATAAACTGTTGACCAGCTGCTTCTGCTGCTTGCACTCTTTGACCTTCTGATATAGCTACGCTTTGCATACGTTGTTGTTCAGCCATTTTAGCGTTCATTAAGTTTTGCTTTCCTTGAGCTTTCAGCTTTTCGTTTTGAGCTTCTTGTTGCTCTATACTAGCTGCAACACCTTTTTTACTTTGCAACGCCGCCTGTGCCAGAGCAGTTGCACCTCCAGCACTTGCTCCTGTAGCTCTTAACGTATCTAATGTATTAGCTAGAGATATATCAGCTTGCTCTATTTGTATTTCAGCCGCTTTTGTAGCTACACCTAAGTCATCAAAGGGATTTGATAATTGACCACTCAAATCAGAAGCTAAACTACTAAGATCTTGTGTTGATGCAAAAGGGTTTGTTATTTCTTGTCTAGAGTTTTTTACAGACTGTAACTCAGCCTCCGCAGCAGCTTTATCGCTTCTAGCTCTTCTTGCTGCTTTTTTAGCTGCTCCTGATGCCACTGCACCGCCGATTGCTGAAAATACCGCCATATTAAAAGAATTTTACTATTTCATGAGAATGACTAGGGTCTACTTTCCACCCAAGCTCCTCGTGTGTTTTAATTAATGATTTGTTTCTACCTATAGAGAACATGTACTTTACACCATTACTTTTACAAACCTCTTCGGCTGCATTTATTAAAAGCGCTATAGCTTGTTTTCTGTCAGCCTCTTTATAATCTGGATTAGACACAACCCATTCTAATAAAGCTCCTTTAGAGTTAGTGTAATATATGAAACCTGCCACGATAGGCACGTCTTTTTCAACCATCAAACCTCCTTTACCATTGTCAGGTAAAAAATCTCTAGGTGGATTTTGCCATTCAGGCCATTCATCCCACCAAGAACATAAGGTTTCCCAGTCGCTCTCTTTTAATTTTCTAATATTTAATTGCATTTAATTGTATTTAATAAGCAGATGTCACATAATCTGATGACACTGCAAATAATTCAAGTGGTAAACTTCTGTTATCACTATCTGATTTTATTGTAACTGTTGAGTAATAGCCCTTAACACCAGTCATACTAGCACCAAATACAACTTCTCCGGTAGTAGCTGGACTAGAGTTAACTAAATTAGCGTAGTACTTACCTTCTTTTTTATCAAACCCAGCATGTACTTTTACTCCATAAGTTGGATCTATATAAGCACCATCGTCAAAACTTAGCACAGGTTTAGACGTGTCATTTGACTCAAAACTTCTAGCCGCATTAAAGCTTGAAACTTCCCAGCCATTAGAGCCTTCGTAGTTCACAGTTTTAAATACTTTTGATGTACTAGGGCTTGGATTAAACACGAACTCTATAGATGAATCGTATTGAAATCCGTATAAGTTATTTCTAAGTGCTGTTGGTGAATAGTGTTGCCATAATTTACCGCTTTTAACAGAGTAGTAATTACTACCTAAGCTAAAAACCTGCTCTGGGTTGTAGTCAAAGAAACTAGTCCAACCAAGTACAGCTTCGTCAAAAGACAATGTATTATAACTACTGGTTTTTTGTAAGCTTAAAACATACTGCTTATTATGAATATCCCAAGCTCCAATAGCTTTACCAGGTATAGATATATTATCTAAAGTTGATAATTCATCTCTAAAATAATCAACCATACCATAGTTAGATATTTCAGTTATACCATCTCTTGATAATCTTAAAACAGCATTTCTATTTTTATCTGTAAAGTATTTTCTATAACCATATACAGCAAAGCTTTCTGGGTTTTTACTTATACCGAAGTTTCCTGCATAAGGTACTATTTGACCTATAACTAAGTTAGATGAAGTAACACTACCGCCTCCTTCAGCGGAGTATATAGCGTCTTTATCTATCAATGCTCTACTGACTTTATTTTCTTGAAATACAATTAAGTTAGTGTCTTCAGCATAAAGCTTTTGTATACTACCATTAGCTGGATCTACGGACTTTGTTATATCTTTACCAACACTAAATACATTAGTATCGTTTACACCTGTTCTAGAGTTAAATATACCTGAGTATATCATTGAGTTAGATCTAGTTGATGAGTTAGGCTCGTCTTCAACTAAATAAGCTCTAACACCGTAAGACACGTTTGTATTGTTGTAACCTCCTCTAATTCTAGCTTCTTCAACATAGTAACTATAGTCTTGATTATCTGCGTCTAATGCTAAAACAGGGTAGCTACCAGCCACACCGCTAGGTACACCAGTGGATCCGTTCCAAACAGGAACATTACTATCGTCCTGATTCTTCTTTAAGAGAAAAGAGTTAAAAAACTTAACTTCTATTACTGCCGCCATTGTTTTATAATTACTTGTTGATTAGATAAATTACTAAAAAGGTTCAGGATCATTTACTTCTTCAAAATTAACACTAAATGTTTTTGTAACACTTAAGTTTGATGGGCTACCGCCATCCTCTAGCTTTAGCTGAAAAGTTCCATCACCTACAGATGTTTGATTAGTATTTATAACCGATACACCATCTGTTGTATCTATCTCAAAACTACCAGCACCAGATTGTGCACTTATTGAAAATATTAAATTATCTGTTGATTTACCACCGCCTGGGTTCGAACCGTTCACACCTGTTGCTTTACCGGTAGGTGTACCACCTACTAAAGGTACGTCTCTAGCGCCTTTAGATAACATTATAGTGTCATCATTGTTGTTGCTTATAACAGGAACTATATTTGTTAATGGTTGATTTAGTTTAGAAACATTGCTTGTTGCATCTCCATCGCTTATAACGACTGAAAAAACAAAATTAAAAATATTCTTAAGGCTGTTGGTGTCGTAGTAAAAATACTCGCCATCTGCTGTTTTCACCTTAAAAGAGTTATTAGTTGATGAACCGGCATTTCTAATTAGGTTGAATCTTGAAGTAACATCTTCGTTAGCGCTGTTAGTTACACTCATCGTAGCACTGTATATACCTGAAATGCTACCACCTAGAACATCTTGAAACGCAAAATCACCTGTTATATCTTGCTCATCACTCATGTTTTCTGAGTGGTTATAGATCCATCCAGATATAAGAGCTGCTTGAGTACTACCTTGATTTATAGCTTGATTTAACTCGGATACTAAACCAGAGGTTGAAGTCTCCCAGTATATATCAAGTCTAGATGTCACTGGTTTTGTTTCTAGTATAGACAAATTGTCAAACTTAGTGTAAACCCAGCTATTAGTATAAGCACTGTTTATTGCGCCAAACTGATTATCAGAGTCTTGAGACGTTATTAGTTCCGCTATAAATGGATTAGATTCCGATCTATAAAACGCATAATAAGGATTGTTACTGTTTGTAACTGGAGGTGCTGTACCTGTGGCATCAAAATCTGCAACGTCAAATAAATCAAATAAATTTTCTATAGTGTTTGTTGTAAAAGATTTTCTACCTGGAAAATATTGTGCATTTTTTCCTGGATATGTTCCTGGATTAAATGTAGGATCCGCTAAATCTACCCTACCAAAAAGCACGACAGAACTTCTAAACTGCTTGTCTTGAGGTCCCACTTCAGTTAAATCTCTAGGTACTTTATTTATATTGTCGTTTATAAGCGTTATAAAAGATGCGTTTTGTTCACTTGGATTAGAATCTGAAATAGGGTTTGAACCATTAGCTAAATAATTAGGCATCCCTTTCATGGCACTAGGAGCATACACATTATAGTACTCTTGCTCGTTTTGTTTTATAACTATCTTGTAAGAATACCAACCAAGTGGATTATAATCCGGGCTAGTAGCATTACCATTGTAAAGACCAGGCTCGCCGTTTGCTTCGTTTTTATCAAAACCAATACCACTAAACACTGCATTAAACTTTGTTTTTATAGAATTACCAAGAAAAGTTATAGAGTTATTAGTAGAATTATAAGGTAGATATACTGTATCAGATCCAAAACCAGAGCTTAAGTTACTTGTATTGTTTGAAAGTATAACCGTAGACTGTCTACCAAACTTATCTGCTAATACCACACCAACTTGATAATTTCTATTTTCTTTTACGTTATGGTTTGGATATTCTACTGTAGACTTAGCAGAACCGGCTACAGAGGTAGATAGCTTATCACCAACAGAAACTTGATAGTCTATAAAGTTAGGTGGAGTATGTTTATTTTGGAAGTTGCTATAAACAACTCTATTGCTAATTATCTCTTGACCAAGTGCTTTGACAGGTATCTTGTCATAAACCCTTATTATTTCATCTGAAGGTAGTGTTTTGTAGGGTTTTTGAGAAGTATAAGTGTAAATATACGTAGATGAACTTCCGCTTATGCTAGATACTGGTATGGTTTCTACAACTTGGACAACATTAGAATCAGACTCCTTGTATATAATATCCATTTCTGTTATTAAATAGCTACTCTCTAAGTTGTTAGAAGTTGATGGTAGTGGTATTTGTAGATCTATTTTATCTACTTTGTTCTCCATAAATTCAACAATTGTACTTGCAACCGTTTGATCTTCATCTCCAACTAGAAAACAACCGTCTTGCTTAGGTATAAAAGCTGCTTGAGTAAATGGCGCTATTATAGAGTATTCACCGTCTATGAACTTAAATCTATAGCTAAACCTAACAAATTTATCTTCTAAATACTGTGGATCTCCTGAAAAACTAGCGTTGTAGTATGGGTTTAGTTGAGAGAAACTTAATTTAGTATTATCATCAAGTGTTTGGTTAGAACTAACAACTAATTCCTTAGTTGTAACATTATAGTTAACAACAGTAGTATTAGCTACTACACTATCACCTGTTACTGAAAGACCAGCGATTATTGTTCCTTTTACATTGTCAATATTAAAAGTAGCGGTATTGTTTACCGCGCCATTAACAAAAGCGTTGGATTGGGGTGGTAAAAATTCGTTAGAAACATTATACATAGTTGTTTCTGAATCTGCAAATTTAATAGTTGCTCCACTAGTTATAGTTTGAAGTTTATTAACTGTTATGTTTAAACCATTAACACCTGTTACATACGTGTTAGCCTCTACCTGTGTACCAGTAACACCTTTGCCAATAACTATACCAGCGGCACTGTTTACAGGAAGTATATTACTATCCGTTATACCAGCTGTTGTTGTTGTTGTTACTATTGTTACGCCAGTTGTTGTACTTGGTTTTAAAAGCTCTATTGATTGGTATGGATTATATTTAGCAACAGATATTTTATCTTCACTATTGTAGTATGATATACCGTTGCTTATAGCTATACTTGTATTTATTTTTCTAGGTTGATTTCTATCGTCTGTCCAAAACAAAAGGTTCTCTAGTAAATTAACACCTATAATAGGTTTATTTGTAGAGAAATTTAAAAAAGCACCTTGTAAAAGCTTTGTTCGTTCACCAGTAAGTATATTGTAGGCGTATATAAAGTTCTTAGCTGTAGTGCTATAACTAGACACATCACCTGCGTAAAGATCTGTATAATCAGTAAAAAATAAATAAATAAAACTACTAGACTCGTCAACAACGTAGCCTATACACTCTATATTAGGAGCCGAAGCGTCTGTTGCGAAATCACCTTTTACAGTAACAGCATTACCAAGTATATTCTCTAAAGCTCCTACATCTTCACCTTGAGATCTACTGACTTGTATATTCTTAGCATCTCTATACTCTCCATTAGGTATAAGTCTAGAATCCAAGTCTTTATTCATCTTGGATTTTATGAAAGCATTTTTAACTTCAGCCATTTAATTCTAGTGTTTTAACCATTTAGATTTACCTCTCATAGTTTGAACTATTTCATCAAGCTTTATGTTAGATAATCTTATCTTTGCGTTTCTAAGTTTTGCAGACTTTTCTTTCTTAAGTCTTTGTACAATATACTCTGGTTGATTTATTCTAGTAGAAATTATAGCATGTGAAATATAAGCATACATAGCTTCTTCAATCATTTTAGGTATTCTAGTGTCTAAGCTAGAAGACAAACCATCAGATATATATTCTAAAACTATTAATTTATCAACTAAGTTAGATGAAAAAGAAAATTTACCTTCTCTATCATTTATAGTGAACCAACCATTAGCGTTTGCGTATTGAGGATCTAAACCGTAAACTCCTCCATAACCATAACCAACTCCGTTACCGTAAAGACCGTTAGCTAAAGCGTTGTCAATGTCAACTGATTGGTCATTTTTGTAAAAGTTACTTTTCCATCTTTCCTCAACCACTGAAGTACTTTCAATGTTGTTACTGTTAGCATCTTGAGTAGGTTGGCCTTCACTATCCTGTACAGGTGTTTGATATGGGTTTGTTGTTAGTTTTGTTGGGTATATTTTGTGAGCAATACCTTGACTATCGTACCAAGACATGCTAACATAGTTAACGTAGTCTTGAGGCATTATAACACTAAGGTTATTAGGTATTGTTAATTCTTGAGAGTTTATGCTTTTAAGCGTATCATAACTAAACTCTTGCATTGCGCGTTTAGCGTGAAATATAATATCTGTTCTCTTACAGCTAGGTATTAATTTACCGTTACCAATATATGCGACTATAAAGTTATTTATTATGTCATTTAACTTAATGTAACCATAAGACCCGTAGTTATCTTCGGTGGTATTTCCATAAGCTTTTTCGGAAGCTGTATTACCATATACTCCACCATCTAGTCTTTTTAACTGAACAACTACAGTTGCGCTCGCTGCTATAGCTCCAGTTATAGTCACGGTGTTATTCGACACAGTGTAAGCTGTAACCTCTGTAAAACTACCACCAACACCGGTTGGGCTTACGTAAACCTTAAAATTGTTTAAAGCGTATTGTGGGTCGGTCGTTACAGTAGAGTAAAATACTAGATTAGTATCGAAAGTGGTGGTAAAACTCTGTCCAGTTAAATCACCAGAAGCTTTTCCCGTGAAACCTTGTGCACCCTCGTAGTATTGTCTATTGTTTTCGGTTATTAAACCACCATTTGGTAAAGGCATATCTTATTAGCTTTTTTGATTTATTTCGTTTTGTTGTACTTCGCTAGCGGCTGCTTGCACTATCTGGGGATCTCTTATTATTATACCTGCATACAATAATATTTTAAGTATAAGTCTAGTTTGTTCTGATTCTTGAAGTTCAAAATTTGTAGAACCATAAGTACTACCACCGTTAAAGTCTGATGCTTTTAAAGTTATAACTGGTTTTTGAGATCCGCTACCAAGTTGACCATTGTTTATAGTAATAACATCACCAATAGCATATCCAGTACCAGGTGATACTATATTAACAGAGACGGTAGTTGCATTTGTAACTACAGCACTTAAAGTTAAACCATTACCAGATCCTCCTGTAAAAGTTGGCGTGTAGGTTCCTGCTGTTCCACTAGCTAAAGGTGTAGTTATACTGCTAGTTAAAGACCCTCCTTTGTTTAAAAGACTTGGATTGTAAATAGTTGGGTCGTATATATACTGACCTACGCTTCCAGAATAATAACCCCACCTTACGTTAAGTGGTTTTCTTAAAAAGTCTACAGTTATATTACCAGCTTGATTTATACTAGTTGGCCTAACGTATAGTTTTTTATTCTCGTATAAATATGTAGGAAAGTCTTTTGTTGATGCTGTTAGTGGTGATTTTTCTATATTGTAAAATTCACTACGTGGTAATCTCTGTAGCTCTACTGGTAATCCAATAGAAGGATTATATGTTACAGTACCTAATTTGTAGAAAGAGACTTGGCTAGCGCCAGGCTCTTGACCATCATAGAGTATTGTGTTTGAGTAAGTATCCGTAGTTGGCAACTGCCAAGTTCCAGCATTATAAGTGCAGCTTCCAAATGTTTTAAACGGAGATATTTTCTCATCTATGTTCAACTGTCTATCTGAGTAATCTAGATCGACTTGTGGCACTCGTAACTGTTGGTTTAAATCATCAAAGTATTGATCAAATATGTCAAGTTGTGATTGTGTAGCTATTCTGTTATACTCTACAGGTGTCATATATCCACGCTGCTCTTTATTTAGTATCAACAAAACGGTTTGATATACAGTATTTACGTTTATTGCCATTATTTTATATTTAAATATATGGAGCGGTTTTACCCGCCCCTATATATTATTACCTGTTAATTAATCTTTTTATCTATAGATTTGTATATTTCAACACCTTCATCTGTTTTTAAGAAGTATGCAAATGCTGAATAAGGATTTTCATCGAAAGGAACTTCCATTAATTTTCTTCCGTTACTAGCCCAAGTAAAGTATCTCTGGTCATCTGACAAGTTTATGATATTAGCCTCAGTGGCTTGTATTGCAAAATTCCTTAATTGTACATTTTCATCATTAGCTAAATCTAAGAACAAACCTGGACTCATCTTAGCAAACAATAGTAAATCTCTTTTTAGCTCTTTAGAACTCATCTTAGACACCTTAGATCCTAACTCAACTCTCAATATTGCTTCAGCATGGTCTATATCCATACCTCTTGCGGCATTTAAAGCATCAATTTGGAGTTCTAATATATCTAGTTCATCTTCTGCTATCTCAACTTGATCAAGTTCTTTGTATAATCTATTTTTCAAAGGGTGATACAAAGATAATACTTTTTGAAGATTTTGTTTTTCTTTTGGAACAAATAACGCACCATCTTTAAATATAATGTGACCTAAAGTAGCTTCACCTTGTTGCTCTTTTACGAACGGAGAAGATTGGTTTGTTGCATATCTTATTTCTTTTTGTTCACCAGTGTTTTTATCAAAGTGTAGTAAAGCGTGTTTTGACGTGTGTTTACTAGGTATTGTAAATGTTATTGGTGATTTATTAGAATTTAATACGTATGTTCTATCTTTTATTTCCCAACTTGGTTTAGCTGGTTGTGTTTTTGTAGGGGCTTTTGCTACTACTTCTTGCTGAGGAGCAACCTCAACTTTCTTTGCTGGTGCTTTTTTTGCAGCCATAATATAATATAATTAAATAGTTTATAAGGGTAATAATTACCCCCGTTAGTTCAACGAGGGTAAGAATTACATTTGTTATTTAGTGATTACACACCTTTGAATAATACAAAGTTGTTAGCACCTTGTACACATAAACATCTTTCAGATAAGAAGTTTACTTCCATAGCATCTAGATCAGATGTAGAAGCTCCACCGGCAGAACCAGTTACCCATTGCTTCATTCTTCTGTCATTTGCTTGAGAAGCTCTATATCTTACGTGTAAGAAAGGACGTCTGATGTTTGTACCTAATACTTGATCATAAACCGTAGAAGTTCCAGCTGGTACTAATACACCTTCGATAGAAGAAGTTCCAGTCATAGCTCCACGAGTAGAAGCATCGTTTAAGTATTTCCAGTCAGTCTTATAGAAGTCATAAGAACCTCTTCTGAATCCAGAGAAACCTAAGTTCAATGCCATTTCTTCAGAGTTTTCAAATAATCCATAAGCAGTACCACCTTGAGCACCTCCAGAGATTGCAGCTAACATATCGTCAAAATCTAAAGACGTTTGTCTTTGTAAGAATAACATGTTTTCTTCAATAGCTCCTTGAGTATCTAAATTTTTCAAGATATCATCGAAAGTATCAAGACCTGCAGAAGCAGTAAACCCTACGTTTACGTTACCTCTATCTTCGATAGCAGCGAATAAACCTTGAGTACCTTTATACCCAGCAGCAGCAGCTGATCCAGCACCAGCTCCTGTAGCTTTTTCTCCTTCTACTACAGACATTTCTAGGTAGTCTTCAAAACGTAGTCTAGTTTCAGACTCAGCTTTTAAGTACCATAAATATCCAGATGTTCCGTCTTCAGTAGCAACTTCTACCCAACCGATTTGAGCCATATCAGATCCGTTTACAACGTATTTATTTCTGATGATGATTGGTGAGTTAGAAAATTGAGTGAAAGAAGGATCTACAGATACATACCCGTCAGCAGCTCCTGCGCTTACAGTAGAGTTAGGTGTAGATGAACCTTTTCCATATTCAGATCCAAATACAAAAATCTTTACACCTGTAGCAGCTAAACCAGCGATGGTTGCAGCAGAGTAAGGACTTACAACTAAAGCTCCAGTTGTTAAGTTAGATGAAATTACAACAGCTTTGATTTCAAAACCTGTTGAATCCATAGCAACGATAGTAGCTCCAGGAGATACAACGTTTGCAACGTAATCTTTAGGATCAGCTGGGTTTAAAGCAACTGGGATAGTAATTGTACTTGTTGTTCCTGCTACACCACTAGTACATCCTTCGTAAGAGATATGTAATCTATTTTGCTCAGACCAAATTACTTGATCAGAAGTCATTGGCATTTCAGCACCTACCATTCTTAAGAATCCAGATAAAGTTCTGTTTCCATAACGCTCTACTTCTTGTTCGTAGATTTCTGGTAAGTATTGTTGTGCGAAAGTATCAGTATTACCTGCACCTCCGTCGTTAAACTTTAGATAATTGCTATCTAAAATTTCTTGTTTTTGAGATGGTTTCAATGAACCAAATGTTGGACTTAAACTCATTTTTGTTTAATTTTGTTAGTTAAATTTTCTAGTTTTTACTTTTAATTTTGAAGAATCAGCACCGGAAATAGCTCTAACTTTTAAACCATTAATAAACACGTCACCACTACTAGTTTTTCTAGGTTCAGTTGAAATGTTTTTTGATTTGACCATAACATCTCTAACAGCATCAGCTTTGCCTTGCTCATAAAAATGTTGTGCTATAGTATCAGCGTTTCTAGCAGCGTATAAAGCTTTGTGGTAACCTTTAGTATCTTTAACCTCTCCTTTATCATTTAGGAACGTCCCAATGAAGTTAGAGATATCAGATTGTGCTTCTGCTACCTTTTGTGGATTTTTCACGCTGTATCTAAATTTACTTTCACCAACATTAAAATCAAAACCTTTGAAATCATCAGTTAATAGTTCGTTAGTACGTTTTAAAAAATCCGAGTGTTTTGCTTTACCAGCTTTCTGCTCTTCGTTATATCGGTTAAAAAAGTCAGTTGCTTTTTGTTGGTCCTGAGTTACGCCTGGTCTCAACTTGATCTCATCGTAATATTTACTCTTGGTTTCCTCTAAAAAGTTCCTAGCTTTTGCAACTTCTTCTTTAAATGCAAGTTTTTTCTTGCGTATATCTCTTTGCTCGTCAATATCTTCATCATATGAAAAATCTTCTAGCAAAAGACTTATGTCGTCACCTTCTAAATAAGGTTTTGTTTGTTTATAGTATTCTTTTAATAATGTTTCGTTATCAATATTTGAGTAATCGGCATTGAGTCTAACGTAATCATTTATATCTCCACCAGTCTCCTCCATAAAGTTTACTAGTTTTTCGATGTTTTCAGGTAAAGGCTTGCCTAATACTTTTTCATCTCTTACAGCTTCTTTATATTCAGTGGTTACTTTATCAGCCTCTTCGTTATCATCTTCACTTACTAATTGTATTGGTGAATCTACTTCTTCTTCGGACTCCCGTATTTCTTTAACCACTGCTTCGCCGTTTGAACTGTTTTCGGGTTTTTTGACAATAACATCGCTATCATCTGTCGCTTGTGTTTGAATGGCATCAGTTTCTTTTTTTATTACTACCTTTGTGATATCTGGTTCTGTCTCGATTAAAGGCTCTTTCATGCTAACCTTAGTAACATTGTTTTCTGGTGTAGCTAATTTTTTAGGTGTCTTTCTTTTTTTTAATTTAAATTCACCCTCTTGTTTTACTGTTTGTTCTGACATAATATAATAATATAAAATTAATAAAGTTTTTTTATCTAGGGTCGAATTGTTCTAATCCGAAACCACCTAGTGAGTCAAAACCTGAAGACTCAAAATTCTTGGGTAGTTCATCGTTCTGACGTTGTGCTATAAGCTCTGATTGTTGTGTAGCTTGTATTCTAGTTCTTTCGTCTTTACGATCTTCTATATCTTTTTCTTTTACTTTTTCAGCATCAGCTCTGGCTTTAGCTAACTGAATATTATAGTTAAACTCTTCGGCCATAAGCTCTTTTTTTATCTGAGCTTCAGTCTGCATACGTTGCATTTCAAATTGAGACTTACCTTGTTCTATTTGAAGAGTTGTTTGAGCTAATGCTTGTTGCTTTTGAACCTCAGCCATAGCAGCTTTTTCAGCACCCTGAGCATTTGCTTGAGCTTGAGCCTGTATATTCTCCATTTGAGCTTTTCTATCAGCCTCCATTTTCTGCTTACGTTTTATTTTAAGCATTTGGTTAGCTAACTTAATATTAGATATTTGTCTTAAATCTATAACATCTTCAAGGTCAATACCTCCAGACTGTAATGCTATCTGTATATTTCTTTCTAGTATTTGTTTTTCTTCTTCATCAGGCTCTAAATCCAAGAATATACCAAACTCATGCATGTTTAGTTTTTCCACTTGCTCTAAAGTGTTTACATTAAAACTACTTATAGAGTTCATTAAAGCGTTTTTAGTTAAAGGGAAGTTCAACATATCAGCCGCTCTTAGACTTATATTCTCACATATCCTAACAGTGATATACATTAATGATTGAAGTATATGTTTAGTAGCTGTGTTTGATGCGGCTGCTGCTAGTTTTTGTAAACCAACTAAAGAGTCTTTTGCCGGTTGACTACCATCTCTAGCTTCATTAAGCCCTGTGACATCTCTTATCATTTGTAAGTAATACTGATAAGTTTGTATAAGCGCTTGTATCTTGCTCATACCTGACGATGTTTGTAATTCTTGTATAGGCACTTTAGCTCTGTTAGGATCACCATCTTGTGTTAATGATCTACCAACAATACTACCAGTTTGGAAGTACATATTAAGAGCTTCTTGCGGATTATAGTTTGTTCCGTTACCCAAATCAACCTCAGCTAATCCATCTACATCCACAAAGACACCGTCTGGCACCATACGCGCTAATACCTGTTGTATCTTCAAATGAGTTAATTGTATCATATCAGCAAAACCAATAGTCTTACTGACTATACTTTCAACTCTACCTTTATACATCCTAGGAGCAGATATAGTGTAGTTCATGTTAACTCTAGTCTGATCACTAAAAGGTCTAGTCATATTTTCTGCTAACTCCCATTTTAGCATTTTTTCATAGCCTAATATCTTAGCACCACTATATAATACCTCTATAGATCTACTAACTCTATTAAAGTTATCACTTTCGGGTGGATCAAAAGTATCGTCTTTTTCTAAAGCTTTTTCTAAACCTTGATCTGTTTGTTTTATTTTAAATACTTGATTACTATATGTCTTGTATTCAAAATAAAGTACTTGTACGTTATCGTAGTTACCGTCTTGGCCATTGAAACTTCTATTATAGCTAGAGTCACCTGGAAATCTTTGTATCTCTATAAGATCCTCATCTGTTAAGTCTGGAAATTGTTTTTTAACTTCTTCCAACGAAACACTTTTTACTTCACCTACATAATATATATCCTCAAAGTTAGGGTCTTCAGTATATGAGTAAACCAAGTTAACTGGATCTACATAATCAACAGTAACTCCATTAGCTAAATTAAAATCAGTTTTACTTGCTCCAACGCCTAATACTACTAAATCGTATGCTACTCTTTTCTTTACCTCTTCGTACTTATTATAATCTAACACATTGTTTATAAGCTCTTCTTCAGCTATTTCTACAGCCTGCTTATATGTTAGTTGCATATGTAACTCAAGTTCCTCCTTACTTTTAGGTAATTGATCTTTAGGTACATTAGTTCTACTTAAGTCAATTCCAAAATTTTGCTGTGCTTCTTGTATTAAGTTTTGTGAAAAAGCATCTTCAGCTAAATCAGAGGCGTGTTGTGTTCTTTCTTTTACAGCGAAAGGATCTGAAGCAAACGACTTTATTTCGTATCCCTTATCTGTCATCCCATTAACAACAATGTCAACAAACTTAGACAGTACAGCTACAGGTTTCCAGTCTAGATTTAAATAGCTTAAATCACCGTTTATAGATAATTCATCTTTATACTTTTGAACGGATTGTTCTCCTCTGGCGTATAATCTTAATTTGTGAAAGTATTGCCAATTGCTTGCGAATCTACCACCAATATTAGTACCTCTATCACCCTTGAACCATTCATTTTCAATAGCTCTACCTACAGCATAACCATATTCTAAGGTTTGCTTTTCTGCGTCTGGTACTACCTGACTAGGGAAAGAACTGTTTGTGTTAGTATAAATCATTTATTTTATTATTTTTGAAATACTTCCGTTGTTGTCATATCGATTAAAAGATAATTGCACTTTTTTCTTTTGTGTTCTGTATACTGGTGAATACTTATTTTTATTACAAGCCATAGCAGCAAGTCCAGAACTTATCGTAGCATCATGCTTTGTTCTATTATTTATATTAAATCTTGCCCAGTCTTCAAGTGTTCTTTGAAAGTACATTTGTCCATAACCTTCTCCAGTATAACCAACATGATCTTCTATATATGTTTCTATAGAAGCTGCATGGGCTTGTTTAATATCTTCACTAGAGTTTGGTATTCCACCAATTTCTTTTTCAGTTACAGATAATTTGTTATATGCTTTATCAGGTCTATTTATAGAGAAGTTTCTATAACCTCTTCTTCTTAAATAATATAGTAATCTAGGTTTATTATTCTCTGCTAGTATTGGCATACCATAGAAATGTAATGCCATTAAAACATCTTCAAAAAATATCTCAGCTGTTTGCGGTCTAGCTATATACTCTAAAAAAAACATGTTAGATGGAGCATTATCCATATTAAACTTAGTTAAACCATGCAGAGACCCATTAGATCCTCTTTTATCTACTGTTCCTGATATATCGTAGCTATCACACCCAAAAGCGCCTATATGCTCGTTACCAGGATATTTAAGACCATTTTTTATAATAACATTGTTTTGCAAGTTCATCGATGGAATCCAAGACACGTAAAATCTACCATTATTGTTTGGTTTAAATTCAACCATAGTGTCTTTAACATCGCCCCTCCATTGGAAACTACCTCTTGTTACTAAGCTCTTGTTTCTAACCTCTTCATTGAAATCTATCTGTTCATATATCTTAGTTAGGTTATATAGAGATAATTTTGCTTCATCTCTAAAAGCATGTTTTTCTGTTCTTGGAAACTGACGGTAGTATTCGTTTAAACCGTCTTGATCACTTTTTAAACCATCTACTTCATTTTCCCAATGCTCTATTACTCCTGTGGTTATTAATTCACCGCTTGGATCGACAGTTTCTTTACTTGGCGTATCGAATACAGGTACTCCATAAGCATCGATGAATCCTTCGTAATTCCATTCCATAGGTATGAACAAACTATATAATCCTGAGCTAGTCTGTCCGTTGCGGTTTCTCTCCCTGACGTCTGAAGCATAATATAATTTTTTAAAATTAGAACCACCTTTCTCTAAAGCATTCGATGTACTACCCATCATACACTTTCCTACTATTCTTTTACCTAAACGTAAACAGGTTTTAGTAACCCTCCAATTGTTTAGTATATTATCAGGTCTTTCCCATTTACCACTTTCATCGTGGACTAATAGTTTTAATTTTTCCCCGTCGTACGAGTTGTCCCCGGTGTTTTTCCAGTCGATCGTCGTATCGAGCCCTTGTCTTTCTTCGGAGGCGATACCTTCGTCAAGTTTTTTTCGCGTAAGTTTGGAGGCCGGGACCCTGTACGCAAGCTCCGTCTTCGGCCTGTCCATACCGTCCTGGATTGGTTTGAAGAAGAACGGATAGTTAACTGAGATGGGTACGACCTTATCTGTAAACATCTTTTTTGCATCCTGACCAGACTTTGATAAAATGCCGAATCTGGAGTCTGTTGATATTGTAGCTTGATTAACCGTTTCGCCTGAGGCCATGAAAGAAAACCCTGACCGTCTGTTCTTAAGATAGCACATTCCGTAACAACGAACATCTGATTTACAAGCTTCCCAGAATATAAAGAATAATCTGTTTGACTCCCTATAGTCTGCTGCCCCAACATCAATCTTGGACCACTGCAAGAACATATAGTGAGTGCCAGTAATATAGTTACTATTACCATTATTTTTGAACCAAAAACCTTGCTCTCTTCTTTTAAACTCTTCGTCAATATAATCATACCACTTTTCTTTAAATGCGTTAGGATATTTCTCCCAGTCAAATACGCTCTTTATCTTTAAAAGCTCTTTAGGGTAATCTAACTTCTCCCATTTTTGCTCTTGTTTTTTTCTCGAACGCTCGTATATGTTTTCAGGTTCTAAAGGTAAACCTATAACTAGGTTTTGTATTTGTATGACATCACCTAAAGTTCCGTCTTTACTTATTATAACTATATCGTGATCAGGATTATAACCATAACTCCACTTTTTGTGTCTGTTATTTTTCTTTATAACTGATGGCTTGATATAATTATCTAGTGTTTTTACTAATGTCTGCTCGTACATCATTTAGACCTCCCTTCCGCAAAACCTTTAAAAGGTTTTTCTTTAGCGTTTTCAGTATCATTTATCATACTCTTCTCCTCTTCTATTCGAGTGAGTATCTCAAAAGCATCAAATATAGCTAGTTTCTTTGTAGCTGCTGCGTTCTTCAATCTATCAGCAGTTATATCATCACCTGAATCTACTATAGGTTCCTTAGCTACTTTTATTAATTCCTCAACTGCTCTTTGCCCAGCTTGGATTATATTGAGCTTGGTTTTCTTTGTGCTCATATTTAATTACAATGTCTTTTGATTTCATACAATATAATAATTCATCGTTAACGACAAATTCAAATTCGCTGTTAGGTGTAAAACCTATAACATCTCCTTTGTTTATTTTAAGAGCTTCTAAGGAGCTATTACCATATCTTAGTATTCCAATATGGTTTTTACGCTTCTTTAACTCTAACTCATCCTTATTAATTATAGGTGCTACAAAGCATCTATTATTGAAAGGTTTCCACGAGTTGTCTTTACCGTATAAATATATTTGATCTAATTGACAAAAATATTTATTATCTTTAAAGTATTTACTGCTATTTACCTCTTTACCTTTTTGGTTGTAGTATCTTCTAAATACATTGTGGTGAATAATAACCTCATCACCTACTTTTATAGGGGTTTTAAAGGCTATTGGCACAGATATTACTTTAGCTTTATTATTTATAAATTTGTGACTTTCTATTTTGGAATTTAAAACTAATTTCTTGTCACCTATTTTTAACTCGTTGTCGTATCTTTTTCCTACTGGTTCTACAATAAAGTCATATACACTTCTCATCAATACTGAAGATCATACTCAATGGATATTGCCATGTTAGAATTAAACTTCTTCCATGGCATTACCTCATTGTTTTTTTTGATATGTATGTTATAAGAATTGTCTTCTTCGTCTAGCAGTATATAAGCTATCCTGTGACCGCCATAAACTTCTTGACCTACAGAGTAATGCATCGCATCATTTTTGTAGTCTGAACCTATGCTTATCTTTCTTATAATAGAACTCACTATTCCGCTACTTGAAGAGTTTTTGATTCTTCAGCTTCTACCTTTTCAAAAGATCCATCAGCTAAGTTTACAGTGATATCACCGTATTGTTCCTTTAATTCTGATTTAATTTCTTCTAACGCTTTAGCAGCTTCAAAATGTGCTCCTAAGAATTCTGCTTTTTTAGCTTCCAAGAAACCGATTTCAACTAATATAGCGTTAACCTTTCCTTGTCCTTCTTTTACTGATTTTAATTGTTCTTCTGTTAATTTTCCCATTTTATTTAATTTAATTGGTTATTTTTATATATAATCACACTGTTTATTGTAAAATTACTCATTACGTAATTACTATACTTTATTTACTTCAAAGCTACTATGTCAGTAGCAGTAGTACCTGTAGATAAAACATAGTCCACAATCACATTTAAAACCGATCCACTTTGAACGTTTTTAAATATAATAGCTTCGTTAGCTGTTGGAAGCCCTGAGCCAGAAGCCCCTGTTACACCAGAAAGTATTACCTTTACATCACCACCGGTTCCTACGTACAAGCAAGAACTTTTTAAGTTAGTTGCTACACTTATTGTGTCGTTTTTAGTTACACTAGTAGCAAAAGTGCCAAAGTCTGGTTGATTTGCGTATTGTCCCATTTTTTTTATTTATTTATTTTTATTGAATAGTGGCCCTAGTTTGTCCACAATTTTTTCACCACTCCTACCTATTACATAACCTCCAATACCTATTTCCAGTAAACCCCAAAATTGAGGTTCTAATGTAGGTGTTATTAGCTGTGCTGATAGTTGTGATATAAATTTAGTGTATATAATTATAAAACCAAACGAAAGCATTAGTATTGGTCTCCAGCTTCTCTGTAACCAATTGCCATTAGCTTCAGCTACAATAATTTCAGTCTGCATTTTTTGCAACTCTAACTGAGCATCTTGTAGTACTTTGAATATTTCATTTCTAGCATTTAATCTTTCTTCCTCGCTAGTGAATAGGTTATCAACCACATCACCGACTTGTTTAAAGACTTTAGTGCTGAAAAATTCTAATATTTTTTTCATTACTTATCTGTTCCTCTTCTTAAACTGTAAGTACTACCTTTGGTAGTTATCATTTGTACTGATCCGTCTGAGTTTCTTTTATAAGGCTTAGAATTTGGAACATTATAATACTCGTCGGCAAACCTTCTACTTGTTGTTTTGGGTTTTGTTATTTGGATTTCTTTTGGTTTCTTAGGATCTTCTTCTATATGAAGAGGAGATATAAATCTTTTTATTTTAAACGCCATTTTTTAGTTTGTTTATGAATTTCTATACGCCTCAGCTTCCCAAGGTAGGTTTTTAGCTCCTTCTTTCATTTGAGCTCTTGAATATTTTTTACCTTTCCAATAAACGTAATTATTGTCATAGTCTA
>Ga0206682_10001476_pt1 | contig 23094 bp, 12 predicted proteins | sample M240m12015metaG_FD_155444 | JGI IMG/M metagenome (GOLD analysis project Ga0206682, IMG submission 155444) | Ammonia-oxidizing marine archaeal communities from Monterey Bay, California, United States - M2 40m 12015 | ecosystem: Environmental > Aquatic > Marine > Intertidal zone | place: USA...
GCGCGGCCATCCCCCACTATTTTTTGGCCCTATTTTTGGCTTTTTGGTGGGCGCCACCCGACGTCAAACTCTTCGCGTAAGGCAAACATGATGAGCGCGTCGATATCATCCCCTCTATCCTGCCATATGGATATTTTACGATCCAGGAGGGTCGCATATCCGCCCTCGGGGCAGCCGGGCCAGGTGGGTCCTCCAACGATTTCTCCACGTACCCACTCGTCCCCAATAGACCTACCATGCCACGACTTCAGCCAGATGAAGGTTGCTCGGGGGTTGAAGGCTGTTTCAGAATAAAATCTATGCCCGGGTAATCCATTGTTTGCTGCCCAAGCCGCCACGTCGCCCCAAGCTGCCGGGGGGGCGCGGTGCTCTTTAGGGTCCGCGAAACAAGCTTGACGTTGCGCGAAGAGCGCAGTCGCCAGGTTCCAAGGGCACCCGTTGGCGCGCAAATACTTCAACGTTTCGAGATTCCCGCTTGCCGCCGCCAGCGCGCACGCGCTGGCGTTCCACTCGCACCCTCTCTCGCGCAACCACTTGAGATACTCGATTTTGCCATCCATAGCCGCGTACGCGGTCGCATAAAAGTCCATAGGGCAACCGTCCGCGTGCAACCAGCGCGTGATGTCCGCGTGTCCGTGCCACACGGCTAACGTGAACGTTCTCGCGTAGTGCGGGCAGCCGTTCGCGCGTATCCACTTGACCACGCCGAGGCTCCCACCCTCGAGCGCGTTCCTATACAATTGCCTGTCATCCATCGAGAAGCCGAGCACATTGTCTTTGGAGGTTTTGCCGTGCACTTCTAGAGCCCGCGCGAGCAACCAGTCCAGCATCTCGACGTTGCCGTCGACAGCCACCATGGCCAACATTTGATTGAAATCTTCGACAGGCCACTTCTTCAACTCAAGGCAGCCTGTCCGGTCCAGGCTTTGCAGTGTGCTCAGACATCCGTCACTCAGCAAGTCTCTGAACCATCCCGACACCAAAGGTGCCTTGATGACGCCAGGGTGTAGTTTGCGCGTCATCATGTCCCTGAAGTTATCAGTCGAGTATCGCAGCCGCTCGAGCACATTATCCGAGTTTCTGTCGACTTGCGCGTAGTCGAGAGGCAGGCCTGGAGAGGCATCGAGCGCCTCGGCGTGGGGAGGGGCGACCGTCTCGCTTAATCCTTCAGACGCGCGACTCCCGGGAGCATCCCGGGTCAGTTTTCCGGCGCGCGGCGCGGATCCCAGGGGCGGAAAACCCATCGCGGATCGCGGAATGAGGCTTCTCTCTCGCGACTTCTGGAGCGAAAGAAATTGTTTTTGTGAGCGACGTGCGACGTTTCTGACATGTGCGATGTCAAAAAAAAGGTTGGTCACGCTTTGAGCGAAGACCGTTTTCTGTCACGCGTCGCGAACGCGCCGCCGCGGCCACCGGAAGGATACCATCGCCACGCGCCCCTCAAGCTTCGCGATCTCAGCCTGGAGACCGCACACGCCGCCTTCTTTCGCGGCGACGCTCGATGCGTCGTTCACCACAGACAGACAGACAGTCTCTTCGTCGTCGCTCGAGCCGTCCTTCTCCGGCGTCGACGCCAACACCGGCGTCTTCCCGAGCGCGAACGCCTCGCCCCCCGCGGCGCGCCACGCCTCGGCGCCCGGCGTTTCCTCGCGCGCGATGTGCCCCCCCTGCTGCTGCGCCAGGACGAGCCGCTCCTCCTCGAACACGTCCAGCGCGCGCACTTCGAATCGCAGCCCCCAACTTATGTGTGCGCGCGCACACAGCTCGGCGATGAGCGCGCCGCGGCGCACGGCGAGCACCACGTGCGCGCGCGCCGCCTCCGCCTTCTCCAGCCGACGCGCTAAGCACGCCGCGAGCGGCGCGCAGTGCGCCTCGTCGTAAAGGAGGTCCGAGCCGATGATCACGTCGAAGGTTTCATCCTCGCCGAGCCGAGGCAAGGACGCGAGCGTTTGCGCGCCGCCGCGCAGCTTGTGCACCCAGTTGCGGGACACGCGACCGTTTTGTTCGCTCGAAGGCGGGCACGTTTCCGTTTCCGTCTCGACTTTTCCCTCCTTCCCCGAGGGCGCCGCGCCAATCTCCAGCACGGACGTCCCCGACTCGACGCGCGGAAGGGCGCCGTTTCTGTTTCGGTCGCGCGGATCCGCGTCTCCGACGTCGTCGGTTTGTTTTCGTCCGACGTCCGCGTCGATGCGTTCCGTCGATGCATTCCGCGTCTCCGCCTCCAGCGCCGCCTGGTCGTCCCTCCAGTCCAAAAACGCGACGCGCGGCGCGACGCCGCCGACGCCGAGCGCGCCGTCGTCATTTTTGTTCGCCGCCGTTTTTCGTTTTTCGTTTTTCGCGCAGACTGTTTCGCCAGCCGCCTCCGCGCTCCGCGCGAGCGCGGCGAGCGCGCCCGGCGCGCCCTCGGTGAGCACAACCTCTGCCGCGCCGACGGCGGCGGCCGCGAGTCCGCCGAGCCCGCAGCCGGCGCCGAGCTCGAGGACGCGCGCGCCGCGCACGCGCATGAAAGGCGGGTCCGGATCCGTTTTTCCGCGATTGAGCGCGTCGCGAAACGCCCGCGACGCGAAACGCGTTTCGGGAAATCCCGGTGACGGTTTCGTGTCCGCGTCGCGTCCGCGCGTCGCGTTCGACCGCTCGGCGTGCGCGGCGGCGTCCAAGGCGTGCGCCATGATGCGCGAGGCGCCCCAGATGCGCCACGCCAGGCCCGCATCCGACCAGGCGGACTCGTGCACGTGCACGTCCGCCTCGGCCTTGTGCAGGCGCACCACCTCGACGCCCGGCGGGCGCTGAGACGCCGCCCCCACCTGCGAGCCGCCCACCGCCAAGAGCTCCGTCGCGTCGGTGGCATCGGCGCACCGGCTGCGCGCGGCGACCGCGGCGCCGACGGCGTCCATGAGCTCCTCGTCACCGACGCGCATCGCACCGTCCATGCTCTTCAGAAGGAGGTCGCGGCCGCCGTGCGCGTCCGCGAAATCCGCCGCGCGCGCGTCCGCGGTGACCGCGGCCGCCAGCTCCAGGAGAAGCGCGCGCCTCGCCTCGCCAGGCGGCGTCACTTTCACGCGGTCGATGAGCTCTTCCAGTTTCTCCATCTCCGCCGTGTCCGCGTCGTCCGCATCCTCGCCAGTACTCGCGAACACCTCGCGTTCTGTCATCCCACGCGTAACGACACCCGCGGCGTCGAATGCGCTCGCAGCGCGTCCCGCTGTGGGTGCCGCGCGCGCGAAACGCGTCGAGAAATCATCAAGAAACGGCACCGAGGCGGAACGAATGGACGGCTGAGAGCGTTCCGCTGCTTTCGCGTTTGCACGCGAAAAGGCTCGCGAAAAAGTGCAGGCAGGCGCGGCTCCCCATTCGCCCGCGCGCGCTGATTGACCGCAGCCGGCGAGCGCATCGAGATACGCTCCCGCGAGCGCGACCGCGTTTGTAGTGCCGAGATGTCTTACCCCACGATCGGCGACGGCCACAAGACCGGCGGCCGCGTCGTGTTACCCGGCACGACCCGCTTCGGATGCCCCGAGGGCTACGACCCCGCCATCTGGCAGGCGCGCGTGGACCTCGCCGCGTGCTATCACCTGTGCAACGCGTTCGATTTCAACGAGGGCATCTGCAACCACCTGACGGTGATGGTTCCGGGCACTACGGACCGCTTCCTGTGCATCCCGTACGGGCTGATGTGGGACGAGGTCACCGCGTCCAACCTGCTTCTGCTGGACGAGAGCGGCACCATCCTCGAGGGCGAGGGCGCGATCGACGCCACGGCGTTTTTCATTCACAAGCACATCCACGCGGCGGGCGCGGTTTGCGTGCTGCACACGCACCAGCCCTACGCCAGCGCGATTTGCTGCTTGCGGGGCGACGACTTCAGACTGCACATGACCCACCAGAACTGTTTGCGGTTCCACGACGAGATCGCGTACGACCCCGTGTTCAACGGGCTGGTGCTTGATGAAAACGAGGGCGCGCGGCTGGCGTCGCTCATGAACGGCAAGCGCGTGCTGCTGCACCAGAACCACGGCGTGATTATCTGCGGGAACTCCGTCGCCGAGGCGTTCGACGACGTGTACTACCTGGAACGCGCGTGCCAGGTGCAGATCCTGGCGCAGAGCACCGGCAAACCGCTCGCGATCGTGGACGACGCGACGGCGCTCAAGTTCAAGCAGGACTGCGCGGCGGACAACGGCATGGCCAACTGGGCCAACCTGCACTGGGCGGCGCTCAAGCGGAGGCTCATGCGCGGGCCGGGGAGCATATTCTGCACGTAGCGGCGTTCGCGAAGACTCGCTAGGCGCGGCGTCGGAGAGCGACGCGTCGTAGCTACGAGTGAAGCCGCGCCCTTCGCTGCGGCGCGCGTGAACGCCGAAAGGAGGAGCGACATACGTGCGTTACCGAAAGAAGAAAAATAAGAAGGGTCTACTCTCAGGCGGACCCATACGCCCGCGCGCGGGTACGGTTGTATTCTAGCTAATGATACGCGATTCCGCCGCGCGACGGAAACCTTCGCGTTTTGAACGTTCAAAAAAACGCGTCACGAGATGACGCATCCCGTCAGGGACGCGTTTCCACGCGATGCGGGCACATCCACCGCGCGTCCCGGGGATATCGCAGCACCCACCTCTCCCGCTTCTTCAAAACTGCCACCGCGACGCGCCGCCTTTCTCGAGCCGCCGCCGAGCAAAACCGCGAGCCCGGCGCCGAACGCTTTCCGTTTCCGACCGCCGTCGTCTCTCCGCCGCTCCGCCGTTTTCCGCGTCGCGGCGGCGAGCGTCTCGATGTCCACCCCCGCGCCGTGCGCGCACTCGAGCGCCTCGGCGGCGCGCGCCGCCGCCTTCTCGGCCGCCTCCCGGCGCCGCCACGTCGCCAGGTCCACCGCCTGCACGCGCGTGCCCAGCGCGAGCAGCCTGCGCGCGACGTCCTTCGCGAAGCGCGCGCCGGCGTCGTCGCGTCCGGAGGCGTCGGCGTCGCCCCCGCGGAAGGTGACCCGCAACGTGTTTTTCCCGATCCACGCAACCTGCCACGGCGCGCCCAAGCCGGCGGCGACGAACCGCGGCGTCAGCGCGCTTATGGACAGGTCATCCGCGACGCCGGTGAAGACGACGACGCCCGCGCGCGTCGGCGTGAGCGGCTGCGCGCCGCGCAGCCGCAAGACGCCGGCGTCTGACATCTGCAAGGGAATCGCGCCGTCGGCGTTGGCGAACGGACACGCGCCCAGGCGACCCACGAAGCCGCGCGGCGGTAACGCGCCGCCGTCGTTCGTCATCGCGACGAACGCGTCAGTCATGCGGTCGATTCTCGGCGAACACGCGCCGGTTTCGGTTTCGGTTTCGGCGAACACGCGCACGACCCCGTCGCCGTCCACCGGGACGACCGACCGCGCGTGCAGCGTCATCGCCAGGAAACACGCGCCCGTCATGAACGCGTCGTACCCGGCTTCGTGCGCGAAAGACGGCGCCGACGCGCGCGACGCCGAACCGACTTGATTGGTGGTTCGAGTTCCCCGAGGCTCCAGCGCGAAGGCGTAGCGCTCGAAGCCCTCGGGGAACTCGATCCAATCGAGAAGGCGGTCGCCCGCGCCGCGCGCCGGACGCGGCGCGGACGTTCCTGGACGTTCATGGACGCCGGAGGCGCCGCGACCACCCCCGCGCCTGCGCGCGGGCGACGGGCCCGGCGCCGCCGCCTCCGCCGCGGCGCCGGCGGCCTCGTTCTCCTTGGCCATCATGCGGGGCAGCGCGCACTCCGTGAGCGTCTCGTACAGCGGCCCCAGCGCCGTGTCCAGCGGTGGTACGGTGTGTGCGAGATTGTCCTCCGCGCGGGCGCTCCCCGGCGCGCGCAGCGACCCCGCGGCGGCGTAGGCGTCCAGGAACGTCTGCGCGAGGAGCTTGGTGTCGTAGTAGGGGCCGGCGAAGCGCTCGTCGAAGGCGGCGCGCGCGGCGTCGAGCGAGCCGTCCGTCTCGCGCAGGAACTTCTCGAGCGTGTAGCACGCGTCGAACATGCCGTTGTGGCCAACCGCGGGGACGCCGCTGTCCGCCAGCTTCTGGATCGCGACCGCGAATCCCCGCGCGGCGAGGTCCGCGGCGGCGCGCGCCGCCGCCTCCGCCGCGCGCGCCCGCGCCACTTCGGCGGGCGTCGCGCGCGACAGCCGTATGCGCGGCGGGTCGCCGTTCTCGCGCACCGTCGCCGCCACGAACCCCGGGCCGGACCCAGGCGGGAGCCCGAAATCCGTGCTCTCCAGGGTCTGGTACGTCAGCGCCCGGAGGAACCCGTTCACGGGCGCGAGCGTCAGCGTCTCCGGGGCGGATGCGTCTCCCAGCCAGAGCCCGACGTCCTCCTTGAGCTTATTCACGAAATCGACGTCCCGCTCGTTGGAGGGGACGATCGGCGGTCTCTGCTCGTCTCGGGCGCGCCGCGCCTCCGCCCGGCGCGCCGCGGAGGGGGACGTGAACGGCACGCCCTCGCGGACGCACTTGTTGAAGTCGAAGTCGCAGCTCGACAGAAACCCCAGGGAGGAGGCCTGGCACGAAAACGTCTCCGTCGACCCCCGGGACGCGTCGGGGAAGAGCCAGAAGTTGAACGGCCTGACCGTCCACCTCCTGGACCTCGGGTCGAACGCGAAGCAGCACACGCCGTACTGGAGCACGGTGAACTGCGAGACGCACGCGTGCACCTTGCGCCACCGCTCGGGAATGGTATCGAACAGGTCGAACTTGGTCGACCGGTCCGCCGAGAGCCCCGTGAACTCGAGGTCGAAGCTCCAAAACGCGAAATGTGGATCCTCGATCGCGGCGTCCAACGCCTCGAGGCTCGCCGCGAACGTCTCTCGGGTCACGTCCATGTTTAGGGAGAGAAGCCGCGCGACGTCGCCGCGGGAAGTGCACGGCACGTGTTGGCGCGGGGCGATCTGGCGGGTCTCAGGGGGTCTGATGTTAAATGTATCTCTCATCAGACTCATGAGTCGACGCTTTTTTCCGTCCAAACTCTTGCCCGAATCTTCAGGGCGAGTCGTGCCTTCGAGCACGACGTGTCGCCACTCCGCCAGACGCGAGGCGGTCGAGGACGGCGGGAGGAGGCGTCACCGCGTCTTCCGTGGGTGTCGGAAAAGCTCGACGAGGTGATTTCGTGGTCCGCACCGTAACTCGGGGTTCCAGGGTGGGTCTTCGCGGTCATGACGTTCGAAGGCGACCGCGAGGCGCGCTTCGAGGATCCCGATTTCGACCCGGACGCCTACCTCGCCTCCGTCGTGGACCTTGGCTCGAAGCCGCCCCCGGAATCCGCCCCCTTCGCGTTCGCCGCCTCCGCGCGCGACGCGTTCGCGGCCGCGCGCGACCGGCTCGGGTCGCACGCCGCCGCCGCCGCGCGCCGCGCGGCCGATCTCGCGGCGGTCGCGTCGGCCGAGAACGACGTTTTCCTGTCGCGCGTCGGCGACGTCGCGACGGACGCCGTGACCCTCGAGGCGACCCTGGACGCGCTCCACGAGCGCGTGGACCGCGTCGCCGTGGTGGCCCGCGACGCGGGGGAGGCGCTCCGGCGCGCGGAGAGCAGGCGCGTCGCCGCGGACGACGCCGTGCGCCTCGCGCGCCACCTCGTCGCTTTCGACGCCTGCCGCGTCCGCGAGCGCCTGCGCTTCGCGGCGGACCCCGTGTTTTTCGACGAGGCGCGCGCCGCGGAAGCCGCGCCGCTCGCGCGGCGGCTGCTGGCGCTCGCGACGGACACGCGAGAGGCGGTCGTCGGGGCGGCCGCGAGCCGTTCGCGCGTGCGTCGGCGAAACCCAGCGCACGAACCACCGGACGCGACCGCCGGTTTAGGGTTACGCGAACGAACCGTCTCTCGAGACGGCGCGAACGAAAACAAAAACAAAAACGCGTTTTTGGCAAACGCGTGCGACGCGCTCGAGTGGTACTGCGACGCGCTCGAGGCGCGGCTGTTGCGGACGTTCGAGGATGCCGAGCGCGGCGGCGACGACGCCGCGGCAACGGACGCGGCGGCGGCGCTGGAGACGTTCGGGCGCGGCGGCTCGCTGGCGCGCAGGTTCGTCGCGACCAGGCCGATGTTCGCGCGCGCCGCGAGTTTGGCGCCGACGGATTCGCCCGTCGCGGCGGACGGGGAGGATCCATCCTCCGGGCGCGAGAGTTACGCATTCGCCGCCGTCGTCGGCGCGCGCGGCGCGCGCGACGCGGCGGCGCGCGCCGTGAGCGCGCTTCGCGACGCATTCGAGTCCATCAAGGACGACACCGTCGCCGAGACGCGACGCGCGCGCGCGCTGTTCCCGGAAGGGCCCGCGTTTGAGCGGGCCGTCGCGGCGCTGACGCACCGCGTCGTCGAGCAGAGCGTCGGCGACGCGCTGGACGCCGCGCTGGGCGCCGCGCCGCCGCTGGCGCCCGCGTTTGAACCTGGAAAAGATGAAACGAGGTCTAAAGAAAAAGAAAGAAAAGAACGCACTGTCGGGTCGCACGAGGCGCCGCTCCGGAACGCGGGCGCTCAGTCCGCACCGGTGTCCCCGCTGAAACCGAGCGCGCCGCGGACGCGGCACAGACGCGCGGCGAGCGTCTCGGTGGCGACGATGTCCCGGATGGGCGCCGCCGCCGACGCGCGGACGAACGGTCTCGTGTCGTTCGCGACGACAGACGACACGGAAGACACGGAAGACACGGAACGTGTCACCGACACCGACGCGCTTCACAGCTCGCTCTCCCGCGATCATGTTCTCTCGGAGTCGGACGGCGAAACGTCCGACGAGACTCGGTCCGACGAGGACGCGTCTCGTCCGCGTCTCGTCCGCGACGCGCCTCGCGCGTTTGCGCTCGCGGCGTACCTCGCCGCGCTCGCCGAGGCGCACGCGCTCGCGCGGCGCCTGGCGTCCGACCTGCGCGCGGGGACGCGCGGGGCTGTGCGCGTCGCCGACGCGCTGGACGCGCTCCTCGCGGCCAGGCGCGCGGGGTACGACGAGATGGAGACGGCGTGTCTCCGCGGGCTCGTCGCCGCTCGCGCGGATTCCGCGGCGACGGATGGCGACGGCGGGTTTTTGTTTTTCGGGGAGGAGGAGACGGAAACCGCGGACCGAAAACGAGACCATTCGCCGGACGAGAAACACGTCGTCGCGGAGGCGCGGCTGGCGGCTCGGGAGCGCGCTGTGCTTCTGGACATCGCGAGATGGTTCGACGCCGCCGCGAAGCGCGTGGACGCGGTGTTCGCGCCGCCGCTCGCGTCGCGCGACGAGGAAAGCCGGCGCGAAGGAACAGACGCCGTCGTCGACGCCATCGTCGACGCGTCAGACGCGTCAGACGCGTCTTCGGAGGAGGGAAAGAAGGCCATTTCGGCGCGCGCCATCGCGACGGCGACGTCCTTAGCCTCCGCCGCCGCCGCCGAACACCGCATCGCGGAAATCGCGTTCACGGAGATGGCGCGCGTCGCGTCGGCGACGACGAAACGCGCCTCCGCGCTCTGCGCGCTTCGCGCGCGACGTCTGCCGCCCGCGACGAAGGAGGAGGCGGCGGACGACGCGACCCGGCGAGCCGCCGCCGCCGCGGACGCGTGCCTCGGCGCGGCGTGCGCCGCCGCGGACGCCGTCGCCGAGGCGGCGTCCGCAGCTCGCGACGTGGCGCAGTCCCGCGCGGCGGCGGCGGCGGATCGCGTGGCATCCGCGTCGGGGGCGATGGTCGGCGGCGGGGACGTCGCCGCCTCCGCCGCCGCCGCCGCGCGCGCCACGGCGGACGCGGCGGCGCGCGCGACTGCCTCTGCGGCGGCCAAGTTCGAGTCGCGCGCCGGCGCGGCGGCGTCTCGGTGCGTGAGCGCCGCGCTTGACGTGTTTTTCGGCGTCTTCGGCGCCGAGATCAAGGCGAAGATGTGCGGCAAGAAGATCCGGGAGCGTTACGCGTTCGATTTCGCCGACGCCGCGGCAGCCGCCGCGGATCCCTCGTTTTTCCCGGGGCAGCACGCCTCAGACGCGTGCGCGTCCGCGCTGGCGCGCTTGCGCCGCGCCGCGGAGGCGCTGGACAGCCTCGCGTCGTCTCGAGGCGTGGGTCGAGGCGCGGAAGAGACGCGCGCGGCGCTGATGCGCGAGCTCTCGTCGCGCGCGCTGGTCGCGATAAAGGGTCACTTCTTCGAGCTCGGCCGGTTCGCGTACAGCGCGGCGGGCGCGCTGCAGCTCAAGCGCGACCTCGGCGAGTTCGAAGCCTGGGCCGTCTCCGTCTCTTCGACTGTTTCCGACGTACGCGGAAGAGACGCGCGAGAATCGGAGAAGCTTCAAGACGCGAACGCGGTTGGTTCCGCCGTCGCCGCGGCGCTCAGAGACGAGATACAAAAGCAGTGGCGCGACACGTTGGAGGCGTGCGACGTGTTGCTCGTCTCCCCGGACGCGCTTCCCGGTCTCCTGAAGCAGAGAACCGCCGAGTCCGCGAAGGCGTTTTCGGGCGGCGACGAGAACGGCGCCGAAAACGTTTTCGGCTCTTCGCTCTCGCCTCGAAGAATCGTCTCGCTTCGCGTGGATTTCCACCCCTCCATGGTGGAGGGCCTGGGACCTGCCCTCGCCGAGAAGCACGACTCGGGCGCGGCGCGGCACGCGCGCTCCGGGAGCCTGTCCAGCGCGTTCTTCGCCTCCTTCGGACGGACGCATTCGCCGCCGCCGACGCGGTAATCGCGCGACTTCGGGGCGGGTCGTTTCTTTTACCTTCGTACTTTTAAGTAGGTACGAATACGGTAGTACGCGTACGCGCGAAAGTATTACTTTCGTAGACTAGTTAGCAACCTCTGTGTCTACTCTTGTCGGTCGTCCACGCTCGCGAGTCGCTTCAGGAACTCGTACGCGGTGACCATCGTGGTGCCCCAGATGGAGACGCTGGTCATCCTCGGCCGGACGCCGCGCAGAAAGCCGGCGGCGCCGTGCTCGGCGTACAGCGCGCGCGCCGTGCCGCCGAAGGTGTGCGCCTCGCCGCCCGGCTGCCCGCTCAGCACCTGCAGCCGCGTCTTGACGATGTCCAGCGGCGTGGTCAGGAACCCAGAGGTCATGCCCGCGCACACCCCGGACGCGATCTGCACGCCGATCACCGTCGACTCCGCCGGTACGCGCACGCGCCGCGGCGGATGAACGTTTTGACCGTTTTCGCTTTCGCTTTCGCCGGACGTCGCGTACTCCCCCCCCATGTGACTCGGCACGGCGGCCCATATGGCGCGCTGGTACGTCCCGTACGCGCCCCACCACAGCGCGCTGCTGGGCACGAGCGTCATCACGGACGCGCCGAAGCCGCGGTACAAACCGCGCACGCCCTCTTTTCGCAACGTCTCGCGTAGCGCGTGCGCGCCGTTCCGGTACCCAATCAACTCGCGCGTCCCGCCGGTGCCGTCCCCGGCGCGCACGGAGACGCCCTGCACCATCTGCCGCTGCGAGAGGACGTCCACCGGGACCCCCAGTATTTGCGAGCAGCTGGACGCCACCGCGCCCCCCGCGGCGTCCGCGAGGCCGTGCGCCATAGGCGGCAGGTCCAGCGCGACGCACGCGTCGCGGGCGCGCGCCTTGGTGATCTCCAACACGGAGAGGTACACGGCGCGGATGGGCACGGTGCCGACGACGACGGTGCCGAACCCGCGGTACAGACCCGCGACGCCCTTGGTTTTAATCACGTCCTTCGCTACCGCGAAAACCCCGTTCGCTTTTACACCCCCGGTTCCGTCGCCCACCATCTGCCGCGTCTTGATCACGGTGAGCGGGTACAAACACGTCGTCACGCCGGAGAAGAGCGCGGCGCCGCCGAGGAAGAATTTGGTTTTATCCAGGTTGTCGTAGTCCACGTCGCCGGGCGGGCGCGGATGCGAGCCCCCGCCTCGCGCGCCGCCGCTCGTCGAGGGCGCCTCCACCGCGGACGCCGCGAACGCGAATCGGCTCGGCGCGTTGAGCGGCCTTTGCGGCCACGCGACGCGCGGGGGCCACGACGCCGGCGGCGCGTCTCCGGACGACGCCGCGAAGCGCGCAGAGGGCGTTCCCGACGTCGACATCGAACGACGCGGCGTGCCTTTCCGCGCGGGGCGGTTCCGTTCCGAACGCGAGGGTTCGACCGCACGCCGCGCGCGCCTCCGCGGTCTCCGCGCGCGCCCCGCCGGCTCGTGTACGAAACGCTGTCACCGACTACCGCGAGCGCATGTTCAGACCTCGCGCCGGGGGTTGTGCGTTGCGCAGACGCGTCACGCGGTTCGCTCGTGGCTCAGGTTTCAGCTGCAGGATGACGCGATCGACGCGCGGAGTCTGATCGCGGGACACAGATGGAGGTCCTTTCGGGCATTCGGGGTTTCGGCACCGAAGCGACGAACCCGGGACGAGGAAAACGGCCCCAGTCAGTCAACGCGGTGTGGGCACACTCGAATCTCGCTTCACTACGAGGTGGCGCGTGTGTCGTCCGCGGCGTCGCTCAGCGAGCGAACGCGGGACGTCTGCGCGGGAGACGGTTTTCGCGACCAGGGCCGCGAGGCGCGTCCCGTCTCGCGGCCGAGGCGGACGACCGGCGCGATGCGCCTCGAGGTGAAGCGCTGCGGAAACGTCCACTCGGAACTCGTCGCCGCGGTGGGATGGAACGCGGAGAACGAGCTGTACTCGTGCGGCGACGACAAACAGATCGCGCGATGGAACGCCAACGGAGACGCGGGAGGGAAGGTACGCCGACACGCGGCGTCTGGTCTCGCGCGAGCGCGCGTCGTTCAGCCCCTCGACCCCCGCATCCGCCCGCCCCCGATCTGACGCGCGGTCGTCGGCGTTTCTCGAAACTCGGCGCCTCCAACGGTCGCGGACGACGTCCGTCGGTCCGTCACCCCGCGGGCTCGAAGCGCGCGCGCGCTCGCCGCGCGACGCGCGACGCCGACGCGCCATCCCCGCCCGCCCGCGCCGACCCCACGCGCGCTGACTCCTCTCCTCCCTCCCCTTCCCCAACCCCGCGCGCGCGTCCGTCCGTCCTGCGCTTCTCCCGCAGGTGTGCGACCTGGACGCGTTCGTCACGGCGATGCACTTCTCCCCCGCGCCCGCCGACGGGCCGGCGGGCGCGGCGGCGGCGTGCGCGTTCGCGGCGGCGTGCTCCGACGGCACCCTTCGCTTCTTCCTGCGCAACGGCCGCGTCGAGCGGACCGTCGAGGCGCACGTGGGCGCGGTGACGAGCGTCCGCTGGACGAAGGATGGCGCGTGCGCGCTCACCGCCGGCGAGGACGGCGCGGTGAAGTCGTGGTCGCCGAGCGGGCGACTGCGCGGCGTCGTCGCCGCCGGCGAAACCGCAGTGTACGCCGCGGCGTGGTCGCCGGAGGCACACGCGAGCGGCGGCGAGGCTGGCTGTGTGGTGGTCGCGCGGGGCAAGAACCTGCGCATGCACGCGTCGAACGCCTTCGCGCGTGAGGGCGACGCCCGCGCGGGGGCGGGACCCGCCGAGACCCGCGTAACGGAACGCCCCGGCGAAGGCGACGCGGGCCGACTCCCGGCGTGGCGCGCGCACGACGGCGTCGTGCTCGCGGTGGACTGGTGCGCGGTCTCCGGCCGGCTCGTCTCCGGGGGCGAGGACCGCAAGTACAAGGTGTGGGACGCGCACGGGCGCGCGCTGTTTTCGTGCGCCGAGCGGGACCACGCCATCACCAGCGTCGCCTGGTCGCCCTCGGGCGAGCACTTCGCCGCCGGCGCCTACGACGCCGTCTGGCTGTGCGACGGCGCGGGGTGGTCGCGCGCGACCACCTCCAACACCGCGCTTGGCTCGACGCTGGGCTTGTCGTGGTCGGGCGACGGGCGAACCGTCGCCGGCGCGTGCGCGAAGGCGCCCGGCGTGTTCGTGGGGACGGTGGTTGACGTAGAGCGCGCGTGCGACGAGTGCGTCGCGCGCCTCGCGAAACCGCGCGCGATTACGATTCGCGACGCGAAAGCGAAGAGCGCGTCGCGCGACGCGACGATCGAGACGCGCGACCGCGTCGGGGCGTTCTCGTTCGAGCACGGGCACTTGTTGCTCGGTATGGGGACGAAAGTACTGGTGTACGAGCGCGGGAAGTGGGGCGCCCCGAAAGCCTCCGCGGAGCTCGGCGGCGTCGCGACGTTCCTCGCGCAGAGCCGCGACGGGTTCGCCGCCGCCGCCGCCGGCGTCTCCGGATTTGTCGCGCGGTGCTTCTCGTACGACGGGCGGAAGACGTGCGACGTTCCGTTCGCGGCCGCGCGCACGAGCGCCTCGCTGCTGAGCCCGACGCACGGGACGTTCTCGCTGGCGCCCGAGTGCGCGTGCCTGGTGCGCCGCGCGGACGCGACGCGCGTCGTCTTCCTGGACCTCGACAAAGCGGGCGCGGCGTTTGCGACGCTGCGCCACGCGATGCCCGTGGCGGCGGCGCGGCTGAGCCGCGACGGCGCGTTCGAGCACCGCGCGGTTGCGTTTTTGGACGAAAACAGGGACCTGTTCGTGGCGCGCGTCGCCGCCGTGAAAGGCACGGCGTTTCGAGACGAGGAGAAGGATGACGGAAAGACCGGAAAGACACACGGTCTTACCGAAAAAAAAAAGCAAAACGGAGCGGTGAAAATAGCCGGCGGCGTCGACGCGTTCGCTTGGAGCGCCTCCGGCGACGGGCTCGTCGCCGCGTCGCGCGGCGGAGAGGTCACCGCGTGGCACTGCGCGTCCGCTTTTTTCGTGGACCCTGATTTGGTGCCGTACACGCGCTCGGTCACGGAGACACCCGCGCGCGGGCAGGGTGTCGTGGTCGAGCGCTTCGACGGCAACCGCGCGACGATCCGCGGCGGCGACGGCGCCGTCGCGACGACATCCGTTTCGGCTTCGACATCGGCTTTTTTCCCGGCGCTTCACGCGCACTGCGCGGAAAAACAATGGGACCGCGCTATTCGGCTGTGCCGCTTCGTGCGCGACGACGCGCTCTGGGCGACGCTGGCGACGCGCGCCATGACAGTGGATGAGCTGGAGAGCGCATCCATCGCCTACGCCGCGCTCGAGGCGATCGAGAAGGTGCAGTTCGTAGAGAAGGCGCGCGCTATGCCCTCCGTCGCGAGGCGGAGCGCCGAACTCCGCGCGTTCCGCCGCGAGCACGAAGAGGCGGAGCGCATCCTGCTCGGCGCGGGGCTGGTGTTCCGCGCGGTGGAACTGAACCTGCGCCTGCTCGACTGGGACCGCGCGCTCGCTCTCGCGCTCGAGCACAGGACGCACATAGACACCGTGCTGCACGTCCGCGCCGCGCACCTGCGGCGCGGCGGCCGCCGCGAGGACAAGCCCGCCTTCGCCGCCGCCGCGCGCGAGGTGGAGGTTTCCGAGGAGCAGGTTCGGGCGAAGGTTGCGCGGGAGCGCGAGCGCGAGAAAGCGCTTCCGGCGCGAGAAGAGACCGCGCGCGCCGGCGCGAAGGACCGAAACCGCGCGGCGCCCAAGGCGAAGCCGAGCGCCGCGAAGGCGCCTACGGGGGCGCGGACGGGGTCGACGCGGCGGTGAGCGCGTCCGAATGAAAACGCGCGAGGAATACGTCACTGAAAACGCGAACACTGAGTAGACGCATCACAACATTCCGGCGGTTTCTCGTTTCCCTTCGTCCTTCACCGGCCACGGGCGTATGACCCATTCCCTGGCCGGGTCGATGGACCCGTCCGCGTCCCGGTCGAACACCCGGAACAGCAGGTCCAGCGCGGCGTCGTCGAGGCCCGCCACGCGCTTCGCCAGGCGTCCGGCGGCGCCGGCGGTGCCTCGGTCGTCACCCGCGCTCGCGGAGAGCGCGCGCAGCAGTGACGCCTTGTCCTTCTTGAGCTCCGTCAGAGCCGCGCCGCGCATCGCGTCGTCCAGCTCGTCCATGCTCTGCAGCACGAAGCGCAGCGCTCGCAAGTCGTCCACGCGCGCGCCCGCGAGGCCCTTCCGTGCGCTCGAGCTGTGGCGCATGAAGGACCAAAAGGTCGCCGCCGAGGCGGCGCCCAGGGCGGCGGCGACGGACCAAAACAGCGCCGGGGACGCCTCCTCGAACCCGTTCGGCACGTTCATGCCCGCCAGCGACGCGGGCACCGCCGCCACGGTGAGCGCCAGCGTCGCGACGGTGGCTTGCAGATTCAGACGCACCGTGCGGTTGCGCATGCCGTCCAGATACAGCTCCCACACCTCCCGGGTCGCCTCGACCTGCCGCGACATCTCGCTCAGCTGCCCACCCGCGGCGCGCACGCGCCACAGGTGCGTCTGCAGCAAAGAAGTCACCGCGGCTCGGCGCGCGACGCGCGCGGGGTCGGCGTCGGCGTCGGCGTCGGCGGCGTCGGCGGCGTCGGCGGCGTCGGCGTCGGCGGCGTCGGCGCTGGGCAGGAGCCCGTCGATTCGCGCGTCGCTGCGCATCGCGTCCGAGATGGCGTGGTGCGCCTCCCTGATGTCGCTCTCGAGCTCGGTCATGGCGCGCCGCAGCGGGAGCAGACGCTGGAACCCGGCCTCGCCCGTGCCCGGTCCCCAGCCCGGCGTCTTGAGCTCCTCGGTGATGGTCTCGAGGCAGTAGTCGGTGAGGAGACTGATGCGCCGCATCTTCTGGTGGTAGTACCCGGTGGCTTCCTCCAGCACAGCCTCTAGCGCTCGTAACGGGAAGTCGCGCGCGGCCTCCCCGCCGTCGCCGCCGCTGGCCGCCGCAAGTGCGACGCCGGGAGGCAACGCTATGCCCGCGTGCGAGCGGCTGTCGAGGTCGGCGGAGGTGGACGCGCCGACGGCGCGGACAAACGCCGCGGCGTCGCTTTTCCCGTCGCCGTTCGTCTCGGCGTTGGCCCCCGCGGACGCCGCGATCGCCCCCGCGGCCGCCTTGGAGGACGACCTGTGCGCGTCCATGAGCAACGCGCACGACTCGCCGATCACCGCGGTGAAGGGCTGGAACCTGACCAGCAACAGGCCGGGTCGTGTGGACATCGTCGCCGGCGTGTCTCCGAACGACCCGGTCCTCTCGAGCAGCGGCCGGTCGCGCACGTGCAGATGTTTTAGAAGCTCGCCCGAACCCACCCGAACCCCCACCCGCCGCACGCCCCCGCGGTCATCCACCTTGATCGCCTGGAGCTCAGGCGTCGCGACCGCCGCCGACGGCGCCCTCGTGCCGGCCGCGGCCGCGCCGCTCAACAAGCGGCGGAACACGGAGCGCGACGCCATCTGATGAACGAGAAACGTTGTGTTGTCAAAACGATTGCTTGCTTGTTAACTTTTGGTACATCCCTGATAGCACGTTCCTCACTCCGCGCCGCGCCATGGCGTCGCACCCGGCGTCCGCGTCGGCGCCTCGGCGGACGGCGCCGGCGCCCGTCGGGCGCTCGGGCGATCGAGGACGTCGATCCGCTCCAGCCCCGCGGCGCGCACCGGACCCACCGCGGGCGCGCCCGGCCGGCCACGACCACGTGCCCGGTCACCGCCTGTTCGGGGACGCCATCCCCGAGCCGAGTTTTCGCGAGCGGGGCTCGCGGGGCTCGCGGGGACGGCGCCGGCTCGTGCGCGTCCGCTCGGGATCGAACGAGCGGGAACCCGAACCGGAGACCACGAGTGAGACGCGCTCGCGTCTCCCCCCCGTGGGCCTCGACGCGCCCCCCCGGTGGGACCTGGTGCACGCGCGCGCGGTGTCCGCCGCGGCGGAGATCTTGATGCACCGCCGCGACGCTCAGAAGGTGCTGCGCAAGGCGCTGCGGCCCGAGTGGCCCGGGTTCGACGAGGCGCCCGGGTGGGCGGGCGACGCGCGCGGCGGCGGCGTCAATAACGCCGAGAGGGCCGCCATCGCGGAGGCTGTGCTCGGTCTGGAGGTGAAGCGCCTGACCCTCGCGTGGCTCGTCGTCGAGCGCGCGCGCTCGGCGTACGCCGAGTCGCTCGGCGCCGCCGGCGGGATCGACGCCTTCGGCGTCGACGCTCTCGAGGAAGCGCTGCGCGGCGAGCGACTCGACGCAGTGGGTGACTCAGAACACGACGCCACCCCTCCGTTCGCGCCACGTGTCTTGCCGCGCGCGCGGTACGTCGCCGCGGCGGGCGCCATGCTCGACCTGCACTGGATGCGCGAGCGCGTGGTGAGCAACGAGTTCCGGCGCGACCGCCTCGTCGTGCTCCGCGGCGGCGCCAAGATCGCGGGCGACGCGTGGCCCGCCGAGCCGGCCGCGAGGATCGCCGCGAAACACTCCGTGCCTCGTTGGTTCGCGGAGCGGCTGATCGAGGAGCGCGGCGAGGCGAACGCGGCGGCGCTCGCGTCCGCGCTCTCGGAGAAGGCGCCTCTGACGGTGCGCCGCAACGCGCTCAAGTGCGACTCCAGCGAAAAACTGGCGCGGGCGTTGGCGGCGGAGGACGTCGCCGCGCGCGTCTCGGCCGGGAAAGAAACGCGGAGGGGCGCGCCCGACGCGCTTGCGTTCGAAGGCGGGCGCCCACGAGCGGGGATCTTCGGGCTCGAGACCTACCGCCTCGGGTGGTTCGAGGTCCAGGACGCGGGGTCGCAGTGCATCGTCTCGGCGGTGACGCAAGGCGTCGAGGAGACAATCGCCGCGAAAACAAAAATCCACGCCGAGGGTCTCGAGGGTCTCGAGGGTCTCGAGAGCGAGACGCCGCTCAAGGTCCTGGACGCGTGCTGCGGCAACGGCGGCAAGACGCTCGCGCTCGCGTCGCAACTGCACGCGCTGGGACTGGCGATGGGCGCGGGGTACCGGATCGACTGCTTTGACGTCGACGCGCGCCGGCTGCGTCACCTAGCCGCCGCGACGCGTCGCGCCGGCTGCGAAGACGCGACGCGAGTCGTCACAAAGCTCGACCTGCGCGCGGTTGCCGCGGCGCACGTCGAGACGAACAAATACGACGCCGTACTGGTGGACGCGCCGTGCTCGAGCGCGGGCGCGCTGCGTCGGTTCCCGTCGCTGCGTTGGGAGATGGACGAGCGGAAGACGCGGACGCCGGACGCGGCGAAAGATTCCGGCGGTTCGACGGTTCTTCGACGGTTCTTCGACGACTCCGTGATCGACGGTGACGTCTCTTCTTCGTCCGACCGAACGTCCGTGCGTTCGTTCCCGGCGACGCAGCGTGAACTCCTGCGGGACGCCGCGGCGCTCGTCCGCGTCGGGGGCGCGCTCGTGTACGCCACGTGCTCCGTGCTCCGCGCGGAGAACGAGGACGTCGCGGCGTGGTTCGGCGACGCGTTCGCCGCGACGTTCGAGCCCTCGCCGTTCCCGACAGGGTGGCCCGGGTTTTCGACCGAGAACGACAGCACACTCGCGAAAACGCCGTCGGAATCGCCGACGCACGTCGTCAGCCTGACCCCTGACCGACACGGAACGGACGGGTTCTTCGTCGCGCGGTGGCGGAGGAAAACGTGAAAAAGGATACGGTACTAAAGTCTTAAGGCCTTTTAGCGGTAAGGGAACGCGGTGGTGGATAACTCTATGTATTCTTATTATTCCTTCTCCGCGCGTGCGCCCCAGTGCTGGTCCCCCCCAAACGCCGAAGGCATCGGGTTCTGGCCGTCGCGCCCGCCTCCGTCCCAGCGCGCGCCTCCCCAGACGTCCCTCTCCTCGCGCTCGTCGCGCGCGTCGGGGTGCCACGTGTCGCACATCTCGGGGTCGACGTCCAGCAGGTCCCACACCGCGTCGTGCTGCGGGATGCCGTACTTGGGCACCGCGATGTTCAGCAGCGCGTGCAGCATCGGCTTATCGTCGATCTTGACCCGCGGCGAGCGGTTCACCTCCACGATGCGAACCGCGTCCGGGTCCGGCGAGAAAACGCCGCCTTCGTCGCCTTCGCGATGTACGACGCGCGCCTCCGTTTCCCGCACGATCAGGTCAACCCCGAACAGCTCGAAACACGCCTTGGCGACGGGCGGCTTCATCTTGGGCTGCGCCGCGCGGAGCATAGCGGTGATCTTCTCGCGCATGATCGGCTCGTACGCGGGCCCCTCCGGCCAATCGTCGAACGCGCACACGCGATCCTTCGTGACGTGTCCGAGCGGATCCAAGACGCCGCGCGCGAGCGGGCCGTCCGCGGCGACAAGGTAGCCCCCGCAGAACATGTACCACCGCAACGCGCGCGCGTTGGGCGCGGATACGCACGCGATGTACACGCGCCAACCCAGCTTGTGCCCCCGCGCGTCCACGCGCGGCGACGCCACCGACGGCTGCACGACGTACGTCTTCCCGGGCTCGGCAACCGCCAGGCACCGCTCGGGCGAAGGCGCGACGCGCACACCGACGCCGAAGTTGGTCTTCGCCTCCTTCACGAACCACACGTCGTGCCAAAAGTCGTTCGACGCCGCGATGGCGCGCGCGTCCGCCTCGGTCGGCCCTTCGTTCGCGGGGACCCACTCGCGGTCGCGCACGAACCACGTCGGGATGTGTAGGTGGCTCAGGTCCGCCGCCGCCAGCAGACGCGCCAGCCGGCTCTTGTCCTCGAGCCAGTCCGACCCGGGGCACCCGCCGACGGCGAGCGAGAAGGCGGGCTGGTCGGTGAAGTCGACGAGCACTTTGCCCACGGGGCAGAACAGCGGCGTGGCGTCCTTCGGGTTCAGAAACCAGGTCGCCGCGGGGTAGGGGTGCCAGTTCGGGCGCTCGCTCAGGCACCACGCGTACCACTTGCCGAGGCCGCCGACGTGGCAGTCGGCGTAGAAGAAGAGCCTTCGGTCGGGGTCGCCGGCCAGACCGCCGACGCGCCGGGACGCCTCGCAGACGCCGATGTACAGCTGCAGACGCTCCACCTCGAGCTGCACCTCGCGCGTGCGCCGCGCGGACTGGACGGACATCGAGTCATGCGAAAACTCGAGCGCGGCGATCTTCAGCGCCTCGCGCGCGCGCGCGGCTTCCAGCTCTGCCAAAAGCTTCCTGCGTCGTAACTTGGCCAGAGCCATCTCGCGCGCGCGAGGCGCGCCAGTCTCCTTTCGAGTTTCGGCATTTTTGGCGTCTTCGTTCGCCTCGCCATCACCGAGGCGAGCCGTGTCACGCGTGCCGTCGCCCCGGTAGGTCCCGCTCCCTCGCCTCGCCTCGGACTCTGTGTCGTTCCTGATCGCCTCGAGCCGCCGCCTTCGCTCCTCCGCCTCCGCCTCCTCGTCGGCGATCCACCGGGAAACCACCTCGACGTCGCGCTCGAGGTCGGCGATGGTGGCGAGGTCCTCCGCGCCGTCGTCCTCGCCGCGCAGCGTGATGACGGACGGGGTGTCCTCCGGGTCGTCCTCCGGGTTCAGGCTCAGATCGCGCAACATCTCCACGGGGACGAGGTCGAGGGACGAGGCAAGCGCGCCGAAACGTTCCGAAGCTCGATGTTTCCCGGACATGCGAGTTGGATCGCCATCCTCCGCGTCGCTCTGCGACCGGTCTTCACCCCGGTCCGACGCGGCGTCGCGTGGGTTCGTCGTATTCACGGTCATGCCGTGACACCCCGCGGGGAACCGAAAGGCGCCCCACGCGTGCTTGGCCCGCAGTGGCGCGACCCGATCGAACGTCGCTCCAATAATTGCTGCTGCTGATCGTGCTGACCTGGAACGCTGGAACCGTGGAACGTGCTGACCCGTTTTCGTCAAACGACATTTCAGACGATCGTCGTCGTTTTCTTCAGTCGGCACCAGCAACGACTCCATCACATTCGGCCGCGCGGCGCGCTGGGTGAGGCGCGGGCGCGCCGGTGCTCATGGCGCCGCCCGCGCCTGCCCCCTTGTTGTGGCGCTCGGATTTCGACAAGTTCGTGGTCACCGCAAACTTCCAGCGCCGCGGGTGGCAGCGCTGGCACGCGAACCACGACTCGGACTGGAACGTGTACTGGGCGAACGTGCACACGACGAGGGAGATCTTTGCGCCGGAGAACGGCATACGGCTCGGCGAGCACCAGCGCGTGAACCACTTCCCCAACCACTACGAGCTCACCCGGAAGGACTTACTGGTGAAGAACGTAAAGAGGTACAGGAAAGACCTGGAGCGAGAGGCGATACGCGCGGGGGAGGATCCCTCGGTGGCGTCCCGAAACGCATCGAGCGCTGTCGATTTCTTGCCGGCGACGTTCGCGCTTCCCGGCGAGTACGCGCTCTTCGCCGAGGCGTTCAGGAAAGAAACCGAAACCGAGGCTTCACCGACCGCGAAAGAGAACGTCACGGTGCCTGTTCGGTCGTCGTCTCGTTCGCGCGCGACGAGCGCACGCGGGCTCGTCACGAAAAGCGCGTCGAAAAGCGCGGATCGGGAACCCGCCGTCGCGCCGTCGCACGCCTCGCGCGGTTTCTCGAGCTCGCCGCGGCGAAGGAAGCACCCGACGTGGATCATGAAGCCCACCGGCAAGGCGCAGGGCAAGGGCATTTTCCTGATCAACTCGCTGCAACAGACGAAGCGTTGGGCGAACGCGTCGTATGTGGGGGGTCCACACGACGGCGTGAGTACGAAGGGGGAAGAGGCGTACGTCGTCTCGCGTTACGTGGACGACCCATTACTCGTCGGCGGCTATAAGTTCGACCTGCGTTTGTACGTGGTGGTCACGCGGTTCCGCCCGCTTCGCGCGTTCGTCAGCCGGCTGGGCTTCGCGCGCTTCTGCGCCGCCAAGTACGTCTCGCCGCGAAGCGAGAGCGGCGACCTGGGCGACCACTACGCGCACCTCACGAACGTGGCGGTGCAGAAGAAGAACGCGCAGTACAACGCCGCGCACGGCGGCAAGTGGAGCCTCGAAAACCTGCGACTGTTCCTGGAGAGCGCGCGCGGCGCCGAGGCGACGGCGAGGCTTTGGCGCGAGCTAGACGCCGTGATTCTCAAGTCGCTCCGCGCCGTGCAGAACATCATGCACAACGACGCGCATTGCTTCGAGCTCTACGGGTACGACATGCTGATCGACGCGTCGCTCAAGCCGTGGCTCATCGAGGTGAACGCGTCGCCGTCGCTTTCCGCCACGACAGAGGACGACCGCGACGCGAAGCTCGCCGTGATCAGAGACGCGCTCGCCGCGGCGGTGCCGGAGAGCTTTGGCGAAAGCGCGCCGGGGGCGGAGCGTCCGGGTCCGGAAAACGAAAGCGCCGCGACTACCAGCGTGGGGTCGCTGGATCTGCTCGTGGACGACGCCGCGGACGCGGCCGCGCGCGAGCGCGCGAGAGAGAGGAGGGACCGCGGCGCCAGCCGCTGGGCGCGCGAGCGGAACAGGTAAAACGCCTCCTACGGAGTCCGCCGAAGGTAAAAGCGCGAGC
>Ga0206682_10001480_pt1 | contig 23057 bp, 24 predicted proteins | sample M240m12015metaG_FD_155444 | JGI IMG/M metagenome (GOLD analysis project Ga0206682, IMG submission 155444) | Ammonia-oxidizing marine archaeal communities from Monterey Bay, California, United States - M2 40m 12015 | ecosystem: Environmental > Aquatic > Marine > Intertidal zone | place: USA...
GATCAGCATGGTAAGGGTACAAGACTGACAGACGAGGAGTACGAGAAGCTTTCATTAGATATAGATTGTAAGCCTATCGCACGTAAAACTGAAACGCCTTTTAACTTAGGGTCACGCAAGCAGATTGGCGAGTACCTAATTCGTTTTGGTTGGAAGCCTCAGAAGCATACACCTACAGGTCAACCCATTGTAGATGAGTCAACTTTAAATAAGGTTAGGAACATACCGCAGGCCGCATTGATTGCTAAGTATCTTATGTTGCAGAAACGCTTGGCTCAAACTAAGAGTTGGATCAAGGAACTCAACGAAGACACTGGCAGGGTTCATGGGTACGTCAATCCTAACGGTGCAGTGACATCGCGTATGACACATTCACATCCTAACATGGCTCAGATTCCTAGTAGTTCGTCACCGTTCGGCGAAGATTGCCGATCTTGTTGGACTGTTCCAGAGGACTATCGTCTGGTAGGGATTGATGCTTCAGGCTTAGAACTCAGGATGCTTGCACATTACTTAAACGATGAGGGCTATACTAATGAAATACTTAACGGAGATATACACACCGCTAATCAGCGCCTTGCTGAACTTGAATCAAGAAGTCAGGCGAAAACTTTTATCTATGCCCTCCTATACGGAGCAGGAGATGCAAAGCTTGGGTCTGTGGTTGGACGAGGTAGAGCGGTTGGGAAAGGACTTAGACAACGCTTCTTTGATAATCTCCCATCATTTAAAAAGCTTACAGACAGAGTACAACGAGAAGCTTCAAGCGGATTCGTTAAAGCACTAGACGGACGTAAGCTTACGGTGCGCTCAGAACACGCGGCCTTAAATACTTTGTTGCAGGGAGCAGGCGCAATAGTAATGAAGAAAGCGTTAATAATACTAGACGAGAAGATAAAGAACCACGGATACGATGCTAAGTTTGTAGCCAATGTACACGATGAATGGCAGATAGAATGTCACCTTGATGATGCAGTAGAGGTTGGTAAGCTAGGTGTTCAAGCTATTAAAGAAGCAGGGTGTATGTTTAATTTAAATTGTCCACTGGACGGAGACTATAAAGTCGGGGAGAACTGGAGTGAAACACATTAATACTGAAGGACGCTCGTTAGAAAACAAAACTCGTTTAACGATAAAAGGTCATCGTTATCGTGTTGGCAACCCACAGCACCCTTATTACAAGCTGTATAAATTAAAAGGGTTTGAAGCTGTGTATGAGGCTATGGGTATACTTACTTATAAGGCTCATATTTTAGGTGAAAAAGTAAAGAGTTTATATAATCAAAATGTTCAGGGTCACGTATACATAATATCAAACCCTGCGTGGAAAGGTTGGTTCAAAGTTGGCATGGCTGTTGACGCTAAGGACAGATGTTCTAGTTACCAGACTTCATCGCCCTTTAGAGATTATAAGGTTTGTTATTCTAAATACTTTGAAGACAGGCGAGAAGCTGAGAGACTCGTTCACTCCGCGCTAAAAGAAAATAAGATTGAACACGCTAACGAGTGGTTTAAAACAGACCTTAAAACTATAACGAATGTAATTAAAAATATAAAGGACGTTCAGCATGAAGCTTAATACTATAGTACCTGACATCTACAAACACCTTGAAGGACTATCAGACGGTAAGCCTTTGCCGCTAACAGAAGAAGATATTGACAACACTCTTGTTGGAATTAAAGAAGCTCTAATGTCTTGGGCAGTTCCTTCTGATCGCAACAAAGACTTCACGGTTCGTATGTCTAATGTAGGAAAGCCATCGCGTCAGTTGTGGTATGAGAAGCGTGACCCTGCGGGGCGTGGCGGTATTGATGGGCCAACGCAAATCAAGTTCCTGTACGGCCACTTGCTTGAAGAGATTGTGTTGATGCTTGTGCGGATGTCCGGCCACAAAGTAACAGACGAGCAAAAAGAAGTTGAAGTTAAAGGCATCGTAGGCCACATGGACTGTAAGATAAATGGCGAAGTGGTGGATGTTAAGACCGCATCTCGCTTTGCGTTTAACAAGTTCAAGGACGGACGCTTATCACAAGACGATCCTTTCGGATACCTTGGTCAGCTTGCGGGCTACGAGGCGGCAGAAGGTACTGACAATGGCGGGTTCTTGGTGTTGAACAAAGAGAGCGGTGAGTTGTGTATGTACGTGCCTGACGATCTTGATAAGCCCAACATTAAAACCTCTATTAGTCAGCTATTGCCTGCATTAGAGCTTGACGTACCTCCAGAATTATGTTATACTCCCATACCTGATGGCAAGAAAGGCAACATGAAACTTCCAAAGGGTTGTAGTTGGTGTAAGTACAAGCACGAATGCTACAAAGATGCTAACGATGGACAGGGTTTACGTACCTTTAAATACTCAAACGGACTCGCATACTTGACAGAAGTTGTAGTCGAACCTAAAGTAGAGGAACTACTAGTATGAATGGCAAGAAAGCTAAGCGGATTAGGAAGCACTCAGGCGTTATTATAGTTGATTGGTTGCGCTCGTTGCTCAGTGAAGAAGAAGGACAGGGCGTTACTGTTGATAACTATAAAAACTTTATGCCTGAGCAGACTCACTACATGGCGCAAAGAACTATGCATCTTAACGCCTATCATCCTAAGTGGGTCTGTAATAAGATAACTAAGATTATTAAATCAAACCCTCACCGCGTAATAGAAACTATCACATTAGGAGAAGTACAATGAAAATTGAACAGATGATCATAGCTACAGGAAGTTTTTTATTTAACAGTGATAAGTCTATTACAGATATAGACAACGAGTTTCTAGAAGACTTGCGGCTCTTGATAGATGCGGAACTAGAGCGCAGGGAGGCTGTACTTCATTGAATAAGATTAAGAAGGGCTACCGCAAACAACGAGTCAAGCGTCCTGTAGAAAAGAATCTTGTTAAAGGTTACGACTCTAATTGGGAGTATGAATTACATTCAGGCATCCTTGATGGTTGGAGTTTCCACACCGACAAAGTTCCTTACACCGTTGAGCATAACTATCACCCAGACTTTATCCGCGAGGTTGAGGGCAAGAAGATTCTGCTTGAAGCTAAGGGTAGGTTCTGGGACTACGCAGAGTTTAGCAAGTACATCTGGATTAGTAAGACACTACCCGAAGATACAGAGTTAGTGTTTCTGTTTGCGAATCCAAGTGCGCCAATGCCGCAAGCCAAACGTAGAAAAGACGGCACTAAAAGAAGCCACGGTGAGTGGGCAAGTGCTAACAACTTCAGATGGTTTAGCGAAGACACCATCCCTGATAGTTGGATTAACCCCAAGAAGAGGGAGAGTTTTGACTGACTTCAATAGAAAAGACGAGAGGCGCGATAGGTTTTTAAGAAAGAAGAAGTTCAAGAAGATTAGTTCTTCTTCTAAATTAAAAGATACTAGGCGCAAAGAACCTACAATTAACTTATACGAAGAGATAGCACATGAAAAGATTAAATGATGCAACACCCGCAGATTGGGATAGAGTAGCTAAAGAACATCCTGCACTTGAGCCTTACAAGCCTTACGTTGATATGGCTATGCAAGAAGCACATACACTAAGTGAGGATGTTGTCAACAATCCAAAGCACTACAACACTGGCAACATTGAATGCATCGAAGCCATTGAAGAGTCAATGTCTAGCGTAGCTTTCAAGGGGTATCTCAAGGGCAACTGTATGAAATACCTTTGGCGCTACGACTATAAAGGCAAGCAAGTAGAGGACTTAAATAAGGCTACGTGGTACTTAAATAAACTAACAACAATTGTCACCAAGGAGAACACTTAATGGATCAGTACCAAGAATTTATACACAAGTCACGCTACGCACGTTGGATACCTGAACATAATCGAAGAGAGACATGGACAGAAACAGTGTACCGCTATGTACAGTTTTGGAGAGATCGTGAACAGATTACCGTGACTGAAGGACAGAAATTATACGATGCAATATACAATCTAGAGGTTATGCCTAGCATGAGATGCATGATGACAGCGGGGGAAGCACTCGACAAAGACAATGTTGCAGGGTTTAACTGTAGTTATCTGCACATAGATTCACCGCGATCCTTTGATGAGTTGATGTATGTTCTTATGTGTGGCACAGGTGTAGGGTTTAGCGTTGAACGTAACTTCATAAACAAACTACCTGAGATTGCAGAAACATTTCATACTACTGACAGCGTTATTGTCGTTAGTGATAGCAAGATCGGTTGGGCTTCTGCGTTCCGCGAGTTGATTGCTATGCTATACGCAGGGAAGATTCCTAAGTGGGATATGCACAACGTCCGTCCCGCAGGCGCAAGACTTAAAACCTTTGGTGGACGAGCATCTGGCCCAGAACCCTTAGTAGATTTATTTAATTTTTGTGTTGGTGTTTTCTCAAAAGCCGCAGGCCGCAAGCTAACTTCTATTGAGTGTCACGATGTTGTCTGTAAGATAGCAGACATCGTTGTTGTTGGCGGTGTAAGGCGTTCAGCACTGATAAGTTTATCTAACCTATCCGACCCACGTATGGCTAAAGCTAAGTCAGGAGATTGGTGGAGAAACGAGGGGCATAGGCGCTTAGCTAACAACAGCGTAGCGTACACAGAGAAGCCTGACTTTGAGTCCTTTCTGTCTGAGATGCAGAACATGTACGAGTCTAAGGCGGGTGAGCGCGGAATCTTCAGTCGCATAGCGGCACAGAAAGTTGCAAGCAAGAATGGACGTAGGGATGCTGAGCAGGACTTTGGTACTAACCCTTGCTCTGAGATTATACTACGCAGTAATCAGTTCTGTAATTTGTCTGAGGTAGTTGTTAGGTCTGAAGATACTTTAGAGACTTTGAAATCTAAAATAGAAGTAGCCGCGATGATCGGAACACTACAGGCTACACTTACAGACTTCCGATACTTGCGTAAAGTTTGGCAACGTAATACAGAAGAAGAGGCTTTGTTAGGTGTGAGCCTTACAGGGATCATGGATCATAAAGTGCTAGGCTCGTCTACTGACAAGCTTGCTGAATGGCTAGAGGAGATGAAGGGTGTCGCGGTTAAAACTAATAAAGCTTGGGCAAAGAAGTTGGGAATTAATCAATCAGCGGCTATTACTTGCGTTAAGCCTAGTGGCACGGTGTCTCAGCTTGTTGATAGTGCCAGTGGCATTCATCCTCGTTTTTCTAAGCATTACATTAGACGAGTACGCTCAGATGCGAAAGACCCCCTCGCGCAATACATGTCAACAGCGGGATTCCCTGTCGAACAAGATGTAATGAGTCCTGCATCCCTTGTGTTTAGTTTCCCTGTGAAGTCTCCTAAGACTAGTACAACAGTTAAACAAGTAGGGGCTATGGAACAGTTAGCGTTGTGGAAAGCGTATCAGAACCATTGGTGCGAACATAAACCAAGCATAACTGTTTACTACACAGACGATGAGTTCTTGCAGGTATCCCAATGGATATGGGAAAACTTTGATTTGTGTAGCGGTATTAGCTTGTTGCCGTACAGTGACCACGTATATCAGCAAGCCCCCTATGAAGAAATAAACGCAGAACAATATAAGGAGTTAGTGAAAGCCATGCCGAAAGATATTAACTGGAATGACCTTGAAAACTTTGAACAAGAAGATAACACAACAGGCTCACAAGAGTTGGCGTGTGTGGGCGGTGCTTGTGAAATCGTTTAAGAAAGGCAAGGAAGCCAATGTCTTAGGGTTTAAAATTCTTATTAACTGTGAAGGGGTTGTCGTGACAGAAATGTCCGGCATCCCTGAAGGTGATTTAAATAAGGTCTTTAGCGGTGACGAGTTGTTAATTATGAGAAACATTGTACAACTTACGAAACCAAAACTAGAGGCGCTTCATTCTTTTTTAGAGGATGAACTCAGCGCCCTTAATCATACTACCACTTAACTTTGTTAGCCCAATAGGTTGCCAACAGCTTGCCTTATTATTCTGGACTTAAACCTTTTTCTAGAGCGGCAAGCCTTAACTTGAGATTATGTATGTCATCTAAAAGTTGTTCGCCTTTGACTATCTCTTTATCAACAAGCCCCGCTGTGTATTCGATTAGCATGTCTTGCCGCGCATCAGCAGGAAGCGATCCTAATTCGCCTCTGGGCCATTTAATACGGAACTCAGAGTTGGACTCTATGTCCATCTGAGTTTTGTCTAAGGCATGTTCAAGGGTGTTTAACCGCTCTTGCACAGAGAAGTACGCCATTGTAGATACTGATGTAAATGCAATCATTGCAATCAGATTCCTGAGCGGAATTGTTACCGCTGTGTCTTCAGATAATTCAGCCATCAGATCACCATTTCACGCGGTTAGCCCAATAGGCCGCGGACATCTTGCCTTTGGCTATGTTCTTAGCGTGTCGCGCTTTGAAGCTTGCACGTTTCTTTTTCATACGGTCAGATTCACCCGCTTTCGGTTTTCCTGCGGTGCTTGCCCCCTGTTCTCCAAACCTAATCGTCTTGATTTTGTCACCTTCTTTTGCCACGACAACATGGCTTTTCTTACTGTGCTTGGGGGTACGTTTCGGTTTATTGTATCCACTGACTCCTGCCCTCTCTAGTCTTGAATCTCTTTTCTTTTTAGTTTTGCCGCCCTTCTTGTAGTCTTCTCTCATCGTTTCTTTCCTTTATGTAGTCCATGCTTAGCGTGTTGTTTGCCTTTAGCTGTAGCCTCTCTTTTCTTTTTATTAGCCGCCGCAAGTTTCTTTCTGCCTGCCGCAGTTGATTTGAGTTTCTTTATAGCCTTAGCAGGCGCGTATACTTCGCCAGTTTTACCGCTAGGTTTTCCAGAAGGTGTACGCCACTTTTGCTTTGTCCATTTCTTTAAAGACTTTTGAGATTTTTTAAGCGCCATTATTTTTATGAACCTTTTGTACTTTAAAATTAGCTTCAAGTGAAGCGCCCTTATGCTTAACAAACTTACCAGTGTGCTTCATTAGATTCATTGAGCCGTCTTTCTGCTTCATCCAGTGATGACCTTTAGGTGCTTTAACTTTCATTTGTACCCGCCTCCTTTAGCTTTGTATTCTTTAGCAAGCATCTGAGCCTTTCGTGCTGACCACTGCCCTGCTTTACCGCCCTTACTTCCCGCTTTAATTTTATTAAATAAGTTCTTACGCATTGTAGGCTTGGTATAGTTACCCGCCTTATTGACTGTTGATTTCTTTTTCTTTGTTGCAGGCATTAACTATTCCTCGCTATTATCGTTAAACTAGTCGATCCAAAGAAGTGAGCTAAAGCCCACGCTAAAAAATACAATTACAAAAATTAAAGCCTTCCACTCTTCTTTGTCTCTATAATCAAAATTACTCATATACAACGCTCATTCAAAAATTACAGTTTCTTTTGGGTCTACATACTTCGGTTTGCAAAAAGCCCTTACTGGTACGTCATATATTTTCCCGAACCTATTCTCACCAGACCCCTTTATGCTTTGCAGGGTTATTGTTCTAGCAAAATAAACACAGGAGTTAATGTTATTCCAGACTCCATACTCCTCAATGTCTTCAACAAAACCATCAGGAGTTAAAGTCTCTATCATTAATGCAAACACTAACGTCTTCATTTTATAACTCGTTCAGAATTATCTACCCAAGTTAAACGACAGATACAGTCTACTGCCTCGTAGTGTTTAGAGGGTTTAGATAGCTCCTGACACATATAAACGCAGTGGTGTTTTTTTGCGTAGTAGCGTGTCTTGCTTTTATCAATCTCTCCATTAGAGAAAAGGAAGATCAAAGCAAAAACCATCCTCACTGCTTAGCCAATAACGCTTGAACTAACGCAGAAATTTGATCGTTAGTTTTTTCTTGAATCTTTTCTTGACGAGCTAATGACTCAACAATCGCATCAACTTTTGTCTCTGTTACAGCTTGAGCCTGACCATTCTCTTGAGCCTTCTTAGCTGTTTCTTTAACAATGACTTCAATACGCTTAACTTCTTTTGTAGTAGTCTCTGCATTGGCTTGTGCCGCACCGTAGCTTATAGCGCCAACAAATAAACTAACTACTAGCGGAATAGCCCATGTAGGAATTACAATACCTTTCTCTGACATTTTTTATATCTCCTTGTATTTAAAATTAATAGCACCAAAGTACTGGTTTAAAATCATCTCGCAAATCTACGTGTACAAAACCTTTAGCAACCCCTATGCCTACAAAGCCTAACGCACAAGCATGACGCACTATCTGCATACGCTGACGACCTCCGTTTACGTAGATGTCTGCGGCAATCCCACGTGTGTGTGTACCGCCAATTTTTTTTGCTTTCTCTACGCTGTGATTGGGACTTCTGTAGCCGCTAATCACTTGGAACGGAAAGCCACACACCTCCCGCAAGTGATCTAGTTTGCGTATAAAACCCTTATTCATTTCGTTCTCGCCAGTTTCTTGGCAATCAAAGTCTGAGAGTTTAAAGTATTTAAAATCGTCTTTCATTTATTAATGTGTCCGTGATTCTTAATAGTTTTGTTATTTTTTAACTAAGCTACCGCCAAAGTACATGCCTATAATTGCTGAAACTAAGTTGGTATCTAGCTGTGTTATTACTAAACCTTGAAAAGTTATCCATTCAAAGATTTCTCTACCTTCAGTAAGAAATAAAAATCCGGGCTGAAAATTTGTGTAGCCTACCGTAACATCTACATTAGGATAATATACGGCTACAAGCTTTGGCAGTATTACAATAGCAAACACTGAGGACAGCGCGATGATTCTACGAGTCCATTGAAAGCCCTTATCTTTTACATTCCTTGCGGCTTTTATAGCTTTCATTTCAAACTCACCGCGAGTTATAAGAAGCTTTTGTTGCTCTTGTTTTGCCTTGCGACTTTCTGCCCACACACTCATAACCCCACCAAGAACTGTGGAGCCAAGCATAGTTATTATTTCAAAAGGAAAGCCCATAATATTAAGAAGGAATCTCGTTAGTGTTTGCTAAAGATAACCCATAGTCCTTAGCTTGCTGTAAGTTTTCAATTAAACCTGCCGCATACGCGGCTTTAGCGGCTCTATTGTCCATACCCGATGTATTTTTTCCACCGTCTTGTCTTCTCAAATGCCCAACAATTTTCATAGTGTCACCTGCTTTCATAGAATCAAAAATGCCTGACCACACAGCGGCTTTGTTTCCACCTACATTATATGCAATATCTTCTAACACAAGCTTATAAGGCTCTGATAAAGACTCGTATGACATGCCCTTACTTTTCAATGTGGCATCCCACGATTTGTTTCTAGCAAGCTGTACGTTGGCTTCAATATCTAGCTTTTGAATTGTACGTTTTTGAGAACTTGTTAAAGGTATATATGTACCTGTTTTTACATCCATAAAAGGTATGCCGTATATAGTGCCAGAAGCTAGTTCAGCCTCTGTAATTTTGTGACCGAACCCAACGTCAAGGGATCTCTCTGTTACGGGCTTGTTCTGTTCTTGTGCATCGTTTGTTGGTATAGGAGTGTCGCCATGATCGCCTTCCGACTTTCGCATCTGTTTATAAAAACTTTCACTTAGATTACTTACAATAGTTTTTTTATACTCTTCTGCTTCAGGTTTAGAAACACCTACAAGTTCTCTTCCATTTATTTTGTCTGCAACTTTAGATACATTTTCAATTTGATCAGGGTCTGTAATTCCTAATGTCTGCATTATTTTAACAGCTACAGGACTTACGGTTTTTTGTATAGACTCTAAAATATCAGATGCGGATTTAATTTCGCCACCTTCAGACTTCTGAATCCTTTCAACTTTACCCCCTTCAGCGTATCCCATATATTTTCTAAGTTGTTTTAATGTCGGGTCTTTAAATGTTTTAACGCCTAATTTTTCTTTGCCTTTAGCATCTACGTAAGGTGTGTAAACTTTGTAAGACCCATCTTTCATTAGCTCGTAAGTAAAATCTTTTTTACCTGTCCCGCTATAATCTCTATATCCATTTTCATTTAAAAACTTTATTGTTACTCTTTCGTTTCTTGATGCCAGAGGTACGTTTTGATAATCTCTAGAAGGTCTACTAGACTTCATAACTTTATTTAAATCTAAAAGATCGTCCTGTATACCGTAAAAAACAGCACCATCAGGATCAATCTCTAATTGTCGTTGAGCTATAAACTCAGCATCTTCAGCTTGTCGTAAAGGCGAGGGAGACTTTTTATTAAAATAACCAGTTAGTTTTTTTGCTATCAGCCTACCGCCCATAGAAAATTTAGCACGGTCTTCCATGTCTGTATACGCGTCACCTGCTTGTGCGTTATACGGCAACCCTGTAAGCTTATCAATTCTTTCGTCAGGCTCAGTAGGTACGTTAGGCACATCTTTGACTATGCCGCCTGTTGCATATGGCGCTAAAGATGAAGTAGTTTCAAACTCTGGAATAAAGCCTTGTTCAAAGTCTGATATATTTCTATCAGCTTCGTATATAAACTGATCCATATCGGCCTTAAACTTTTCTGCTTCGTCTTCGTCTACAATTCCTAATATTTTCTGTACTGGTGACAAGGCGGCAGGAATTTTTCTAGCCAGTGTAGGTGTGATTCCTCGTCTAGTTGCGCTTAAAATATCTGTAGCCACTGGGCCAAAAGGCATCGTACCGTAACCTAGAACAGAACCACTATATTTAGTAGCATCATAACCTTTAGTAATGTTATCTGCTAAAATGCCTAAACCACCTACACGTTTTACAGCTTGAAAATTTGCGCTGACCGCTCCTTTTTCTTCTGACTTACCGTCCGATCTCCAATCATTCATGATACGAGCTACCTGAACCATTGATAAAGCAGTCACTGCGACCTTACCTACGTTGCGCGGGTCACCGCTTTTAACATCTTTTGTAAGTTGCTTAACGCTTCCTTTAAGTACCGTGTTTGTAAATGCCGCAGGGTAACCCATCAACTGAAAAGCTATAGAGGTTTTAGGGTTACTAAACAATAACGGCTTTAAGTTAGACATTCCAGAAGGCTGTAAAATTACAGAGTTAGCATAACGTGCCGCCCCTGACAGGAACTTCTTGTCGTAAAACTCGTCATTCCTTTTAGCTCCACGCTTGTACCACTCCATAGCATCCTTATAATCTATGTCTAGTTCAGCTAACTCACCTATTAAAGTGTTCTGCCTTTTGCCTAGCGGCTTAGCTCCGTGGGCTACAAGAGCTTGAATGTTTTCTTCAATTAAATTCTTACCGCTCATAAATGAACTTGTCTGTACAAACTTTGTCCAATCTTCAAGCAAGGTCATTTTAAAGAAACCACTACTTGCTTTCTGCATCCATTTGGTTTGCAAGTCATCACCGCCTAAACGGTTTTCTAGCTGAGTCAATCCCATATCCATGCCCAAGCTAAACTTACGCATTTCCGCTCGTGCTTCTGCGGCTGTCATATTGTGCTGAGACATTAGTTTAGATTGCATGTTTCCTGTAGCGCCTTTGTACGAAAGCTCCATAGCTTCTGACAAGCCTTTAAAGCTGTTTTTAAATCCGGCCTTACTAAAGTTTAAGAAGACTTCTGTTAAACTAGATACCGTTGCAAGACCTAAGTAAGCTACTCTGTTTACTAAACCGTAGCCGTCTACTGCACCTTGAGCGTACTTGCCAAACCTGTTTAAGTTTTCAGAAGTGGTAGTACGGTATACTCGTGTAATTCTTTCAGCGTCTTTAGCAGTAAATGTTTCTCCTGCCTCAGTCATCTCCTTGCGAATTTGATTTATATAAAAGTCTTTAAATTCTTTTTCGTTCCGCACACCCAAAGTTCTAACCTTTGCCAAACCTTTAGCGGCTTGGAAAGTATAAAGGTTCATAGTTGCTCTAACGTCAGTGTCTAAAAACTCTTGAAAATCTGCATCTCTTTTAATGTTATCAAAAGATCGCTTAGCTGAGAAAAAGAAACCGCCAGAACCACCGCCATCTAATTGACTGTCAATTCTTAACATGTCTTCAACTGCTTCCATTCCCTTGCCTTTAGATACAACGTCTTGATCTTCAAATAATCTAGCTAAGCCTTCTTTATTTTCTAAGATAGCTTTACGATTCCAAGAACGCGGGATATAATCAGCTACTTCGTTTTCAATAAGTCCTGCTTCTTTAAGCTCAGCACCCATCGACTGATATAGTTTTTTAACGCCCACTGAAGCCTTGTTAATTTCTATGTTTATTTCAGGAGAAAGGCCATTACTTTTGCTTGTTGCTTTTTGACCGCGCACAGCCAACATTAAAGCATCATTAACTTCGTCAGCTAGTTTAGCATTGTCTTCGTTCCGGCGTAAGAATTTACTGGTAGTTAAAGGCTCGACAATGGCCCTGTAGTCTTCAAAGAAACGACCTTGAATTTCGCGTTGGGTTTCAAAGTAATCTTTACCGACTAAACGATCATTAACCTTCCAATCTATTCCCATCTCGTGAGAGAATTTTTCTTGAAGTAGCTTAGCTGTTTTAGATACTTTTGCAAAAGGACTTAAAACTCCTGAAGCTTTCCCTAACCATCGGCTAGTATTGTGCGTAGCGTGAGCGTACAAGTCTTTCTTTATTTTATTTTTAATAGCTCCTGCTGTTTTTTCTGTCTGAGCCGCCGCCATAATAATAGCCTGCACTTCTTCTACAGTTTTAGCACCTCCCCCTAAATCAGACGCATACTTTTTTATAAGCTCTTCGTCAGGTGTTATATCTTTATAGCTTCCAGAAGGCCCAGAAATTAAACGATCTAAGTCACTTAATACCCCTGCTCCAGAGGCAGGAATCCACTCGCCTTCAACGCCCTCGTCAAAAAGCTCAGCGCCCCTTTCAGGTGTAAACTCATCCATGTCAGAGTCAGCTTTAAATTTCTGGGTTAGCTTGTTAATACCGACAGTCATTCCAACATTTAAACCCGCTGAAATTCCTGCTGTAGCTACTGTTTGAAGAGGATTAAAATCTTCTTGAGAGCCTACAGTTATGGCTAAATTTTGACGAGATACATCGTCTACTGTTCCTTGTATAGCACCGATAGCCGCTATAGATTTTTTTGGATTCTTATCCATCAATGCTCTAAGACTGCGTAAAGTTGTTTCTTGAGAAGGAACTTCGCGCACTGTAGTTGACAAGCCTTTAGATGGTAAACGAGACACAGCAGAGGGGCCAGTTAAAGCTTTTTTAATTGCTGTTTTTGCTCCTGCCTTTGCAGTTTCTCTAGCCGCTAGTGCCGCAGGAGCGCCTACGCCGCCTGTTTGTGCCGCAAACCAAACAGAACCAATATTAAATGGGTCAGTAACAGCATCTATGCCGTAGTCTTTTATCATTTCTGCCCATTCACCAATACCTTCTTTATCTATAGTAGCAAATTTATCTTGTATTCGTTTGTAGCTGTCTTTAATTTCTTGAGGCGCATCTTCTAATACCATAGCTTTTGCTATCATATTTTCAAAACGAGATTCACTGTCTCTAAAAGACTCTAAAACATCTGCATCTTCAGACGCTAAATCAAGAGAGGCAGGATCAAGAACCTTGCCTGCCATGTATTCCCGAACAACTGCCCAATCTTTTTTAACGCCAGTGTCTTCTTTAAACTTAGTGGCTGTGTAAGGAGTTAAGGTTGTAGAATCCCCACCATAAAAAGAAGAGGTATCGCGTGTACCACGAGTGTCTGAAAAACTTCCAGTATACTTCATTAATTAAGCCCCTTTAAATTTTTCAATAACACGCTCTGGTAAAACTTTAGTGACGCGATAAATTCTACGCTCACTGGAAGTTAGGTCATTTTCCATTTTTCTTTTTAAAGCTGTTGCCTTGAGTCTTGTTGTGCGCTCCATAACTCTTGTAACATCGCTTTCTTTTCTAATTCTTTGTTTTTCTTTAAACTCTATAAACTTTCTAAACTGAGGTGGGTTTGCTTTTAAAATGTACTCCGGCTCTATGTCTTTAAACTCTCCAGAGTTTGCTAAGAAAAACTTAGCGTCTTCTAAAGTTAGGTCGCGAGGCTCTGTCTTTGCATCAGATGTTGTAGAAGCCAGATTAGCATTAACAGTTTCTAAAGTATCTTTAGGATCAGCTTGGCCTAAAGAATCATTATATAATTTTTCAAGAGTTTCAACCTCTGCTATTTTAGGATATTTTTTAGATATTTCTACTATGCCTTTCATTTGGTTATGGACATCCGTAACAATAGGATTATTTGTTTTAGAAACTAGCCCATCATATTTTAACATGGCATCATCTGTTAAATTTCTATAGTCTTCAAATAGTGCAAACTTTGCCGCAGGACTATCTGCAATTTCCTCAATAGACGCATTACTAAAATTTCTAGGGTTGCTTGCAATGCGTTGTTGTTGAGCCATTGTAATCATAGTTCCAAAAACTTTAGCATTATTAAAAGGTTGTGCGCCTAGTTCTCCTGATTCTTTTCTAGTTATGGTGTCTTGTATTTGATTTTTATACATTGCAATAGCTGAACGATTACTAGCGTCTTCATTCATACCGTACTGATCTCTAAACATAATTTTTAAACCTGCAAGGTTTGCTTGTGTGGTAGCGTTACGAGCGGCCAAGGCTTTTGTTTTGTCTGTCCTACTTAGTTTTTCTCCTGCTTTTTCAGCAACATCGTTGAAAAATTTCTGCTCTTCTTCTGTGCCTTCATTTACTAAAATCTGTGCGCCAACTTGCTGAACTCTTTGACTTTTCGCATCGTTAGTTGAATGAGCAGTCACATAAGTATTAAACTGTTTATAACTTTCATACTCTTTTGAATCCATAGCTAAATTTTCATCTGGTAAAATAATTGTTATATTTCCCTTGCTGTCTTTAGACTTAGTAACTAAAGTTAGCGGCAATGGATTCTGAAATATATCTGTTTTTTTAAGGTCTACATACTCTTGAGTTGTTACCGGAGCTTTGCCTCTTAGTTGTTTTGTTTTATCAGCTATGAATTTAGAAACACGGTTGTTTGCTGTAACATCCCAAGCTTGATCATACGCAATCACAGCTTCTGCATTGCCTAGAAATTCCTTGCGGGTTTTTTCACGAGAAGCTACGTTTAAATCTTTGCCACCTATAGACCTAACAGTGTTAGTTATTAAATCTTTAAGTGTAGTGGGCCTAGATTGTTTTGCAAAATCAGCATAGTACTCTGCTCCCGCTTCTCCTGCGCGGTTTACAAAAGACTTTGCATTTTCAAGGCCGTTTTCGTGGTTTTGTTTAGCTAACATTCCTATTTCTTTTAACATAGCTTTACGCATGTCTGACCAATCGGCGACATTATAAAGACTTTTTTCGCCATGCTCTGCTGTCATGTTAGCATCAACTATGTCTTTAGAAGCAACATTCTCCCAGTAGCCATCATAGCCTAACGCACTATTTCTAGCTTCTTTTTCCTGAGCTATATACTCGTTAGATATAGTGTAGCCTTTTTTAAACTGCATGTTTTCTTTGTAGTATTGTTCGCTTTCTAAAAATTTATTAGCTTTATCTTTAAGAAGAGTATTACCAATACCTACAAGACCTTTAATTGCAAGCCCTTTAAGAGCGTCTTTTTCCATACGTTTGCGCGCCTTACGAGCTTGATCTTCCTTACGCTTACGTACATCTGCTAGTAAACTTTTTCCAAATTCTTCTATAGCCATTGTTTGATTACCTTCTTGCCATTAAACTTTCAGGGGTTTCAGTTTCTTCGGGCGCTGTGGGCGCTAAAAGACTATCTTGAGGTGCAGAAGTTTCTTCTAAAGTTTTAGGAAGCTCTTCTATTCTTTCCTGCATTTCAGGAGTTAGCATACCTGCGGGAACTGCTCCAGTAGCAACGGCTCCTTTAAGCTCTTTAATTTTGTCTTCTTTAAAATTTACTCCAAAGACTTCATCATCTTCATCATCTTCATCAACTACAATATCTAAATCTAATCTTTCTGCAAGCGCAATAATCATATACGCTACAGGCTCTACAAGCATTAGCATTAAATCAGGATTAATAGACCCTTGTTGAAATTCGTTAAAAAGAATCATTTGTGTTATTTGCATAACAGGTATTCCGTCATCAACTGCTTCCATAACTGCAACATATTTTTTAGGCTCAATAAGCTTTATAAATAAATCTTCGCTTGCCGCATGTATAGAAGTAAACTTAGGCGCTCGTTCATAAGGAGCAGGATTTTCAGGATCGTTTGATAAAGAAGAACCCGCAATAGGACGATTTGAATTACCTTTTAAGACTTGTAACTCGTCTCCGATTGTAGCCATTAAATGCCCCCTGCCTGTCGTTGTCTAACAAAATTAGCTGTTTCTTGTTCAGCGTTGTAAATTAAAGAAGGGTTGCCAAAGAAACCTAATACATTATTATCTTGCATAGCCGTTTGATATGCTTGAGTTCCCATAATTGTAGAGTCTTGTCCTATTACAATAGGCTCTGAAGATGCGGGCGAACTGCTGTAACTTGTTATTTCTGCGGCTTGTGGGCCTGTTCCTGTCATTTGAGCGGCAACTCCACTAATTCCTTGATCTACAAGGTCTTCACCTTTTTCTTTTAAAAACTCATATCCTTCTTTTAAAGGCCCTATATTTTTAGTATCAGTAGGAACATTAGTTGAACCGCCTGATAATAAAGAAGGGCTTGCAGTTGTAGTTGAAGGAGTTTTAGAAACCATTTTACCATCAACTATTTTAAAACCGCTTCCTACATCTTTAATTTGTTCTGTAAATTCAGGATCAGGCAAAGCGCCTATTTTACCAGAACTAACTGAACTGTCTTTTACATTTCCAGAAGCTATGTTTTTTTCAAGTGATTCAAGATAAAATTTATTATCTCCTGTTAAAGTATCCATACTAAATAAATCTTTACCCGCGTTTACAGTGTCTGTAAGAACATTACCTGCTGTTTTAAAAGCGCCCTTAAAAGTTTTTTGAGTTATATCTAATTTACCACCTGTTAAAGTTTTTAAAGTATCTCCAAGTTTAGGAACTTTATTTAATACAGCCCCTACAGTATCTCCGATAACTTTAGTAACTCCTTGCGTAACAGTTTTAAATACAGACCCAACTTTTGTCCCAACATTAATTGCGGCGTTTACAAATGTAGCGGCCCCTTTAGCAATTACACCTGCTGTAGAACCTGCGGCTAATGTCGTGCCTGCCCAAGCTCCTAAAGCTGAACCAATTCCGGGCAAAATTAATCCTAAAGCTATCTGGCCTACAATGCCAATTTTATTCATAAACTTACCAACTTTCATAAAAGCACTCTTAATACCCTTACCAATTTTTTTAAATGTTTTTTTAACACCTTTCCAAAGCTTACTTAAAAAACCCATCTATACTTCTCCTTTACCCAAATACATCGTCAATTAAATTAATTAGTGAGGTAGAACTTGAAGAACCTTTTTCTCCACTAGCTCCTGCTTCATTACCAATGGCTGTTGCATACAAAGTTGCTTTACGCTGTTCTTCGCTTTCATAAGCTGTTCGTATATAATTAGCCTCATCACGTAACTGTTGCCACATTTGCGTTTGATCAAGCGCCGAAATGTTATAAGCATTCTGAACATTTTGCTGATTGGCCGCATTAGCCGCCGCAGTATCTATAGTGTTAGCTTGTCTGCGCCAGTTAATGTTTGATTGCTCTACAGCCTGTGCGTTTGCCGCGTTCCACTGGTCACGTTGAGTTTCAATAGAAGCATTAAACTTGTTAATATCTGCATCAAGCTGTGCAGTAAGACTATCAGCCTGTAGTTGATTACCCGCTTCAATAGCCTCCATGCGATTAGCTTCAGTGACGTTGAAAGACTCCATAGCATTTCGCGCACTTGTATTGAACTGCCTCATGCTGTTAGACTGACTAATCATAAACTGATCTATTTGGTTTTGAGATGTTGCGCCAAACTGAAGCGCGGCGTTTTTAGCGGCCTGATCAGATAACAGTCTTTGTTGAGCTAGTTGCTGATCCATAACAATCGCTTGTTGCTCGTTGCTAAGGTTAGCCATGTCCATAGTTAAAAAGTTCTTAGCATTCTCTACAGACACACGAGTCCTTGCATCAGCATTAGCTAAGTCTACTTGCGTAAGGGCTGTTGCGTTTTGCAGGGCTGTCTGCTGATCGGCACTAAACTTTGTAGCCGTCATGCTCTGCATAAACTTGCTGTTAGCGAGTTCCATTTGTTGCTCGTTGCTCATTGCGGCTACGTCAAGATTAGCATTCATTTGAGCGTTAAACATTCCGGCGGCTTGCTCGTTGCTAAGATTTGCTAAGCCCATCTGTTGTGCAAGCTGTGCGTTAACTTGACCCGCTTGCATTTTCTTTTCATAGACTTGAAGCTGTTGAACATTTTCAGCAGACATAGAAGCCATGTCAGCTTGACTTCTAGAACTTAAATTAGCAAGCTCAATCTTTTCTTCCATAGAAAGATTAGCCATATCAGCATTTTGCTTAAGCTGTTCGTTCTGCGACATAACCTGAACATAAGTATTAAGCTCTTGGGTTCTGCCTCTGTTAGCTTCAGTAAAGTTAGCGGCATCAACAGCAGACTTTTCCTGAAGCATTGCAAGCTCTATTTGCTGTTCGTTGCCTAAGTTTGCAAGTTCCATTTGTTGTGCAAAGCCTGCATCAGCTTTCTTAAAGTCTACAAGAGTATTTAGATTAGCAAGTCTCATTTGCTGATCTGTAGTCATGTTAGCTCTTTCTGTTGTATTCTTTTCAGAAAGCTCAGACAACTCAACCTTAAGCCTTGCATCTAAGTTGACTTCTTCCATGCGCGAGTTAAGTTCAGTCTGGCGTATAGTGCGCTGAACCGTAGCGTTGTAGGTTGTTAGTTTAGCCTGCTGTTCATTAGACAATGACTCTGCATCTGCACGATTAAGAGATTCTAAGTTTGCAAGTTCTGTTTGTTGCGCTTGTGTAAATGTTTGTGTAATTGCTTGTTGACGTAACTGAGCATTTAAAGTTTCTGTTTTAAGTTTAGCGTTTAAATTAGCTAACTCGACCTGTTGATCTTTGCTTAGGTTTTCAGAAGACGCTTGGTTTTCTGCCATAAGATTAGCAAGATTAATTTTTTCTGAAGCTGTAAAGTTTGCAAGTTCTGTTTGCTGTGCTAACTCAGTGTTCTGAGACATGAACTGTGCATAAGTCTGCAAGCGTTGTAGTTCAAAACGATTATCTTCAGTAAAGTTAGCGGCATCTGTTGCGGCTCTTTCAGCTAACTCAGCCATGTTGATTTGTTGTTCATTGGACATGTTAGCCATATCCATTTGCTGAGCTAGAGTTGCATTAGTCTTTTTAAAGTCTACAAGAGTGTTTAATTTAGTTAATCTTTCTTGATTTTCTACTGACATAGATTCTCGTGAAGCAGTATTCTTTTCAGCTAGGTTAGCTAGTTCTACTTGAAGATTAGTACTTAGATTAGCTTTTTCCATGTCTTGCTGTAAGTCTGCTTTTCGCATAGTCCTAGAAACTTGAGCGTTATACGTTTGTAGTCGTGCTTGTTGCTCTGCGTTTAAGTTCTGAGTACCTGCCGCATTAAGAGCTTGCAAGTTTGCTAAGTCCATCTGAGCATTAGTGCTAAGCTGTGCTATAGCGGCTTGTTGGTTTTGAGCCGACACTTGCTGAGCGCGTTGCTGAGCCATCTGTGTTGTAGCCATGCGAGATTCTTGTTGCTGTTGAGCAGAAGTCATTACAGCTTGTTGCTCAAATGTACCCTGCTGTACTGCAATCTGCTGTGCCATATCTGCTGTCTGAGATGCGGCAGTCTGACGGTTAGCAAGATTCTGCATCCGTACTTGCATAGTGTTTTGTGCAGAAGCAAGATTAGCTTGTTGTTCGTTGCTTAGATTCTGTTGAGCGCGTTGTTGAAGGGCTTGAGCATTGCTCTGAGCCATCGGCAAAGCACTTTGAATAATAGCATTAAACAATGCATCACGACCTACAGAAGAAGCTGATAAACCTCTACGAGCCATCTGAGCCTCTATAGCCGCTACTGCGGGTCTAGCCCATGCAGGAGTTTCACCATCTTCCATGCCTGCTAAAAGACCTTCCATTTGCGTAGAAACAAGTGCTTCTTGTGGTAGTGCCGCAACAGCCGCTGTAACTGAAGGATCAGCACCAGAGTCTAGTTGAGCTTCTACACTTGCAGGGTCTTGAGAAACAGCCGCAGTAATATCTTCAGGTATATTTGCAACAACCTCCATCATATCTGCGGCGGCTACATTTCTGTCTTGCCCTGTTACAGCTTGCATTGTTGCGGCGGCCATTGTAGGTATACCGCCAATTTGCGCGGCATTTCCTTGAGGCTTTTCACCTAAAATAGCTTCACGGCCTTCTAAGTCTACAGAAGGTGCATCACCCAATTCATTTGCAATTCGTGTTGCGGCCTCCCCAACTTGAGCTACACGCTCAGCGGCCTTTGCATATGCAGGCATTGCATCTAAATTAGTTTCAACTTTTTCAGCTTCTGTTAAAACTTCTCCTGTTTTAAAGTTTCTATCGGCTACACCTATACCATCTACAACACCTGTTTGAGCGGCAGGAACTACGCCAACATCTTCAGCAGTTCTGCCTTCGCGGGTTGCAAAGCCTGCTTCGCCTGCATCAGCTATTTGTTCTTTACGTCCTGCGGCAACATCAGCGGCCCCTAAGAAGTCTGCTTGTTTGGCAGTTTCAGTAGGCGCTGTACCAAGCTCAGCGGCTTCGCCTTCAGCGGCTCTGGCTGTTTGAACTTTACGCTCTACCATTGCTTCGCTGTAAGCCTCAAGAGCCTCTGTAGGATCAAGACCACGGTTTTCAGCATCTAATTTAATTTCATCAACTTTAGATTGCGGTATTGTTACGCCGTCCCTTATAGATACTTTAGGCTCGTCTACTGTTGAAGGATCAAAGCCGTAGTCGCTATCATCTCTAGCGCCTTTAGCATAATCTTTATACTCTGGTCTATCAGCAAACTTTCCTTTAGCGGCTTCTTCAGCGGCATCATCGCGTTTAGTTGGATCAGCTTCGGTGGCTGTAGCTTGTCCTGCTACGCCAGTTCTGCTTACTTTACCTTCTGCGGCTTTAGTAGGGTCTAAAGTTCCTGCAAGTTCAGCTTTATATCTTTCGGCTTCTTTAGTTTCTGGGCCAACATCAGCAATTGTTACTTTTCCTTGTGCAGTAGATAACTCTCTAGCAGTCACAGTATCTGATGTAGCGTCTGTAGCTTCTCCAAGCTCTTGGATGTCTTCATCGCCTGTTACAGTTCCTTCGGGTGCAACGCCAGTAGTATCATATTTCATATTGTTAGCGGCTTCAAAGCCTTTTATGAAATCAGAATCTGCCAACCAACTAGGCATTTGCGCTGTTCCGTCTTTTGATTCTTTAGCTTCTATTGCCCATGCTCGTGCTTCAGCTTTCTGTGTTTCGCTCCACTCAGGGTATTGCTCAACATACTTGTCGGCCCACTGCTCAGATTCTGGGACAGGTTTAAATATTGATTCAGATTCCATTTGGCGTAGGTCGGCTGTTGGGCCTTTAACATCTATACCTATAGGCGCATCTTTACCTTCTGGTGGAGTTACAACGCCTTTTGTATTTGCGTTTTCAACGGCTTTTTGTGCGGCTAAGTATCTTGCATTAGCGGCTTCAAGTGCGGCATTGCTTGAGTATTCTTTCCCATCTAAGCCTATTGAAGTTGCTTTGTTTTCAGGCCCGCCTGACGGCCCAGTATTATTTCCGCCATTTCTAATAGGATCAGAATACTGGTTTTCGGGGTTGTAGCGTTCGTTCTCTCTGCCATATGGTCGTCTAGACACTAAAGATTGAGACTGTGCTTGTTGGCTTCCTAGATTGCCGCCCATGCCAGACTCAACACGCCTTCTAGTATTTTCATCCATTGTTTGTTGTGTAACGGGAGGTATAGAAGTTCTTTGCATTTCCTGCTCATACAATTTTGCTCCTAAATCGCTCGCTTCCTGTGCAGGTTTTCTTAAAGGATTTAAAAGTTCTTGTACTAACTTCATAGCTTCTTTATCAGCCCCTTGAGATTCTTGCACTCGTCTTTGAGCGTTTACAAACTCAGGTCTGCTTGTTATTTCTTGTCGTAATTTGTTAACTTTGCCATCTAAAGCTTTATACTCAGTGTTCTGGTAAACTTTTTGTGCCGCTTTTTCTTCCCTTGCTCTATTTTGGTTTCTAACCGCAGGCTGTACTTGATTAATCGTAGCATCATTTCTAATAGGCTGACCTCTTCCACCGCCTAGTGAGCGAGAAGGTTCTGGAAGCTTAATGTCTCTAGGATTATCTATTCCCCCGCCGCGTGTAGCTCTGCCTAAATTTGGATCAGAGTAAAGACTAGGATCAACACCATCTGCTTTTACAGGATTAGGAATAAATTTAGTTGATTGTCGTTCAGTTCCAAGTCCTTTAGGCTGACCTCTTCCTCCGCCACTAACTCTAGCAGGATCAGAAAACAAACTAGAGCTAGGCTTAGGTGTAGATAAAGGAGTAGGCGTGTTTTTTAATTTTGTAGGCTTTGGGCCTGCTTTAGGTTGTACAGGAGTTGCTAAAGCTTTTTTCCGCCGCTGTTCTAATAACTCGCGTTGGCTTTGAACAGCACTTTTACCACCTCTAGCATATTGCTTGCGCTTTAGAGCCTTCAAAGACTTATTAGTATTTCGCGTATTTCTTTTTTTACTCATCTTTTAATCTACCTTTTTATTAATAAGTTTTTGAACTGTATCAGACTCATAAATCCTAATGCCTAGCCACACAATCGTAAACAAAGACGCAACAGGCGGCAACCAACTCATCAAAGCCATTACACCTGTACTTGCGGCCACAACATCTATTGCATCTTTTGTTTCTTCCATGCTTTGTAACTCCTTTTTATTTTTCACTAATTGCAGTGGTTGTAACAAAGCGCAACACTGTTACACAGCTTGCGATGATGCAACCTACCATAGCTTGTCCTGCGGGGCTAACAGGCAGAAAGCCTACATAGCCCTGAAGGATGCTTAGTACTGCCAAGGCTATGGAGAACTGAACTGTTTTGGATTTGAGGCTTTTAAGTATGATTTCCATTACCAAGCCACTCCCCAAGACGTTGAAGGCGCTTTGGACTCTGCAATCTGAGCCGCTATTTTTGCTTCAACGCGAGTGACTTCATCTGAGCCTAGTGTGG
>Ga0206682_10001481_pt1 | contig 23041 bp, 7 predicted proteins | sample M240m12015metaG_FD_155444 | JGI IMG/M metagenome (GOLD analysis project Ga0206682, IMG submission 155444) | Ammonia-oxidizing marine archaeal communities from Monterey Bay, California, United States - M2 40m 12015 | ecosystem: Environmental > Aquatic > Marine > Intertidal zone | place: USA...
GCAAGTCTTCTTATCTACAGCTCTGCCGAGCGCGCCGGTCATGATTTTAGGGGATCAATTGCGGTTGGAGCAGGTCGTCGTCAACTTGCTGCGCAATGCATTGGATGCCACTTCGATGATCGACACCCCCGAGATCGAGCTCTTGCTCATCGGCGGCGAGACAGCAACCTTGACCGTACGGGACAACGGCGAAGGAATTTCAGACCTTGATGACCTGTTTGAACCGTTTTTTACCACCAAAAAGCCCGGAGATGGGGTTGGGCTCGGTTTGGCGATCTCTTCGGGGATTGTATCGGATCTCGGGGGACGTTTGGTGGCGCGGAACAGTGAACAATCAGGCGCTGTCTTTGAGGTGACGCTGCCGATAATCGATAACCATAACGACGAGGATTGAACATGGCCCAGGCGATAAAAATTGCAATCATAGATGATGAGCAAGATATGCGGCAATCCATCAGCCAATGGTTGGCTCTTTCTGGCTTTGAGACCGAGACCTTCGCGTCAGCCGGCGATGCGCTTAAGGGATTGAGTGCAGATTATCCTGGTATTATTGTGACAGATATCAAAATGCCTGGCATGGATGGCATGCAATTTCTACGGAAAGTTAAGGGCATAGACAGCAATTTGCCAGTGATTATGATCACGGGGCATGGCGATGTTTCCATGGCGGTAGAGGCCATGCGCATTGGCGCTTTCGATTTTTTAGAAAAGCCTTTCAATCCCGATACAATGACAGATTTAGCCAAGAAAGCGACGCGGGCGCGACGCTTGGTGCTTGATAGTCGGCAACTGCGCCGTGAGCTTTCTTCGGGTAGCTCGATTATGGAGAAGCTCGTTGGAGCTAATGGCGTCATGGAGCGATTGCGGGAGGATATTTTAGATTTGGGGCAGGCGGATGGCCATGTGCTCATCGAGGGTGAAACTGGTACGGGTAAAACCCTCGTGGCCCATTCGCTGCATGCGGTTTCCGCAAGGGCCCGCAAGAAATTTACACTTTTTTCTTGTGCGGGCGAGGAGGAAGAGACGATCATGCGGCGCCTATTTGGTCCTGCGGGTGAAGAAGATCGCCTGCCGGTCTTAGAAGCCGCGAGGAGCGGAACCCTGGTCCTGGAGGATATTGAGGCTTTGGGTCATCAGGTACAATCGCGCTTGCTAAAAGCCATCAATGCGCAGGGAGATCCCTCTGAAACCCGCATAATTGCAATTTGTAACCTGCAAGAGCAGGGAAAGACCTGCGAAGACGTGTTGCGTCCTGACCTATACTATCGCTTGGCGAGTTTGCGGATTGAATTGCCCCCCCTGCGCACGCGTGGTGAGGATATTTTGACGCTCTTTACGCGCTATGCCGATCAGTTTGCTGAAGAATACGGATGCGACAGCCCCAGCGTGACAGCGCAGGAGGCGGCCCAATTGCTTCAGGCCCCATGGCCTGGAAATGTGCGCCAGCTTATAAATGTGGCCGAGCGAGCAGTGCTGCGGAGCCGCAGAGGCAATGGTACCATCGCCTCGCTTTTGATGGCAGAGGGCGATGATGATCGACCCGTGATGACCACAGAGGGCAAGCCATTAAAAGAATATGTCGAGGCGTTTGAACGCATGTTGATTGACAATACCATGCGCCGGCATCGGGGCTCTATCGCACGTGTCATGGAAGAGCTTTGCTTGCCGCGCCGAACCTTGAACGAAAAAATGGCGAAATATGGTCTCACCCGCGCGGATTATACCGGCTGAAATCCGCGCGGCGCCTAGGGCATCGGGATTGGGACTATATTCTGAGGAAATCAATTATTTTTTTGCCAGTCGGGTCCTCAAGGCGCCCCTCTTAACAAGAGATTGCCCGGCCAAGTGCATTTAGCCATTGTCTTCCCCCCCGCTTCCCCTTTACAGTCCTACTAGCTTTACGGTTGTTATATACCGTAAGTGATTGGTTTTTTTCGTAGTCTTGTGCGCGTTACAAAATGCGCAGTGCTGCGACGGAACATGGCTTTCACGTGCCACGAGCGATGGCCCTAGTTCTTAGATGTGATCGAAGACAAGGGCAGTTAACAGGCAGGAGAAATGCTGTCACAGAAAGCAACGCGATGACACAGGCGCAGACTATAACATTGGATGAAGGCAGGCCTTTGAGCCGCCCCCATGTTGCGTACATCGCCCTTAATAGACATCCATTCGGTTTTGGCTTCCTTTCAGGGGGGCTGCTGAGTGATGCAAGTGGACATAATGGCAAAAAAGATGCTTATCGATGCCACGCACGCGGAAGAAACCCGTGTTGTGGTGGTGGACGGAAACAAAGTTGAGGAATTTGACTTTGAATCACAAAATAAACGGCAAATAGCAGGTAATATATATTTGGCAAAAGTGACGCGGGTTGAACCGTCGTTGCAAGCTGCTTTTGTTGACTACGGTGGAAATCGCCACGGCTTTTTAGCTTTTTCCGAAATCCATCCGGATTATTATCAGATCCCGGTTGCGGATCGTGAAGCGCTAATGGTTGAAGAAAAAGCCTATGCGGAGACCATGGCTGCGGAAGCTGAGCAGGAGGCACAAAAGCCCAAGCGTACGCGGAAACGTCGGGGAAGACCTGCCGCGCGACACAGTTCGGATCCGATTGAAACGCGGCAAGTGACCGCGGTTGATGGGATGGAGACTATTGATCTCTCCGCTGATGAAGAGGGGGAGGCGTCATCGTCTTTGATGGACGACAATCTGTCGGAGGCTACCCCGGTAACCGCTGAAATCCAGGATGCAGTAGAAGTTGCCCCGGAGTCTGATGCCCCACCTGCGGACGGTGAAGTGGTGGTTGAGTCAGATGTGGCGCCGGAAACTTTGGCAAACGCGGATAACCAAGATCAAGATGATGATGATTTGGCGGACGATGGGATCGAATCTGTTGCTCAGGAAGATGACAGTGATGATGTGCGTCCGGTGCGCAAGCCACGTCCTCGGCGCTACAAGATTCAAGAAGTGATCAAAGTGCGCCAAATCATGCTGATACAGGTGGTTAAAGAAGAGCGCGGTAACAAAGGCGCGGCTTTGACTACCTATTTATCGCTCGCTGGTCGCTATTGCGTTCTGATGCCAAATACCGCTCGCGGTGGTGGGATCAGCCGCAAAATTACTAATGCAGCTGACCGCAAGAAACTTAAAGAAATCGCTACCACAATTATTGTGCCCGAAGGCGCAGGTTTGATTGTGCGGACGGCTGGCGCTAAACGTACGAAGACGGAAATCAAACGCGATTATGAATACCTACAACGCATGTGGGAACAAATTCGTGAACTTACCCTAAAATCTTCTGCTCCAGCAGCGATTTATGAAGAGGGTGATCTGATTAAACGCTCGATTCGTGATCTTTATAACCGTGATATTGACGAAGTTTTGGTGGAAGGTGCGGCGGGCTATCGTAACGCCAAAAATACCATGAAAATGATCATGCCGTCCCACGCCAAAAACGTGAAGCATTATGTGGATCCGATGCCACTCTTTGCCCGCTTTCAGGTCGAATCCTTTATGGATGGAATGTTTAACCCCACGGTGCAGCTGAAATCTGGTGGCTATCTGGTCATTGGCATTACAGAAGCTTTGGTGGCCGTCGATGTAAACTCAGGCCGTGCGACCAAAGAGGGCAGTATTGAGCAGACCGCTTTGAACACCAATTTAGAGGCCGCTGAAGAGGTGGCGCGTCAATTGCGCTTGCGCGATTTGGCTGGGTTGATCGTGATTGATTTCATCGACATGGATGAACGCCGCAACAATATCGCTGTTGAAAAACGCCTGAAAGATAAGCTGCAATCTGATCGTGCGCGCATTCAGGTAGGTCGGATATCAGGCTTTGGCTTGATGGAAATGAGCCGTCAGCGTTTGCGACCCGGCATGTTGGAAGCCAGCACGCAGCCTTGTGCCCATTGCCACGGCACCGGCTTGATTCGTTCACAAGACAGTCTGGGGTTAACTATTCTGCGTGAGTTAGAAGAAGAAGGGGGGCGTGCTCGTTCCAAAGAAGTGTTGATTAAAGCGCCAATTAGCATTGCCAATTTCTTGATCAACCAAAAGCGTGAAAATATCAGCCAGATTGAGCAACGCCATGGGATGGCCGTGCGGATTGAAGCTGATCCTTTCTTGATAAGCCCAGATTACTCGATTGAGAAATTCAAAACCGCCACGCGCATTGTTCCGGTAAGCACCACGACGGTCAGCTCGGTGGATTTCGCCCTGATGGAAGAAATTGATGAGCAAGGTCATGAGGATGATCAGGCTGATGCTATTGAGGCTGTTGAGACCGCAGAAGATGGGGATGTACCGAAGAAGCGGCGTCGGCGTCGGCGTCGGCGGCGGGGCGGCGGCGATGCCTTGGCGGGTGATCAGATGCAAGAGGACGGATCGCAAGACGAGGCCACTGCCAACTCTCCTGCTGTCGAAAGTGATAGCAAGGGGACAAGCCAAAACCGCCGTCGCCGTGCGCGCGGTGGGGCGAAAGCAATGCCTGTTGAGGAAAATTTCCAAGATCGTTTGGATGAGCATTCTCAGGCGGGCGAGGTGGCTGTTGTAGCCGCGCTGGAGCCTGCTGTGGATGAGGTGGATGTTGCGGTTGTGGCTGAGACAGCGCCCGGCGAAAAACCCAAACGGGTGCGCAAACCGCGAAAGACCAAAGCGCAGCGCGAGGCTGAGGAGGCCGCGGCAGCGAAAACCATAGCCCCTAAAGCTGCGGCAGAAGAGGCGGTTGTGGCAGAAGAGTCGGCGCCAGAGGTTGCGGTTGAAAAACCTGCAGCGAAACCTAAGCGAGTGCGCAAGCCAGCTGCGAAAAAGGCAGTGCCCGTCGAGGAGAGCTCGGCGGAAGCGCCTGCGCCAGAAGCTGTTGAACCGGATCAGCTACCAGAAGCGTTGGCAACACCTGTTGCGCACTCAGATCCTGCGCCATTGGCTGCCGAACCTGAGCCAGAGAAACCAGCCGCGCCCAAAAAACGCGGTTGGTGGTCACGCGGCTAAAGATATTACAAATGTAAAGGGGCTCCGCAATAGCGGGGCTCTTTTGCGCTTTAAGAAAGATCTCTGCAGACGCCAGTTCAACAGAGAAATGAGGGCAGCGCCTGCCGAGGTGCAGGCAGGCGGGGCCCGGTGTTGCCACTGGGCAAGGTGTTTTGGCTTAGTGACAGTTTTATGCAGAGGTCGTCGTTAAGGATGAAATGCAAGCCTATCTACCGCTTTTTCGTATGAAAAAGCGCAGTTCTGCGCCTTTGCTGTCTTGCGATACCAATGTATGCCCCGCCTCAGTGCAGAAATGCGGCACATCAACGATGGCGGCCGGGTCATCGGCCCGCATCAGCAATACAGCACCCTTAGTCATTGCCATCAAGCGTTTGCGGGCTTTGAGCACCGGTAAGGGGCATAGTAGCCCAATGGCATCCAATTCTTCGTCCCAAGTCATCGCACGCCCTCTTGCCGATCATTGCACTCTTTAGCCCCCTCCATGCCGCAAATTTTTTGGGCGCGCCAGAGGCAGAGATGCGATTTCGCTGATCGCATGGCATGGCGAGATGCTCCGCTCGGCAGGCCGCTGTGACAAACTTACAGATGACGCCAGCGCTTAGATAGCCTATTACAGCGAAAGACAGGAAAGGCCGCTTTAATGTTGGGAATTGATCTATGGGATGCCGGGCTGATGCCGGCCATGTTTGTGGCGCTGCTTGGCGGGTTTATCAGCTTCGCCAGCCCCTGTGTTTTACCCATAGTCCCGCCTTATTTGGCCTATATGGGCGGGGTGAGCATGGATGATATGAGCGCCACAGCACAAGCGCGTCGACGTGTAGTTTTGGCCGCTCTGTTTTTCGTTTTGGGCCTGTCCACCGTGTTCATCTTGTTGGGTTTTACCGCGTCAAGTTTTGGCCGCCTGTTTTTGTCCAATCAAGATTGGTTTGTCAGCGGTGCGGGTATTTTGGTGATGGTGTTCGGCGCGCATTTCCTTGGCGTAATCCGTATTGGGCTTTTGGATAGAGAAGCGCGGATTGAGGGAGGCGACCGGGGTGGTTCGGCCTTTGGTGCCTATATTTTGGGACTGGCCTTCGCCTTTGGCTGGACGCCCTGTTTGGGTCCCATTTTGGGCACAATCCTCGCGCTTGCCGCCGATACGGCCAATCCCGCCAAAGGGGTCATCCTGCTCGCCACCTATGCGGGGGGCCTTGGGATTCCCTTTGTGCTAGTGGCGGTCTTCTTCCCATCTCTCAAAGGTCTGATGGCTTGGATGAAACGCCATATAATGCGGATTGAACGGATCATGGGGTTGCTGCTCTGGACCGTTGGATTGATGATGGTCACGGGGCAGTTTACCCGGTTCAGCTGGTGGATTTTGGAGCAATTTCCCGCCCTTTCAACCCTTGGGTAATGTGCTTGCAAAGAAAACCGCTACTTTCGAAAATATTTTTAACCAAAACAAAAATTAAATCTAAGTTTTGCCGACGTGATTTTCCCTAACAAAAAGGCCTATTCGTGGCCACTTGCACTTCGATAGATGTCAAACCTTCATCCTACAAAAACCAGCCAACTGAACGATTTTCAATTTTAGATATATCACTGCAAATGTTCAATGGTCTAAACACAACAGACATCTTTGTTCATAGCTTTGAAAATGCAAATCCAGTTGATGGTGCAAGCATAGAAAAAATTTGAAAACAATCGAGATCTCTTCAAGGGCATATCCGCAGATGGTGGCAGAATAAGTGTGCCAAACACTCTGATTTCCGGATCTGGTGGGTTTAAACCAGAATTTTCAATTACGACCTTTGACCGCTTTGGGGTCAATACATTTGGGCTACCTGAGCTTATGCAAAAGCCAAGTTTCTTGAGTGGTAGTAGAATCAAATGGCAGCCCGAAGTACTACATGGGCTCCCAAACTCGATTACCTAGTTGAAAACTAACGCCGCATTTAATCAAAACCAGCGGACACATGAATGCCACCTGCGACCATAAAAGGCACTCAAATTAAATCCTGCAAAATGTGATCAGTTTACACCAAAAAATTCTCGGGTAACCTGATTGAACACAAATCACTAGTTTATTTTTTTGCAACTAAAGCATTGGTTAACCGATAGAAATTTTTTTCGTTGCATATATTTGTGCATGCAAGCATAAATGATGTCTGTCAGTAACAGAAATTTATTCATACCGCACTTACGCTAATTGTGCGACCCACATCCGACAAGAAGCAGAGCCAAAAAAAATGACTGATTTATCTACAATGTACGAGACCGTATCGCCTATAAATGCAACCGTTCATGGTGATGTTTCAATAAAGCCCGTTACTGGGTTTGAATTTGCGCAGAAAATTAACTCTGTCCCTGTTCTTGCCACTGAGTTTGCAGCCGCAGCTTCGGATATGGCACTTGTGTTTTCTGGAGATGATGAAGAATTGCTGCCCGTTGCGCTATTGGGCGTAACAGAAAATAAAAATTTATACGTAAATGATAGTGGCCAATGGGCTGGACGTTACGTTCCTGCCTTTTTGCGTCGCTATCCTTTCATCTTTGCGCGTGACGGTGAAGAAAGTCTTACGCTTTGTATTGATGAATCCTATACTGGCTTTAATCATGAGGGACGTGGTGAGCGATTGTTCGATACTGATGGCGAACGCACACAGTACCTTGAAAACATGCTGAATTTTGTGACTGAGTATCAACGTCAACATTCTGGAACTAAGGCATTCTGTAAGCGGTTATCAGATTTAGGTTTACTTGAGCCTGCCACTCTTAGTGCTCCAGAGGAAAGCGGTGAAGTCCGCCGATTAGTTGGGTTTCAGGTCCTGAGCCGACAAAAATTTAAGGCGATAGATGAATCTAAGCTAATAGAAATGTTTCGTAGGGATGAATTGGAGTTGTGCTATTTGCATATGCACTCTTTAAAAAACATTGGAATTCAGCTGAATAAAGCAGCCGATGTAACTGAAGAGGTACCAGCAGCAACGATTCAATAACTCAAATTATGAATTCAAATGTGGTTTGTGTGTTTGTTTTTATTATACGGATTAGCAGTGTTTATTATGATTAGATCTCAGGGTTATTATGGCCGCCAAGGTCCACGCCCGATTGCGGAGGCTTTATTTAAAAAAAACTCCCCAAGCTAATTTGAAACTCTTCGATTAAATTTGGATTGCTAGGATTTATTGCTTTTGCATAAGAGGCATCAATTGGGCCCAGTGGGGATTTCCAGCGAATTCCGATACCGCGAGAGTGTTCCAGCGCTTTTATGCGCATGTCTTGGCGATTATTTGATGCATTTCCTGCATCAAAGAATATAAACGCTATTAATTTTTCGGATGCGCCAAGTAGTGTGCCAGCTTCCAGCGACGCAGCCAAGGCAAATTGACCGCCTAGCGCTGCCGGCTCTCCTGATATGTCAAGTGGTGACAAAAGGCCGAGGCTATTATGTTTGAAGCCGCGCACGGTTCCGGCACCACCTAGAGGGGTATTTTTGCTGAAAGGAAACTCGCTGCCATGTGCTGTACCTATACTGGTGGCGATTTTTGAAGTTATAATTACCTTCTCAGATAGGGGATAAAATTTTTGAGCCGATACCTGCAAAAGAGTGTACGAAATCGAGTTAACGTCTCCTATCTCGAACGAACCATTAATTTCCGATCCGGATGTTGGGAATGTTGTGCCAATCAGGCTCGAATATTTAGTTTGGATAGCTAAGTAGGATGTCTTTAATTTATTGTTTTGAAGTGCGGCACTGTTCAATACGGCTGTTGGAAGGTCCTGTGATTCTTGAAAATCTAACAAATCAAACCCAAAGATGAATCCCAACCTTTTCTTACTATTTATTGGACGTGAGAACGACAACTCCGTGTTGAAGCCACCAAATGCAAAGCCGCGCAGCGTCGCTGTATTTGGGGACAGTTGACGTGATGAAAAAGACAGTGTCCGAGACCAAATAGTTTCAAATATGTCAGGATCAGTAAACCTGGTCTCGAAAGCAGATGAGTGCTCACCGTATCTAAAATTCATAAATGCGTGATCGTCAGTGCCAAAGATGTTTTTCTGTTCTAATCCCAGTGTCACGTTAGTTTTTTCTACGTTGTCATAGAACAACCCTGCCTTGAAGGCGCCTTCCGAAGCTGTTTCTATATTTGGCAAGAAATTTGCATTTTCGGCTATAGCAGACGAGCTGAAACTCAGGATTAAGGCAATTGATTTAAGGGTGGCTTTATAGTGAAGCATTTCTCTCCTGCAATTTTCTTACCGATGTCAATTCTGATATAAGTTTAAATAAAGGTTTCCCGTCTTTTCGTAACTAAACTCTTGTTCACCAATTGTTAACCCGTGAATTTAAGATATTATATGATGAATATGATTTAAGTAAATAAAAACAAATACTTTTATTTAAATTAAGTTTATTTCTAAATAACAATACAAAACCTTTTAGAAACTTCTGGAAACATCAAAAAACCTCTGGTACCCTTTGATAGTGTCTAAAGAATTATCAAGAAGGTATAAAGAAACTTAAATTATATGGCTGATGATGAAAATACTTCTGAGGACAGCAATTTAGAGGAATTTGGGCTAGAGGTTCTGGAGCAGCGTATTGTTCTGTCCGGCGATGTATCCCTAGATCATTCACAAGTTTCAGTACCAGAAGAAATAGTTCAAGCTGTTAGTGGTGGTCAAACGGCGGTGGTAGCCGATGCTCCACTAGAAATCCCAGTTGATATCCGTTCCAACTTGGTCATCACAAGTTCGACAGGATCCGAGGTGGTGCTGGGTCACACAAACTTGTCAGAAACGCTTATTGTGGAGGCGGGCCAAACTCTTTCAGGTAAGGGTAACTTAACTGAAGCGGTTGTGAATAAAGGCCGGATTGCGCCGGGCGATTCACCTGGTGTCTTGCGTGCAAGTTCCTTTGACCAAGATGCGTCGGCTACCCTGGCGATTGAAATATCTGGGCAAAATCCAGCATCTGAAGGGCTTGAAGGGGCTTATGATCAGGTTTTGGTATCTGGTATTGCGGCGTTATCTGGAACATTGGACCTTCAATTTCTAGATGATTTCACCCCGACTGCTGGCCAGGTATTTGACGTAATGCGGTGGTCGCAGCGTACAGGCTCCTTTAGTAACTTTACTGGATTGTACGCTGGCAACGGGGTGTATATGCGCCCTGTTTACAGCGCTGATCGCTTGCAGTTGGTGGCGATGCAGATCCCTATTTTAGATCAATTAGATTTGCTTGGTGATGCGGTCAGTGAGTCTATTTTACACCAATGGCTGAGTAATTATGTAAATGAAGTTTCGCAAGCGGATTTGACGTTTTCTGCCTCATTGGACTTGGCTGGTCTGCGTGTGTCAGGCGATTGGACTGTTGGAGTTTTTGAGACAACTGACGGGTGGCGCACTAAACTTTCTATAGCAAATGGATCTGCAAGTTGGGGTTTGTTTGGTCTAAGTGGTGGGCTAACTGAAGTTTCAGGAGTTTATGAGTTCGGGGCAGGCAGTCCAATTTTGAGTATGTCGGCGACTGGCTCAATTTCTGCTTTTGATGGCGCCGCCTTAGCAGGTCAATTTGACATCAATTATGATGCGACTTCTGATGATCTAACTGTTGTTGCTAAAAAAGTGTCAGCGCGCATGGGTGATCCTGCTTATGGCGCATCTGTACTGTTATCTAATGCTAACCTCGAAATTTCCCTTGGGGATGGTGGGTTTTCTATATTGGCAGAGGGCGCCGGTGCGATTGACGGATTGCCTGGGATTTCTCTTGTGGGGCGGCTTGGTTTAGAGGCATCAACGGCGCTTGGATCAGCACGCTTCGTTGCGCGTAATGCATCGATTAGCATACCAGATCTTGGGGCTTTTTCCGGTGACTTTGTTTTTGCGACGTCAACTACGGAAACCGATATATTAAGGACCCAACGTTTTGTTTTTGGCCTGGATGATGCCAGTGGTCCAGTAACACTTGGAGCATTGAGTGCTGATCTAATTGGGGGGCGCCTCGGCGTCATTTTGGAAAGCGTTTCTTCAGTTTCTGGCCTTGGGAAAATTGCAACTAAATCAGCCGTATATGGTCAAGTTGATTTGCTCATAGGGATAGATCAAGGCTTCTCTTTATCCGGACGTAATGTTCAGTTGGAATACAACTCGGATGATACGCAAACTTTAGAGCGCGTCGAACTCATATCTGGCGAAGCTTTGTGGTTAGATATTGGGCCAAGCGCCTCAACGGTCTTCGGACAATTTGATGCGATAATCGACGGAGTTCTGGAATTTTCTGGGCAGTTAGCGCTTGATATCAGTACAACAACACGCCTCTTATCGGATGCGTCAACTGTGCGCGTTGTTGAGTACAGTTTTGTTGGTCGCCATGTGAGTGCAGAATTTGGGGGACCAAACGGATTAGATATTGATGACTCTGATTTTGCATTATCTTACGCCGTCGAAAAGGACGGCGCTCGGTCATGGCTAGCGTCGCGTGGTGGCATCCACACCGCGTCTGTCGCTGGCAATATGTTGCATGATATTGACCAAGCGCAATGGTCAATAAATCGAGCAATTGGCGACTCAAATGATATGCCAACAATTGATTGGTCCACGATTAAGACCTTTGACTTAGGTGGTAATTTAAACTTCTTACTAGACCAGGTTGGAGATGTTTTCAGCGTTCCGCTGAAGGGGTCATTACAGATTGGTGATAATACCATTTCTGGTGCAATGGCATTAGCGTTTAATCGAGCTGATGGTAGTTGGACAATTGATTTTGACGACCTTGCCATCATCGTTGCGGCCGCTGGTATGGGGGTTGCCTTGTCACAGGGTAGCGGTCAATTGCGAATAGATAGCAATCGCCGTGTGTCGGGAACTATTTCTGGTGTGGTTGGTTTGACTGGTGTCAATGGACTGACCTGTCAGGCTGAGGGGTCAATTACTTTTATAGCTGGAAGCCCTAATCTTGCAATCAATGCGAAGGGTCTTATCGCCTTAGACGGTTTTGCGACTGTGCAAGGCAGCTTTAGCATTTCCAAACAAGAAACAAAATTAGGCGAACGTTTTGTTGTTGGCGCAAACGCTGCATCAGTTGCCGTTGGTACAGATGAGACTGGGCTAATCGTCCAAAATGTTGATTTGGCTATTATCTTAGAACGCGACTCGTTGGGCGAAATTGGTTTTGCAATGATAGCGGAGGGCTCTGTTGCCCTTAACGGATTGGGTGGAGATCTGTCCTTCTCTGCCGCTTCTGGTTTGATTGCAGTAAATACGCTAGGACGTGTTGTAGATGAGACCATTGATGTTGGTGGTGTACCTCTAAAATTAGCGTTTGAAAGTGAACGCCAAGTCCAGACGGTCATAGTTGATAATTTATCTCTATCCGTGGCTGGAGGGCCTATTTTAAGCGGTGACGCTCGAGTTACGTCTCGTACTGTTTCCGTGGCAGGTGCGAACAGACGACAGCTTGAAATTGGTTTTGAAGATCTTTCAGTTTCTGAAATTGAAATGGGCGATGCCTCCGCAACCCTTAGTGACGCCCGCGGCGCAGTTTTAGTCTTTGCTGACGGTTCTGGAGCAACCAAATACGCGGTTGAAGCGCAGGGTTCCGTTGCGCTAGAAGGTCTTTCGGCACTATCCGTTTCTGCCGATAATATGTCTTTGTCGTTGAATCGAACGGGTCTGGCTATTGCAACCCAAATCGAGACAGCAACAGGGTTCATTGCTGTTGATCAGGCTCCAGATGAGTTTCGGCTCGCAGGTCAGGCTAGTGCTGAGGTCGATGGGGTCATTGCGCTGTCAGGTGAGATATTTTTAGAGCACCGTCCGGCACATACAGTTTTGGTCAAAACCGAAGTTTCTGGTAGTGACCCAAGCTACGATTCAATCTCAGCAAAGATGCTTATTGTTGGTGGCCAAGATTTGTCTGCCGAACTGTCTGCAGGCGATGCATCTCTTGTATTGGGTGATCTTGATTTAGCGATGGCGTACAGCACTGAGGTCGTTGGGACTGGTACGCAAGCACGCAGTTGGTTAACTGCCAGCGCAAGCGTTTCTGAAGCACGAATTGACTCATTTGCAAAAGCAGATGTGCTGCAAGGAATGCTAGAAATTAATCGTGGCATCAATGCTGACGGTATTCTGCTTGGCGCTGATGCGCCCATATTAGATTTCTCTGGATCCAATGGAATTTTGCTACGTCTTGGTGACAACCAAGCGATGGAGCTTATCAACAGTACTGAAAGATTAACGACAGCGTTTGTTGGTGGCATCGAAATTTCTGGCGCGGTGATGCTGGGCAAAATTCATATCAGTGAGCATTTAGATTCAAGCGATCAAAAGTCTTGGAAAGTGGTTCTGGGTGAGGGCGAATTATCTGTTTCTACGGATGAAGCAAAAGTTGCCATTAATTCGGTTGAAGGTGCGTTTTATGTCAGCGCTAATGGTGTTGAGGGAACTGTTAAAGGCGTTGGATCTGTAGCTGGCGTTGATGGTTTGGTTGCTTCTGGAACATTAAGCGCCTCTTTTTCAGAAAATGAATTATCGCTTTCTGGTAACTTAGACTTACTTGTCGAGGGTCTGGGTAGCCTAAATGGTGATTTTTCCTTCATCAAAGATGACAACCAATATGCGCAACCCAATGAGCTTTTAGTAGGTGCGCCCTCGCTGATTGGTGGCGAAGCAATTACATTCTCTGAGGGTGGTAAAAGTATAAATGCAAAAATACTTTTAAATATTGTGGGTTCTGACCGGGCTCTGGCGCGTGAAGGCATCTATACTCTTGAATACGATGGTATCGGGCAGTCGTTTTCAACATTGGACAATGGTGGTAAGCCTGTCTCAAATGTTGTTTTGGCAGAGCGACTGCAAGAGGCTCTGTCTCGTATTCCAGACATTGGTCTAGGAAATGTAATTGTTTCTGGAACGCGTGCAAATGGATTTGTCTTGGAATTCACAGGCGTATTGTCGGGCAGTGCCATATCATTGGCCCAGATCAAGGGAGGTTCAGGCCTTTGGCTTGTGCAACCTGTAGATTTACAAGATGTTCCAGACTGGGGGTTAAGCGAAACTGTAAGCGATGCAACCACAGGCCTAAATGCAATTCAGCAATTGCGGATCCAAAGAGCTGGCTCGGGTGGCTCGTCGGACCAATTTACTCTTACTGTTGATGGGGAAACAACGGATCAGATTTCTTATCTGCCGAACGGATCGCAAATAAACGAGCAACAAACTATTACAATTGAGGCTGCTGAAGCTACTTCAGGCCAATTTTGGTTCGAAATAAATGGCCAAAAAACAAACAAAATACGGTTTGGTGGAAATTTAAGTTTTCAGACGTCCAAAATACAAGATGCGTTGGATGCAGTGTTAGGACAGGGCAACGCAACGGTACGCTACAACACGGCATTTAATGCTAATAATGTCGTAGATTTTGTTGTTACTTTCACAAATGATTTTGCTGGTAAAGATATTCCAATAATAATTGCCCACAGTTCTACAGCTGAAATTGCAATATCTGTAATAGAATCACGGATGGCTTCCGTGAGCTATTCTTTAAAAAAACAAGCCCAAATGATCGAAGATGCGTTAGTTGCTAAGTTCGGTGTCGGTATTGCGAGGGTGGATCATGCGAGCGGGTCCAGCCTATCTGATGCAACTTTTGAAATATCTTTCGCACGAGATTTGGGCAATCAATCGGTTGACTTGATTACCGCTAATCCGTTTGCATCTGCGACGATTGCAGCCAGCAGGATTATTGACGGTTCTGCTGCTGCTGGCGCAGTTCAAAATTTGCATCTCTATGATTCAAAACGTCTTGGCACCTTTGAAATTCAAGTCAGTCATAATGAAAGGGTCTATGTAACGTCTCCGTTATCTTTTGGCGCTTCTGCGATCGAATTAAGCGTGGCGCTGAATGCCGCACAAGCGAATGATGGTGCAAGGCTTGCTTCACTTGGTGCTGAGATCAACGTAACGTTGAATGAGATAAATGGTAAAGGCTATTGGCAAGCAAGCTTTGGTGGATTGCTTGCAGGCGTGCCTATGGCTTTATGGCAGGGCAAGGTCTTAACATCATTAACTGCGCCAGAGGCAGTGCTAAGTGAGATCGTTATTGGCAATAAAACAAGTGAAATCCAGATTCTAGATCTTGTTGGGTTTGACAGAGTTCGTTTATCTACAGAGGGCCAAACTGGCTATACTGAGGTTTTAGATGTTGCAACTCTCACACCTGAGGCGTTGGCAACGGCCCTAGGTTCATTGCCGGCAGTTGGCGCCTCGTCTAATGTCGTAGTAAGTACGACTGAAACTGCCAATATTTTCCGAATAGAATACATTGGCGGTTTGGCAAAACTAGACATGGCTCTTTTAACTGTATCGCCAGTGCAGAGAATGAGCTTGATCCAGCCCGATGGGCAAATGCCAACGTCCATAATGACGCGAGTAGCGTCTGCTTCAGATTGGTCTACTGAAATCAATGTGCGTGGTATGGCAGCAGATCAAATCGCTGCCGTACTCAAAGCGCAGCTTGATCAAATGCCTAACTATGCGCGCAGTGACATAGTGGTAAGTATTGCCGACGAAGATAATTTGACTTTTGATATTGCTTTTGTTGGTGCTCTTGCTGGAGCCGATGTTGAGGCGCTTGAAATAATTTCCACTAACACGCAGCTGACGCATGGATCACGTTTCCTTATTGGTGCTAGCAACGTCAGCGGAGCTGTAGGAGACAGTTCTACAACCAGCCTAAACCTTACGAATGGAACGTTGGCTTTGTTGATTGAAAAGTCAACCGATGGCTCAATGGGTTTTGCCCTAGAGGCGGATAGTGATGTTGAGCTGTCTGGTTTTGGTGATCTAGTGAGCATGAAAGCAAAAGGTTCAGTCCGTGTGAATGGTCTGGGGCGGCCAATAGACGAAACGGTTGCTACTGGGGAATCATCTTCTCAGAAAATCGTTTTTTCAGATGATGTTTCACGCCAACAAGTCACGATTGAAGCTGGTTCAGTTACAGTTGATGGAGTTGGAACACTGTCTGGGTCGCTTACCATTGTTCGAGAACAGACTATTTTAAATGGCACAACAATCACCGATGTAACTATTGGTGTTAATGAACTGTCTGGGTCATTGACACTTGGTCCAGCGACTGCAGCATTATCAAATGGACGTGGAGCCGTTCTTTTACGCCAAGAAATAAATGCTACAGGTAGTGTGATCAACAAGGTTGCTGTGCAGGCTGATGGTGATGTCAGTGTATCTGGTGTAGCGGGCATTAGCCTAACCGCTCAGAACTTATCGGTTGCATATAACCGCTGGGGTGAGGACATCAGCCAAACTGTTGAAACGCCAGGATTGGATTTTGACGTATCGTTGGCTCAGGACGAAACGAGGATGCGTGGTAAAGCAACTGCTACCTTGAGTAATGTCCTTGAATTATCTGGAAACCTGTTTGTTGAAAACCGGGAAGATCAATCAGTTATACTAACGGATGGAACGCAAATCACCGTAGATCAATTGATTGTAGGCGGTGACAATATTTCTGCTAAAGTTTTGGCGGGTGGCACTGCTGACAATCCAATCATCGAAATTAGCGATATTGATGTTGGAATGGTTTATTCTACTGAAGTTGGTGGTGCCCGCAGCTGGGTAACAACTGAAGCGGATCTGGGCGCTCTGCGTGTTTCTGGCTATGACTTGGTTAATTTGAACACAGCTGCTTTACAACTTAACAGTGCAATTGATGCCACCACTGGCATGTTAGATGCTGCTGAAACAACAGTTGTTAATTGGGCTGTAAACCCTCAGGAACTGAGCCTGTCAGATGTGCAGTCCCTTACCCTTGATCTTGCAGGGCCCATTGTTGAGATTCCAATAAACGGACAACTTAATATTGGTGGTGCAATCCTTGGTGGCTCGTTCAAGGTCGCGTTGGACCAGACGGGTGCCAGCGATGTCTGGACAGTTGAGGCAGAAGACGCGGATTTAGGCTATCACGCCGGTGGTGCATTCATTGGTCTAACTGGTGTCAGCGGGAAGGTAACTTTTATTCAAGGTCAAACCCCGACTGGTACTTTGTCAGGTAAAGCTGTTGTCGATGGGTTGGCAGAGTTATCCTTCAGCGGAACGTTAAGTGCTTCTTTTGATAGTGCAAATAACATGTCATTCGCTGCGACAGGATTGGATATTTCCGTCGATGGCTTTGGTACGGTTACTGGTGATGTTTCGTTCCAAAAATCTGCTGACGGTGACATTTTGGTGGCTGCTAGCAATGTATCTGCGGATATTGGTGTTTCGGGTACAGGCTTTGCGCTCTCTAATGGCACGCTTGGTCTTTATGTTGCAGCCCGTACTGAAGATAGTGCAGGTTATGCTATTTTAGCGTCTGGTGATGTATCATTGAATGGTTTCCCGGGTGTGGTTGTGACTGCTTCAGATGCTACGATTCGAGTGAATACTTTAAATAAGTCTGTTAACGAGACTGTTGCCGGTGTTGATATTATTTTCGCGGATACGTCGGCAATCCAAGAGTTATCTATTGGTTCTGCAACTGTCGCACTCGCAGGTGTTGGCAGTGTAACGGGCGCAATTGCGATCACAAGTGAAACCACTCTGAACGATCAAGCGCAAACGGTTGTGAAAACCAAGATTGGTATCTCTGATGCGAATGGAACTTTGGACTTGGGCGCTCTAGGTGCGTCGCTGAATAATGGACGCGGCGCTATTGTCCTAAACAAAGTAGGTACCGATGCTGGAACCTATGGAGTTCAGCTTGAGGGAGATATCAGCCTTACTGGTGCTGATGGAATTAACCTTAGTGCGACCGATATGAAGGTGTCATATAATCGTCTGGGGCAGGCGGTCAGCGGTTTGGTGGTCCAAACGGGAGGAGCTGATTACGTTGTAGACTTGCTGGACAATGAAACGCGGATTTCCGGTCAAGCTACAGCAGAAGTGGCGGGTTTAGGGTTAAGCGGTAATATATTTATTGAAGTGCGAGAAGATGTTGTAAGCCAATTGATTGATGGGTCTGGCTCAACTTCAGCGGTCACGGTCGATCAAACAATAATTGGGGGTAGCAATTTATCCGTTGAGTACTCTCAAGGTGGTACCTCATATGCCGTGATTGCGGATGCTAATATAGCTGTCGTTTTATCACAAGATATATCAGATTCATCTGAACGTTGGGTGAGCGCCACTGGCTCACTGGGTTCAATTAACGTTCTTGGGACTGATATTTCTAATATTAAAAACGCGGAACTCGTCTTAAACCAGAAGATTTCTGCCGCTGGTAATTTAATTGAGGACTCTAACGCAACTGTTTTGAATTGGGCAAACGATGCTCAAACGTTCGTTTTATCTGCGCGCGATACTGCAAAAACAGCAATTATTGATATGGGAGATCGTCGATGGGAGCTGCCGGTAAGCGGCGCTGTCGACTTTGGAGCCTCACGTCTTAGTGGCAGCTTCATAATTGTTCTGGATAGGAATGAAAACAGCGCGCGTGTCTGGGATATTTCAGCGCAGGATGTAACGATTTCTGTCGCTGCAGGTGGTGCAAAAGTGGCCTTACAAAATGGCGCAGGTTCACTTTATCTTTCTGAAACTGAGAAAAAAGGTTCTATTTCTGGCGACATTATGATCGACGGATTAGGCGGATTATCAGCAACTGGAACATTAAGCGCAACGTTTGCAGACGATGAATTGGTGTTGTCTGGGTCAGATGTCGATATCAACATTGATGGACTTGGCGCTGTTTCAGGAGGTTTTGCTGTTGAAAAAATAGGTCAAAACTTGCTGGTTGGTATTACCAATTCTGCTGCAGATTTTGGTGGTGTTGCCCTTAGTTCAGGTGCTCTTGGCCTGTTTGTTTCACAAAATTCTGCTGGTGCAGATGGATATGCTTTGGTTGGGTCTGCGTCGGCTAGTCTTGCTGGTTTAGATGGTATGAACTTGTCAGCAATAGCTAATATTCGAGTGAATACGTTGCGTGAATCTGTAAATCAAACGATAGCCGTAGACGGCGTGGACGTACCCATCTTTTTTGACACAGCTGCGGATGTTCGTGATCTCCAAATCAATAATGGAACACTCACAATAGATGGGCTTGGATCAATTTCTGGGGATCTGTCTATTAAGTCTGAAACTGTGATTGTCGGCGCCACTGAGACGTCAACACTGGCGATCGGTCTCGCTAATCTCAATGGTAATTTAACACCTGGAGGCGTAGGCGCGGTTTTTTCTGCTGGTGAGGGCGCGGTCTTTGTCGAACGTATAACTGTTGATGGAGTGATTACATCGAACGGCTATGCGCTGGACCTGGGCGGAAATGTTGAATTGTCAGGTGTGTCGGGTGTGACGCTAGAGGCAGAAAATCTTAATGTTCGCTATAACCGTCTTGGTCGGGCAGTCGACAATATGATTATTTTGGCTGGTGAACAAGATTATGTTTTAAATCTATTAGATAATGAGAGTCGCCTAAGTGGCGAAATTTCGGCGGATATTGCTGGAATGATTAACCTTAATGGTCAGATGTTTATCGAAAGCCGGGTTGGGGATAATGCGCAAACGGTTACATTGAGTAACGGTGATCAGGTCCAAGTTGAACAACTTGTTTTAGGTGGCGCTGGAATTTCCGCATTTGTGGGCACCTCTGGGACCGGCGCAGAGATATCAGACTTAGATACGATCTTGGTTCTTTCTACTGAAATTGGTGGATCAGGGCGTCGCTGGATATCATCTATTTCGTCGATATTGGAAGCGCACATCAGTGGCTATGAATTGGCTAATTTTGACGATGCGCGATTGGTCATTAATTCTGAAATTGTTAACGGATCGCTGGCCCTTAAAGGCACTGACCCTACAATCGACTGGTCTTCAAATAATGAAGTGGTTGCGGTGACTGCTGGTCAAAGTTTGGCTTTAGCTGGAGCAGAACGCGAAGTTTCTTTAGAACTTGATGGATCGATTAACCTAGGCCCATCAAGTCTGAGTGGTGATTTTTCAGTTGAACTTGAGACTTCAGAAAGTGGCGATCAAGCATGGCACATTGTTGCTCGCGATGTCGCAATCGGTTTAACGGTTAATGGAGTAAGGGCTGGGCTTAATGAAGGCTCTGGAGATTTGTGGATTGGAAAAAATAACGTAACAGGCTCTTATGGTGCATCTGAACGCTCTGGGTCAATTATTGGTACGGCTTCGCTAACTGGGGTGGATGACCTAACTTTGGCGGGTACGTTTGCAACAAAATTTGATAGTTCTGGAAATTTAACGCTTGCTGGTGCTGTTGATATTGAGGTTGCTGGCTTTGCGACCTTAAACGGTGAATTTGCGATAGAAAAACCGGCGCTTGACGACACGTTGATTGAATTTTTTGATAGGACGGCTGTTTCAGAACAGTCAGGTACGGTTACCGAAACGGTACAAGGTGGTGTTAAGCTGCCGAGTGTCTTTAAGTTGGATGTTTCAGAAACTCGTAATGGCCAGGTGGTTGTTCGGGAGGGCTACTATGAATTTTCCCATGGTGAAAATGCGGCTGGAGTCAGCCTAACTGGTTCAGAGTCAGACGTTATTTGGCAGCAGAAATTAACCACCGCGCTTCAAGCATTGCTTGGCTATGGTAACGTCTTGATTAAGGGCTCCAAAGTTGATGGGTTTACGTTCACTTTGTCCGGTGATTTATCGGGTACTTCGATTGATGGCTTGAAGCTCGTTCAGCCACAAGATCCTGCTCTTGCACTGCAAAATAAGCAAATCGCGAACCAATTAAAAAGTGAAACAGCGCTAAGTGGCGCTCTCCATTCTATATCCAGGGTCGACCCATCGGTGAGTGGAACGGCTGATTTGCAAATTGTATTTTCGCCCGTCGAAAATTCTAAATTTAAACTCACTGCGATAGATAGTAACGGCCTGTTCCGCGAGGGCATATATGCTTTTGAATACAACGGTAAGACACTTTCGGTTGATACCCGCACGCTCAGTGGTGAACCGCTTGATGATCTTGGTCTGAGTGAGCGTATTGCATTGTCGCTGGAAACGCTTTTCGGTTCTGGCAACGTTCTAGTTTCTGGTGATAGGACTAATGGATTTTCTATCGAATTGATCGGAACCTTTGCGGGTTTAGATGTCCCATTAGGCAACGTTCAGTCAGCTGATGGATTCAATATGATCGCGCCAAGCGATCCATCCCTTGATCATGCCCAGTCCGACTGGTCTTCCGTCGTGTCCCAAGCAACGCAGGGTTTAGCGAGTGCGAGCTACAACGTTGTCGTGGACCGTCCCTATTCGGCAACGAAAAATGCAGATTCGTTCCGTCTGATCTTTGCAAATACACCAAGGTACATCGATATAAAGTTTGTGGATAATCAATCGTCACAGCCACGACAGATTTATGATGCACTGGCCAAGATGTTTGATTTGGGCGCTGGCACAACAAAACAGTATTCAAGCGGTAGCGTCCTTTCAAGCACTTCCTCAGCTAATCTATCCGTAAAGGCGATTCAATCGCCCACTGATCGACAAGTTTTCAGTGTAGAATTCAAAAATGGATTGTCACAACGCGTTATAAACTTGGGTTTAATGAGTGCTGTAAACATCGGTGCTACCGAAACTATGGCCTACACTGCTGTTGCAAAGGCTGGTACCGTGGCCGCATCAACCGGTGCAGTTCATCTTCTTAGTGGTTACGACGCAGACGTTAAGGGTACTTTTAGACTGAGCTTTGGTTTTAAGGGCGCTACATATTCTACGACTGAAATAGATGTGCAGGCTGATGCGACTGTTTTTTCTTCAGCACTTTTAAATGCGACTGATGGCATTTCAGCCTTCTCAGCAACTGCTGCTACCGTTGCGGTAGAACTGACGGCTAATGATCAATGGAACATCAGTTTTGGCGGGGCGGCTCTGGGTGGTGTAATTGATCCGATTTCCAGGGTTTTCACGCCGTCTGAACTTCCAGAGGCTAAATTAACCTCAGAGCGGTCTAGTGTTTCTGAGTATGCAGGGACGTACTTTGCGGCAAATCTAGATTTGGCTGCGATGTCCAGAGGAGCTGACGTTGATGTTCTGCGTAATCTATTGCTTGCCACATCAAGGTTGGATGGCGTCTCGTTAGCTGACGCAGGCGTTGATATAGCCGTCGTTGCGAATTCTGTATCTGATAGCTGGACCGTTACATTTTCAGGGAATGCTGTTGGACAAAAAATTGAGGTCATGCGTGTCATGATTTCTGCTCAAACAGCGCCAAATGCAGTATTAAAGCAAACGCAAACGGGTGCCACATCTCAAGAAAAGCAAACACTTGTTTTAGACGTTAATGCTGGACCGATACAGATTGGATATAAAGGCCAATTTAGTGATATTATTCAGTCTGCGGATTTGAGTTCAGAGTCTCTCGTCACAGTGCTTGAAAACCTATCCACAATAGGTGCCGGCAACGTAACGATCGAGAGTGACAATGACGGCACATTTGTTGTTTCCTTTATTGGCGCATTGCTTGGTAAAAATGTGGACGCTCTGATTGTAAATGCTGTCAACATGGTTGATCTTGGACTTGCGGACGGTGCGATCGCGGACTTAATCAAGATAAAACTAGCTTCAGCTACTGAATGGTCACGTACAGTTAAAGTTGACCAAACACTTGCTCCTGATCAGCGTCAAGGCGATCTGATTTCTTACCTTACTCGCGCTATTGGGCTTTTGCCTTCGGTTGGTTTGGGCAACATTGAACTTGTGGCCGTCGCTGGTGAAGAGGCCAAATACTATCTAAAAACAAGCGGTGGATTAGTTGGAAAAGCGCTTCCAGAAATCGATTTTGCGCTTGCACGTGCCACCGACGAACCAGAAAATTATCTTAAGATTGGGGCGGCAAACGTAATTGCTTACCTTGGTGACCAAGCTAACGGTGTCTCGATCAACAATGGTAATCTTGCACTGGTTATCGGCCGTGAAACACCGGCGACTGAAGGCGTGAGTTTGAACCAATCGGGCTATGCACTAGAAGTCTCAGGCCTTGCTGAGATCAATGGCTTTGGTGGTGCGATTGCAATGTCCGCAGATGCGATATTGGCGATCAACACACTCG
>Ga0206682_10001482_pt1 | contig 23037 bp, 32 predicted proteins | sample M240m12015metaG_FD_155444 | JGI IMG/M metagenome (GOLD analysis project Ga0206682, IMG submission 155444) | Ammonia-oxidizing marine archaeal communities from Monterey Bay, California, United States - M2 40m 12015 | ecosystem: Environmental > Aquatic > Marine > Intertidal zone | place: USA...
TGGTCTATAGCTGGGTAACTGAGGCAGCGGTAGAAAGGCGCCAAGGTAAAACGGGTGCCGACTATAATAAATTTATAGGTAAAGGCGAGCTAACGGTAACACCGGGTAACGTAACGGACTATAAATATATTAGCGAGGCTATTTACGAAGCTGCGGAGATGTTCAATATAAAGGCGATCGCTTACGATAGATGGAACTCTAGCAGTTTAATAGCGGAGCTTGCAGAGGAGGGCCTACCGGTAGAGCCATACGGCCAAGGCTTCGCTAGTATGAGCCCAGCGGTTAAGCAGTTAGAGATATGGATAAGGAGCAACCAAATAGCCCACACGGGTAGCAACCTGCTAAGGTGGTGCGTAAGTAACGTGCAAGCTAAAACGGATCCGGCAGGAAATTTAAAGTTTGATAAAAGCAAAAGCTCCGATAAGATCGACGTCGCGCAAGCTTGGGCCATTGCGGTAGGTATATGGCTTACGAAGCATAGGAGCGACGATAACGACGGCAGTATATACGAAGACCGCGACCTTATTATACTGTAATGACTGTAGAAGAAGCTAAAAAGCTAACTTTTTTTTTAATAGATAAAAATATTCACGCTTGGCCCCAGCTCACTAGGGGCGGGGCCTGCGTAAATATTTTAGTAGAAGGTGAATGCTACCAGCTAAATAAAAATGAAAGTTTTTACGGGAAAGTTTGCATAAATAGAAAATAGCCGTATATTTGAAGTGTCAAACAACAACAACTAAAAAACACTACAAAGATGAGCACTAAAGTAAACTTCACTTCTTACGGCGTACAATTTAAGAACATCGAAATTAACGGCGATACTTACGAGAAAGGCGTAAGCTACTACACAACTGGCCGCGGTCGTAATTCATTAGTAAAGCAATATGTAAAAGCTTTATACGGTGTTAAGTGTAGCGTAAATACAAACAGCTTCCGCAGTATAAATATAGATATTAAAGCAGAAGATATACCGGCAGACCTTCACGCCACAGCTAAAGCAGATCTTAAAAAAGTATTTTCTAGCGGTACTTATAACGCTATGGAAGATTACCACGACTACAAAGCTGTAGAGATTGAAAAGGAGCACGGTATAGACTGCTCAGTAAACTTTTTAAAAGTAAGCTTCGTATAAATAAGAGAGCCCCGGAAGGGGCTTTTTTATTACCCCTAAAAAATAAATGAAAATAAATACGTGTTTATTTGCATAGATATAAAATAGCTGTATCTTTACACCAGTAATAACAACAAACACTACTACCAAATGGAAATGCAAATAATACTAAATACAAAGGTTAGCCTAAAAGCAAACGGAGAGTACCACTACGAAGATGTTATATATACTTTTCACCAAGCTGGTAAATTTAGAAACTGGTACTGTATGTATAAAAGCCCTAAAACCCACGATACAGTAGTAAGAGAATACAAAAGCGAAGCATCGGCTAAGGCAGCACAAAAAAGAATGCTTAAGCAGGGCGGCGTAGTAAGAGATCAGTACTAAGAATAAGAGAGCCCCAGCCGGGGCTTTTTTTATGCCCTAAAAATAAATATGAAAAAAAACCGCATTTTATTTGCAGGGGAAAGAAAAGGCCGTATATTTACACCAGTAATAACAACAAAGGCAAACAAGATGACTACTACTAAACTAAGAAAAGGCGAATACACAGCGACGGTAAACGGTAAAACCTATAAAATCGAGCACGATAACTTTGAAGGAGATAACGGCTGGAACCTTTATAACGAGGACTACGAATGGTGCGGCAGCGCTGACACTAAAAAGAAACTAGTACAAGCGTTAAAAAATTTATAATGCAAGACTGGCAAAAGCAGATACTATATAAAGAGCGCTTTATGAAAATTAAAAGAGTAATACAATACGCCGGCGCTGAGATCTTAGAGACCCAGCCCGGCTTATTTACCGCCCTCCCGAATACCCCGAGCTTCTACGGAAGCCGCAAGTTTAACAGCTTAGAAAAAGCTAAATTTTATTTAAAGCAATGGCAAAGAAAGTAATGACCCCCGAAGATAGAGAGCACCGTAATATAGCTTTAGCGCTTGGCGCTGGCTTGTTAGGCTTTCCAGTATTAACCTTAGTATTTAAGCTGTTTGCTTTTGTACAGTTTATAGCTTTTGGTTATGTTAGCTAATGATATAGAGTACTATTGCCAAAGCTGCGGAACGTATACCGCCAGCTTAAGTAATATAACTGCGCTGCAAATTTGCGACCCCTGCGCCGCAGGATCCGAACAAGAACAAGAAGAGACCATTTTATTTATATGAGAATTATTTTAGTAGAGCATAAGAGCTCTAGAAAGGTAGAAGGGTATAGAACCCTTACCAAAGCCTGCAAGGCCTTAGACATCAACTACAGTACTATTACTAAGATTATAAACGGTAACTGCAACTACTACGAAAACGAAAAGCTAAAGCTTACGCGCCTACCTATACAATAAAAAAGCTAAGTAAGCAAGGAAATAAAAAAGTTTTTTGTATATTTGCCTAAAGTATATACTCTAGGCTTTGGCAGAAAATAACAATAGCGGGCTATTTGCTCGCCTTTTTAGAAGCTCCCCCGAAAACCCCAGTACGAGTTTAAGTAACCCGGCTGCGTGGCTTACGGGGCTTTTTGGTACTAGTAAGACGGGAGTACAAGTAAGCGAAGATAACGCGCTTACTTTTAGCGCTGTTTATGCAGCCGTAAGGATCATTAGCGAAACTATAGCTAGTATACCTTTAAACGTCTACCAAGCGGACGGGGAAACCCGCGTAAAAGCTGTAGGCCATCCAGTACAAGACTTACTAGCGAAAGCACCTAATAGCGTAAGCTCTACCTTTACCTTCCGCGAGGCTATGGCCTCTAATTTGGTTTTGCACGGTAACGCCTACGCTAAGATAGAGATGAACGCAGCAGGACGTCCTACGGCGCTTATACCTTTGAACCCTATGAAGGTCGAGGTAAAAGTAGTAGACGGCGAGAAGGTCTACGTATTCGATGAAAAGCACACGTACCTAGATTATGAGATGCTCCACTTTGTAGGGCTAAGCTTTAACGGTTTAGTAGGAAAGAGCCCGCTTTCAATGGCACGCGAAGCCGTAGCTATTGGCCTAGCGGCCCAAGAGTACGGCGCGCGTTTCTATTCTAACGGTGCGAACGCCGGCGGAGTTATTACAGCTCCTGGCCGATTAAATACTGAAGTAGTTAAAAGGCTACGCGAAAGCTGGAACCGTGCCCAATCGGGTTTAAGCTCTAGCCACTCTACGGCGATACTCGAGGAGGGTATGAAGTACGAGAAAATCGGACTAGATCCGGAGGCGGCCCAGTTCTTACAGTCTCGTAAATTCCAAGTAAACGAAATAGCTAGAATCTTTAGAATACCTCCGAGCTACTTAGCAGACCTAGAGAATAGCTCTACGCGTGCTAATACGGAACAGCAGGCTATACAGTTCGTTAGGGACTGTATAACGCCTTACGTCCGCCGTATGGAGGTAGAGCTAAACCGTAAGCTATTTAGAGAAGACGAGCCCAACCTTTACGCTTACTTCACTATGGAGGGGCTAATGAGGGGAGACCAAAAGGCTAGATATGAAGCTTACGCCGTGGCGCGTAACTGGGGCTGGCTTTCGGTAAACGATATTAGAGACCTAGAGAACCTTAACCCGGTAGAGGGTGGGGACATTTACCTACAGCCTCTTAATATGCAGAGAGCAGGCGAAGACGACACTAACGTAGACGTCGACTAATGCCCTGGACTGACTACCCACAAGCTGCAACGGATCACGCTAAGCGAGCGTTAAAGATTCGCGAGGAAGAAGGTACCGACTGCGGCACGCCGGTAGGCTGGGAATCCGCTAGGATCTTAGCCAATAAAGAGGCAGTAACTGAGCAGCGCCTACCCCGTATTTATAGCTTCCTAAGTAGAGCTAAGACTTACGACCAGGGCAGCTTTAAAGACGAGGACGGTAAGCAGATCTGCGGAAGTATAATGTACGCGGCCTGGGGTGGTGATGAAATGCACCGCTGGGCGGAAAGAACCTTAGAGAATATGGAAGAAGAAAAAAGCCTGCGCCACATTAAAAGCGTAGAAGAAACAGCTACCGAGATAATTATAACCTACGGCAAAGCTGAGGAAGTAGAAGAGGCTGGCTACGATAAAGAAGACGACCGCGCAGCGGCAGGATCTTTAAGCGTAGGGGACTTCGTGAGCTGGGACAGCTCCGGCGGTAGAAGCCAAGGCGTAGTAAAAGAGATTACTACGGACGGCCAAATAGAAGCAGACAGCGGCTTTAAAGTAAACGGCACGGCAGAAGATCCAGCGGCCCTTATTAGCGTTTACGATTACGATAGCGAAGAGGGCGCTTTTATGGAGCGTAAACCGCCTTTAAGAGTAGCGCACTTATTCAGCACCTTAACAAAGGTAAACGGTGCAGAGGTACGCAGCCTTAACGAAATAGTAGAGCAGAGAGCTTACGACGGGGAAATAAAAGCAGCTGAAGAAAGCCGCACCGTAGAAGGCTACGCTAGCGTCTTTAATTCAATGAGTGAAGACCTAGGCTTTAGAGAGGTTATACTACCCGGAGCTTTTAGGGACGTGTTAGATAACGACGTAAGAGCATTATATAACCACGATAGTAACTATTTACTAGCGCGCACAACTTCGGGAACCCTAGAGCTTAAGGAAGACGACAAAGGACTTTATTACCGTTTCGAGATGCCTAACACCTCTTACGGTAACGATATGCTAGAGCTATTTAGACGCGGCGACTTAACGCAGTCTAGCTTTGGCTTTACAGTAGAGAAGGATAACTGGCGTATGGAAGACGGCCAGCAAGTAAGATACATAGAGAGGGTAGGCTCTTTATTCGATGTAAGCCCGGTAGTTTACCCGGCGTACAGTCAAGCCTCTAGCGGACTACGCAGCGCAGAGCCGAAAGGCGAAAGCGAAGCGGAGGAAGCAAGAGAGACCCCTACCGAGGAATTAAATTATAATTTACACAACGCTTTAATTAAACTAGCTAAAGATGAATGCTAAACAAATGCGCGAAAAGCGCGGCGCTCTAGTAGAGCAAATGCAGGGAATGGTAGCAGCTGCAAAAGCTGAAGACCGTAACCTATCTAACGAGGAAAACGAAAAATTTGATGCAATCTCTAACGAAGTAGACGAGCTCCGCTCTGCTGCTGCTCGTATCGAGCGCTCGGAAGAATTGAAGAAAGAAATGGCTGCTAAAGCTGAGGTACGCGACAACGCACCTGCTGCTAAAGTAGAAGCTCGCGACGCGTTTAACGCTTACTTACGTAAGGGTATGAACGGTATTAATTCAGCAGAGGCTCGCGCACTCGCTGAGTTACGCGGATCCGATACGCAAATCACCACAAACGACGGGCTCGGGGGCTTCCTTGTACCGGAAAACTGGAGCGACTTCGTAAGCGCTACTGAGTTATTTAAGTCGGACATCGAGCAAGTAGCTACAGTTATTCGCACGGCTAACGGTCAGCACTTCAATTTACCTGCCAACGATGACACGGCCGTAGTCGCCGCTATCTTAGGGGAGGGCACAGCTGAGAGCGTTTCGGATATGACCTTTACTAACGTGAAGTTCGAGCCGTTTACTTACTCTTCTAAAATTGTAAAAGTATCTAACCAATTGATTAGCGATAACGCTTTTGATTTGGGCAGCTTCGTAGGTGGCCAATTAGCTAACCGTTTGAAGCGTGGTATTAACGCGCACCTAACTACTGGTGATGCTTCTAGCAAGCCGCAGGGTATTGTAACGGGTTCTACTGCTGGTAAAACTGCTGCTTCTGCTACAGCTGTAACAGTTAGCGAAGTAATGGACTTATTCTACTCAGTAGATGCTTCTTACCGTAACGCTCCTGGCGCTGCGTTTATGATGAATTCTGCAACCGCCAAAGCTGTGAGAGTCCTAGGTTTCGGGAGCTCAAACGATTTTCCCGCCTATGTGCCAGGGATGACCGTAGGAGAGCCGGATATGTTATTCGGTAAGCCGGTATACATTAACGAAGATATGGACGGTATCGCTACTGGTAACAAGTCTATTATCTTTGGTGATCTTAAGCAGTACTACGTTCACGAAGCGGGCGGCGTACAGTTACTACGTCTTTCTGAGCGTTTCGCAGATGCCCTCTCGACGGGCTACATCGCCTATCGCCGTGTAGACGGTAACGTACTACAAGGCTCAGCGATTAAGCACTTAGTACAAGCGTAAGCTTGAGCAGCTAATGAAGGTTATATTTAACCAAGCTATAGCAGGGGCAGACTTCTACTACACCTCCGGGCAAGTAGTAGAGCTGCCCTCTGCGGCTGCTGCTGAGTTTTTAAATGCTGGCTTCTGCGAAGTAGTAGAGGAGAAGAAAGCAGAGAAAGTAGAGAGAGCAGTAAGCAAGAAGAGCACTAAAAGAACAACCCGAAAAGCTAAGTAATGAGCTACAGTATAATTACCCCAGCAACTTTAAAAGCTTTGACCGTACAAGAGGTTAAAGATTATTTGCGCGTAGATAGCGACGCAGAGGACACCCTGCTAGGGGTACTTATAGACGCTTCTACACAAATGGCCGAGAGCTATTTAGGGAGGTTTCTTTTAACGACCGTTATAGAGGAGTTCTACGATTTTTTCCCCGTATATAAAACGGGCGTAGATCCTTTCCACGGCGACCGAAATATAATTTATTTAAGCCGCGGCCCAGTGCAAGCGGTAGCTAGCGTTAAGTATATAGACGGCAACGGCAACGAGCAGACCGTAACAGCTAGCGACTACCGCACGGATTTAGTAAGCGAGCCCTCGCGCATTATGCCAAACGAAGGCTGGCTAGGTACTAAGGACACGGTAAACGCTGTTATAATTCGCTATACCTGCGGCTATACTCAAGCCTCGGACGTACCGGCAAATATAAAAATGGCTATGCTTTTAATGATTGGCGAAATGTACGAGAAGAGAGTAGACAGCGTACACCGCTTACCTACAGCTTCCGAGTACTTGCTTAACCCTTATAGAGTTTTCCGCTTTGATTGATCCGGGTAAACTAGATAGAAGGATTACCTTACAAAGTGCGAGCGTAAGTACGGACGGCTTCGGCCAGGCTGTACGCACGTATAGCACCTTAGCGCAGGTATGGGCTAAAGTAGATTACCGAGGAACCCCTAAAGAGGGGGAAGATACCGAGAAGCTAACGAGCTTAAATAAGGTACGCTTTACGGTACGCTACCGCAGCGACGTAGACGCCACAGTAAAGATAAGCTGGGGCGGTAAGACTTACGAAATCGAAGGCGTAAGCTTAGAGGGTAGAGAGCGCTACCTTATTATAGATACTGTACTAAGGGACTAATGGCTGTAACGGGTACTAAAAGCGGAGGCTTTTTAAACGCTAAAAAAGAGGGTATTTACTTTGAAGTAGACGGCCTAGAAAAAGCGCTAAAGAAACTAGAGAAGCTTAAAGAGATAGACCGTAAGAAAGCTAGACAGTTTAAGGCGGGTATAAAAAGAGCTGCTAGGCCTTTAGTAAAAAGTGTTAAAGCTAGTATAAAAGACAGTAACCGAAACGACGAAGGTAAAAAGGTGCGTAAGGGTTATAACGATACTGGCGAAATAACAACAAAGAAGAAGGTAAAAGAAGTTAATTATAAACCGGGTAACCTTCGCAGGTCTATAGGTTTTGTACCTTCAAGAATGAAGGGAGCGCTAGTAGGTTACGTAGGTGCTCGCTTTGGTAGTAAAGCAGGTAAGACCTTCGACGGGTATTACGCAGCTATAGTAAACTACGGACTAAAAAGAGGTCGCGCTAAGGCACCTACAAAAAACACGCGTAACGTGGACTACGCGCTAAAAGGACACCAAAAAGCAAAAGCGGTAACGCAGCAGCTTTTATATAAAGAAGTACAAAACATTATAAATAAGAGCTTATACGAGCTCAGTAGATAATGAACGAAGGAAAAGCTATTTACTCTATACTTACCAGCGACAGCGACGTAAACGCTATCGTAGGTACTCGCGTTTATCCGCAAATAGCAGCCCAAGAGGCCGCCTTTCCTTTTGTTGTATATGTATTACAAAATGTAGACCCTAGCGACACTAAGAGCGGGGTAAGTACTTTAGACGAGGTACGCTACGACATTATAGTAGCTAGCGAAAACTACGCAGAGGCTAGCGATTTAACGGGTAAAATACGAACCGCTTTAGATCGTTACAGCGGAACCGTAGCGGGTGTAGTTATTGATTCTATACAGTTTATAGACTTAGACGTAAATAACGACCCAGGAACGGAAACCTACCTAACGAATACAGAGTATATAATAAGAGTTAAGCGATGAAAATAACACTAACAAAAAAAGTAACACTACCCCACGGAAAAAAGGTAGACAAAGGTCTAACTTTAGAGGTAGTAAATGAATACGGCCTAGAGCTTATAGAAGCTGGTAAGGCTGTAGAATTTGGGGCCGAGGCTCCCGTAATAATTGAAGAACAAATAAATAATCTAGATTAAAAATGGCAACTACCGGAATTATGAACGGAACCCTCTTAGGGGTATACGTAGGAAGCACTCTAATAGCTCACGCTACTGAGGGCTCTATCTCTTTATCAATGGACACGCGCGACGCGACCAGTAAAAGCTCTAGCGGTACTCGCGACTTATTAGAGGCTACAAAGTCGGGTACTATCTCAGTATCTGCGCTTTACGCTGAAGATGCAGCTTACGGCGTCGATGACCTTATGACATCTTGGGCGGCACGTACAGCGATCGTAGTTAAATTCTCTACCGAGGTAACGGGCGACCATTTTTGGTCTGCTTCTGCCTATATAACTTCGTTAGAGGTTAGCGCAGGTATGGAAGATAACGTAACGTACTCTGCTACATTCGAGCTTACGGGCGCGATTACTTACAGCAATAACTAATAGTACAACACAAACACTTAAAGCAAATGGTTAAACACGTAGAAATAGGAGGAGTAAGCAGGCCGGTTAAATTCGGTTTCGCTGCCCTTATGGAATTTACCGAAGAGAACGGCTATACTATGGCTGACCTAGATAAATTAGGCGAGAATATGAAACTTAAGGACGCGCTCTTTTTAGTGTGGTGTGGATTGAAGCACGGCGCTAGAGTAGAAAAGCAACCTTATAAACATACGATCGAAGATATAGCAGACTGGCTAGACGAAAAGCCCGAAGCTATGGAGCAGGTACTAAACGTGTTTAGCTCTAGCTTTAATTCCTCGGAAGAGGAAAAAAAGTAAACGGGGCGCCGGGTGAAGGCCCGGCAGCCCCTTTAACTTTTGACTATTACCAGGAGCTAGCTTTAGGGCAGCTTAGCTGGACGCCGGCGACCTTCTACGAAGCGACGCCTAGAGAGTTAGAGAACGCCCTTAAGGGCTTCTTTAATTTATACGAAGTAGGCCAGCAGCAAAGCTGGGAGCGTGAGAGGTGGAGTACTACGGTACTGGTAAACCTACAGCTACCAAAAAACAAAAAAGTAAAAGCTACGGATTTAGTCCGCTTCCCTTGGGAAAATAAACACAAAGGCCCAAAGCTAACAAAACAAGAAGCTAAAGCAATACTAGCAAAATGGCAAAAAGGACAATAGCGAGTACTAACATTAGCATAGGTGCAAACCTTAGCGGCCTCCAGCGAGGCCTTAAGATAGCACAGCGCAGCCTCCGTAAGTTCGGAGGGCAGGCTAAGCGTATAGGTAGTAATATTACGAGTAGTGTTACCCTACCCTTTGCCGCTGCGGGTGCTGCTGGCGTTAAGATGGCTACCGACCTAGAGAGCAGTTTTAGCAAGATAGAGAACCTCGTAGGTATTACGGGTAAGGCTCTAGACGATTTTAAGACCTCGGTAAGAAACGTAAGTAGCGAAACTGGTAAGAGCCAGCAGGAGCTAAGCGAGGCACTCTTTACGGTTAGCTCCGCAGGTTTACGCGGCGCTGAAGCTACGGAAGTTTTAGAGAGATCCGCGAAAGCCTCAGCTATTGGCTTAGGAGATACGCAGCAAATAGCGCAAGCCCTTACCGGGGTTATGCAGGCTTACGGCAAATCGGGAATGACGGCAGCGCAAGCGACCGACACTTTAACCGCTATCGTAAGAGAAGGTAACCTAGAGGCGGAAGCTTTAGCCCCTACCCTTGGTAGGGTAGTAGGTATAGCTTCACAGCTTGGCGTAAGCTTTGAAGAGGTAGGCGCTAATATCGCAACCTTTACCCGTTTAGGTGTACCAGCCGAGGAGGCCGTAGTAGGTTTACGCGGTATTATGGCTAGCTTCTTAAAGCCTACAGCTGACGCTAAAAACGCTCTAGCTACTTTAGGAATGACTGCGGAAGACCTCCGTAACCAAGTAAGCGAGGAAGGTTTACAAGCTACCCTAGCTAATTTAATGACCGCCTTTGAAGGTAACGACGAGGCACTTACTAGCGTCTTCGGGAACGTCCGCGCGCTATCTGCTGTACTCGGTACAGCTGGAGCGCAGGGCGAGACCTACGCCGCTGTACTAGATAATATCAGTAATAGTACTGGTATAGTAGATGAGGGCTTCGAGAATGTAAGCCAAACGTCGGGCTTTAAATTCCAGCAAACCTTAAACAGTTTACGTAACGCAGGTATAGAGCTAGGAAACGCTTTACTTCCTTTGGTTACTAAAATAGCCACTTTTGTAACTACAGCTATAAACAGCTTTAGAGATCTCAGCACCGAAACAAAAACCGCTATACTAACCCTTACCGCTATAGTAGCGGCAAGCGGCCCTATTATGAGCGGTATAGGTTTTATAGCTACAGCTATAGGCGCACTACTTAGCCCGGTAGGATTAATTATAGTAGGTATAGCTGCCGCTGGTTTTGCAATGTATAAATTTTGGGATCAAGTTAGGCCCGTTCTTGTAGGTACTATAAACTATTTTATAGACCTCTATAACGAGAGCTCCTTATTTAGGTTAGTTATTCAACTAATTATAGCAAGCTTTAAAAACCTATGGACAGTAGGAAAGGCTTTATTTGATGGATTCGGCCAAAACCTAAAAGGTATAGGCCAGCTATTTTTAGGAGCCTTTACTTTTGATCTAGACAAGATTAAAGAGGGCTTAAATAATATTAAAGACGCCGCAGTAGATACCGTTACCGATATTATAGGAGGCATAAGCGATAATTACAGCGAAGCTATAGAAAACGCTTTCGCACCTAAAGACAAGATAGAGCTAGTAACCGAGGACGGACTACAGCAGGGTATAGACAATATGCTAGATCCTATTAAAAAAGGCTGGGGTAGTCTTAAGGAAATGTTTAGCTTTAAAGGCGGAGCAGGTACTAGCGGAGCAGGTGCTTCTAGTAGTCCAGCAGCCGTTATAGAGGATGCCGGAGACGCGGCAGAAGAAGCAGAGCCTAAAATAAATAAGCTTCAAGCCGCGTTTACTAGCTTAAAAAATAATGTAGACGTAGTAGGCTTAATGGTTAACGAGCTAGGTAACGCCTTCCAAACGATCTTTACCCATCAAATAAACGCAGCTTTAGGAGATACGGAGCAGAGCTTTAAAGAGATGACCAGTAGCGTTATATCGGATTTAAAGCAGCTAGTAATAAAACTCATAGCGGCAGCCGTAGCAGCGGCAGCGCTAGTAGCTTTATTAGCTATGGCAGGAATAGGAGGCTTTAGTATAAAGACCGCTTCCGATTTTGCTACTGGATTTAAAGGAGTATTCGCAGGAATGAGCGGCATAAAACTAGCTAAAGGTGGGTTAGCATTTGGTGAGACTCTCGCTGTGGTCGGCGACAACCCTAACGCTAGAATGGATCCGGAAGTAATAGCCCCACTATCTAAGCTTAAGAATATGATAGGCGGAGCTGGTGGCGGTACCGTAACGGTAGTAGGTAAGCTATCCGGCCAGGACATCTTACTAAGCAGCGAAAAAGCAGGAAGAACACGAAGCAGATATAGAGGGTTTTAAATATGGGGTTAAGGTTATATAGTGAATTTCACAGCTCAACGGATAAGCTTTTTAAAGTAGAGATCCACGACAGCAGCTTTAGCGGAACCGCTGAGGCTTTCACTGTTGCGGGCGATGGGTTTACCTTAAACTACAGCGGAGAGACCGACGACATAGTAAGCCCTATTATAGGCTCTAACTGTACTATAAGCGCGTACAATAATAGCGACGCCTTCGACACGTTTATAAACCTGCTTAACAACTACCAAGAGGAGCGCTTTACAGTTCGTATATACGGGGAAGCGGATAGTATAGAAGACGGTCTAGTAATGAGCTATTACGATACCGAGCTGCCGCCGGATAACGGGTTAGTACTTTACTGGTGTGGTCTTATTATGCAGGATCTAATAACTATAGAAGATACGCATAAGCCCTACGTCTTTAGCATTACAGCTGTAGACGGTATAGGACACCTAGCTAACAAACAGTTTACGAGTATAAGCAACGTAACGCTAGAAAGTTTTATAGAGAGTGCAGCGGACGCTATAGGAATAGATAGCTTATATGCAGACGACGACCTACTGTACGCCACTAGCGTTAATATTTGGGACACTCAGCAAACCTATAGCACCTCTAACGACGTAACCACTTTAACGCGCTTTAGCGCCTTAGTATTTGCAGATAAAGAAGAAGACGGTAGCTATGTATACTCTAGCTATTTAGATGTATTAAAAGAGCTTTGTATAGCCTTTGGCGCTAGGTTCTACCAACGCGAGGGGGTTTACTACTTCGAGCAATACTTAGAGCGTACCGTAACTACTAGAACGGTAAGCGCTTACCATAAGGACGGTACTAAAGCTTTTACTTCTACTGTTAGCGACGACGTAACCCTCGACGGTACAACCGGAGGAGGGGCACGTCTAGCGGGTAACAGCTTTAACTTCTTACCGGCACTAAAAAAAGTACAAGTAAGCTACAACCAGGAGCGCAGTAATAACCTACTAGCTAATAGATTGACCTACACCGGTGCAACGGGTAGGCAGGATTTAGGCTTCGTAGTAGATGACAATAGCGGACAAATCCAAGTAACGGGGCAGCTTATATACCAGCTTACCCATAACGGTAATGCGGGTGCGATAGCCTTAGATTTTTGGCGCCCGGTATGGCGGGTAGAGCTTCGTGTAGAAGACGCGGCAAACCCGGGAACCTTCCACTACCTTAAGAGAAACTTTAACCCTAGTGGGGGACAGCTTTACGGAGCTACAAGCTGGACAACTACACCTAGCTTTTACCACGTAGACGCGGGTACAACAAGAAACGAGGCTAGCGGCGCTTACATAAGTAACACCTTTAGCCTAGTTACTCCGCCTCTACCGGTAGACGGGGACGCGCAGCTAGACGTAAACTACTACCGCGTATACGACGGTTTCAATAACACCGTAAAAGCGGTGCCTACTTACTTTACGGAGACTAACCAAGTAAAGGAAGTTACAGCTACCTACTTTAATGGTAACGGAGGCGTAAGCGATGTTACGGTATTTAGTGCTACGAATACGGACACTAATATAAATAGTAACCTTATTCTAGATTTAGGCGAGTTAAGGGTAAGCGATTCTTTAGGCTTGCAGGGTAGCTTTTACGTATACAACGGCAGCGCCTGGGTACCTTCTACGCAATGGCGCCGAGGGAATAGCGGTAGCTATACGAGCTTACTAAAGCTTTTAACTAATGAAGTACTAGCGCTACATAAGAAACCTATAGAAAGGTACAGCGGCACGATTGTAGGGCCTTACCCGTTCGGGGTAAGGTACAGCTTCGAGAGTGCTTTTTGGCTTCCTATGAGCGGAAGCTATAACGCTAATATGGACGAATGGTCTAGCGAATGGTTTAAGGTTCAAAAGGACTTAAGTAATATTACTATAGACAGTCCAGTAGGTAGCGGCGGCGGTGCTGACTTCGTAGCAAGGGTAAGCGGTCAGCAGGGAACGGACGAGGTAATAAACGGCGTAGACATTACAGTAACTACGAGCGACGTAACCGGTAACCAAACCATAGGCGGTACGCTAGGGGTTACGGGTAACAGTACGTTAGCTGCTACGAGCGTAGGGGAGTTTACTACTACCTCTAGAGTGAACGTAACTATAAACGATATTACCGCAACAGGCGGCGGATCAGAAAATTTATCCGCAAACAAAAACTTTAGCTTCCTTACTTATTCCGGTGAAAACGGAACCTATACTATAACACTACCCGAAGCTGAAGACGGCGTTATACTGCGATTTAAAACGGACGACACTATAGCCGCAAACAAAACAGTAACGATAGCGCCGCAAGCGGGCGGGCGTATTGATGAAGAGGCTAACTATGTATTAAACCGTCCGCTAGATGGCGTTTCATTATTAGGCCGTTCCGGATCTAACAAATGGTATGTAATACAAAAGAAAGAAAAATAAATAAGTACTAAGTTTATACTATATTAAATACTACTAATGAATGAGAAAGGCTCAATTTTTTTACCTGCTACGCAGAGGCCTACTAAGCGGAGGCTTAAACTTAATAAAGGAGGGGTTAGTTATGGCCAGTAAGTTTACTACCCAGGGGCTATCCTTTCCCGTACAAGGCTCAGCCCTATTCAACGGGACGAGTGATTATATAGAGGCTCCACTTTTAAACGATTATAGCGGTTATAATGGCTTAACCTTTTCCGCTTGGATGTATTCGGGTGATTTGACCAACAATAAAACCATCGCGTCAAACTGGGGCGATAATGCAAACTTAAATTTTGGTTGGTTAATTTTTACTGGTCAGTTTGTAGATTACCGCGTTTCTTGGTTGGTATCAGATGACGGAACAAACTACAACCGATTAGATAACGGAACCAACCTAAACGAAAATCAATGGTATTACATTACGTGCGTTTGGGAAGCGGGTGTGGCGAAGATTTACATTGACGGCAGTTTAGATGGAAGCGATTCAACTGGTGTACCTTCATCAATTTACGCAACTGATTTTCCTACAATCATTGGGGCTGATTTTGACGGCCCTAGCGAAACTCCATTCAGAACATTCAACGGCAACCTTGCAAACGTCGCAATATGGAACCGCGCACTTTCAAGCGATGAAATAAACTCTGTGATGTGGAAGCCTTACCAAGCGTTAAACGCTACGGAATCAAACGGACTGCAAGCGTGGTACTCTTTAGACGATATAGCAAGCCCTACGGCATCGCTCGCGACAATGGAGCAACTCGCAACGGATAAAGACGCAACAATCGAAAACAAGGCGGCCATCACGGCGGCCATAAATGCACTAAGCTAATGGCACTAATTGACAAAGCGAGCCTTTTAATGGTGCCAAGCACCTACGAGGCGGGGAAATTATACAACGTACTACCAAGCGGAAACCGCGCACCGGATAGCACCGACCAAAATAGTGGGTACGACCAAACGCGGGCCGATTTTGATTTTGACCGCGGGAGCAATGCGGCGGCCAGTAGAATCAATAGTTTCGGATTGATAGAAAAATATCGGGAAAACTTATTGGTGCAGAGCAACCAGTTTGATACGACTTGGGGGAAAGTAAATATTTCAACAACAAACGGCCAAGAAGGTTACGATGGAACGAACAATGCTTGGAAAATTGAAGGCACTGGAAGCGCGGCATTTTCTTATTTATTACAAAGCGAAAGCAATAATATAGTAAAGACGCGTAGTGTTTACGCAAAGGCTGGTAGTGTATCTTATTTAGGTATTTGGGGAAGTGGTTCAAATTTCGGTTACTTTGATTTATCAAATGGTACCTTGGACAACATCAGCGGTTCAAGCGCAATAACGCATTCTATTACCGATGTAGGAAACGGATGGTATAGATGTGAATTCACTACAACTGGGAGCACCTCATCTTTTTATATAGTTGCATCGGCAAATGCAAACGGAACAAGTTTGAGCACTGGCGATTACATCTACATCCAATCAGCACAACTGGAAAGCGGCCTCGTAGCTACCGAAGTTTTGACCAGCGGAGCGACCACCGGCAAGGCGGGCGTACTCGTCGATTTGCCGCGGATAAATTACGACGCGAACGGGGAAAACGGGTCGCTTCTTTTGGAGCCGAGTCGTCAGCAGTTGTTTAATTATTCCGAATACTTTGGCGATTGGGGCGTTTCTGCTGGAACGCTTACCGCTAATTCCGCAACAAGTCCGGAAGGCGTGAAAAACGCTTATTTATTTACTGAAGATACAACAACGGGTTACCATAGATTCGCTAAAAATTCGGGTGGTTCAAATTCAACCAAGACCTTTAGCGTGTTTGCTAAATGGGCTGGCGGTAGTGGTCGCAAATGGCTGACGATGGACAACGGCCCTATCTGCTATTTTGATTTAGAAAACGGCGTTAAAGGAAACGTTGGCGCAAATTGCACCGCAGATATTGAAGACTATGGAAACGGCTGGTATCGTTGTTATTTTACACATACCAATAGTATAACTGGAACGCTTTACATAGGAAGTTCAAACACAAACGGCGGAGCCGGCAACCATTTAGGAAATGGCGAAAACGCTTTTTATTTGTACGGGGCTCAAGCAGAGGACGGCGCAACCTACGCGAGTTCGTACATCCCGAACCATTCGGGGACGGGCGGAGTTACCCGCGCGGCGGATTCTTGTTCAGTTACGGGCGCGAGTGATGTGATTGGGCAGACGGAGGGGACTTTGTATGCGGAGTTTGAAATAGGAGAAGATAACGCACATTTCTTCTTGTACACAAACACAAGTAATGCTATCTACATTCAAACAAGAATAGGCGATATGTGGAGGGCTTATGTAATAAACGGAGGCGTGTATCAAGTTACAATAACAACGGGGTCAGTTCCTACAAGCGGATTTGTAAAAATGGCTTTTGCATATAAGGAAAATGATTTTGCGTTGTATGCAAATGGAAGTTTGATTGGCTCGGATACATCGGGGAGCGTACCCGCTTGTGATTCATACGACCTTGGACTCGGCCCTTATGGAGCCGGATTTAGTGCAAAGCAAACAAAACAAACCGCCCTATTCAACGAACGATTAAGCAACGCGGAACTTGCAACCCTTACAACTTTATAAGCTATGAAGTACACATTTAGAAAATACGAGTTTACCGACGCGGCGAGCGCACAAAGCGCAATCGACGCGCTCGGCGTTGATGAAGAAAATGGCACACCAACGCACCGCCATACAATCGCAACGCTGGGGCATATCGTAACCACGGCGGCAACCTATGACAAAGAGGGGAAACAATTGAAAGCGGCGGTACTGGCTAAAAAATACTCCGTCGACGTGCTTTGGCGTGATGGCGTGGTAAGTGATTGGAAAGCGAACATCGTTTGGCCCGACCCCGTTGGCGTCCATAGCTTTGGCAATAGCGAGGCAAACGCGGAATACACCGCGACGCTTTACGCACTATTTCCCGACCGCGTGCCGGTTATTGATAACGATTTAAACGACTAAAAAAATGGGCGTAACTACAACTTTAATAAATAAGCCGTTTTCACCCCGCGGCAATGACCAAAGCCCGAAGGGGTACAATAGGGCTTCCCTCTTTAGTGGTAAGGCCTTGGATTTTGACGGGGTGAATGACCGATTAGATGGCGGCAGTATTGATGCTTTAGGTACTGGTGATTTTAGTTATTCGGTGTATTTCAACCCCGATGGATTTTCTTCATATCACGGCCTTTTTGCTATTGGCACAATATATAACTTTGGGTTATTAACACATCAAACAACGGGGCAAGTTTATGCTTATTCAACTACAACTGGAGATATTAATTCGGGTTATTTTTTAAAGGATGGCGAATGGCAACACATCACATTTGTAAAAAGCGGAACAAGCCATAAATTTTATATTAATGGCAAATTGTTTTCGGATATTACCGATACCGAATTTTCAGTATCTGCCGGAAACTATAAGATTGGGCAAATCACATCTTATTTTGCAAATGGGCAGTATTCAAACGCTCGCCTATTCAACACCGCATTAACCGCTGAACAAGTGGCCGACCTATACAACAACCCGGAGAAGGTCGTACCTACTGGAGTAGATAACACCGCTTTAAAGTTATGGCTTCCAATGATGGAAGGCGCGGGAACGACGGCGTACGATGGTAGCGGCAACGGCAACCACGGGACTATCAGTGGTGCCACATACGTTAACGGAATCGGCGCACCAAGTCCGCAGTCGGCGGTGATGGATTGGAATAAGGGGGTTAATGAAACGGCGTATTCCGAAGAGTTTAATTCTTGGACAACAAAAAACGATATTACTATTGTTGACAATGACGCAACCGCGCCCGATGGACAAGAAACCGCGGCAACAATAACCTTTGCCGCAAGTCAAGCGAATGCAAGGGTTCAAGATTTTAAATCGGGTTCTTTTGGATTAGAAAACCAAATTGTTAGCGTATGGGCAAGAGCGACAAGCGGTACCGCTCCATTTCGTTTTAAGTGTTCGCACGGCGGAGTTACCGATTATTTTTCAAATGACCTCACGGCCACAACTGAATGGCAACGCTTTTCATTTAGCCAAACATTTGGCTCAAGTGCTGGAACGGGTGTGTTCTACGGACTATACAACGGCACAGATTTAGCGGCGCGTTCGTTAGAATTTTGGGGCTTTCAATTACAAACGGATGCGTCGGCTTTAACGCCATACGTTCGCACGGGCGCAACCGCCCAAACCTCGGAAGTATTACTCCCGCAAGGCTTAACAACGGGCCGCGATATTACGGGCGTGAATCTATTTGAAAACGTGCGGAAACAAGGCGCGCTCAATCTTGACGGGAATTCGTGGGCAGAGGTTCACGATAATGAAAGCCTTGATATTACGAGTGCGATTACTTTGGAAGCGTGGTACTACAATGATGGAGTAAATGCTACAAAAATTATTCAAGGTAGGTGGTCAAATCAAGTTGATATGTCTTATTTAATGTATCTAAATAATTCAAATCTAATATTTGTAGGACATTCTGGAAGCGGAACATTTGGAGGCAACGCATCCACCACTTCTTTAGCTTCTAATCAATATAGCCACGTTGCAATAACTTACGATAAAAGTTATTTAAAATATTATATAAATGGTTCTTTAGTGGATACATTTACTTTTACCGTATCGTTAAATCCAAACGCAACCGTTGTTTTAGATATTGGCAGAAACGACGGAAGGAGTGGCGTTTATACTGGTTCAAATTACAATGATACACCAATCGCCCAACCGCGCATCTACAACCGCGCTCTTACGGCGGAAGAGGTGCAGCGATCTTATGACAGTAATAAAAATATCTACACAAACAGCTAAAAAATTAATACAATGAGAGGCAATTTATATATATCAGTACCAGCAGGAGACAGCGCTAAAGCGCTTCCTGCTTCTATTACTCGCTACGATTGGGTAGAGAATACCTATAACGAGGAAGGCGAAGTAGAAAGCTCTAACACAGTACACCCTAGCTGGGAAGCTTACGGCGAGAAGTACGCGCCGCAATACGGCGCCCCGGTAAGCGTTACTGTAGGTAAAGCAGAGTATATAGTATACGAGCTTACAGCGAGCTGGAAGGACAGCGAAGTAAGCGCTTTACTAGCGTTAGGAAAGGGAAAGGCGGAGCCTAAGTATACGGTATTTACTGCCGAGGAAGCTAGAGCTTTTATAATTGCTAACACTGAAAGCCAGCTATAAAATGCCTAACGAAATATCCCAGGAAACGGTAGTAGGGTTATCGCTTAAAAGCATAGGGGGTATAGCTGCCGCCGCAGGTACGCTAGCTATAGGCTGGTTTACTTTGCAGGCAGATATAGCAGAGGCTAAAGAATTGCCCGCTCCAGTTATTAGCCGTACGGAGTACGACTTAAAAGACGAGCTTATACGCGAAACTATTATGAATACGCAAAGCGACGTAGAAGACATTAAAAGCCAGCTCGATAAAATAGAGGAGCGTTTATTTGAAATGAAATGAAAACCTTTGTACTAAGTATTTTTTTACTGTATACCTCAACCTTTAGCGACACCCGCTTAAAGGATAGCTGGTCTAAAGGCATAGCTGTAGTGCAGTATAACGCGGAGTTTAATAGATCTAACAGCGTGCCTAACCTTTCTAGGGTTTCGGATGCTAGAATTTTCAACGCTTGGATAGATCAAAAGCCGGAGCTTAAGGAGCTAGGGCGTATAAAATCCGTACCTACTTTAGTATTATATAAAGACGGTATCGAGGTGCGTAGGTGGGAGGCTGGTATTTCTATGAAGCTAGACATAAGCTATAGAGAGGTGCAGCAATACGTAGACGAATTAACCGGAGCCAATAAATTTTAAGATGAGAAAAACCTACCTAATAACTTTCTTTTTATTTGTTAATACTGTAATAGCTCAAACGGCAGTAAAAGACTTCTTTAAGTATTCCACGGTTTATACGAGCGCTTATGCGAGTAACCCTATGTACGCGGAGGAGGTTTATTATACTACCCAGGCCGGCGACTTATTTAACTATACCGAGGACTTCGCCTTCGATTACACCGCGACGCTAGGAATACGTAAGGTAGCTAGGTATAAGTACGAGAATAGACAAAGCAGGTTCTACGATGGGCAGCGAGAAAGTACGACAGCTTTAAGCGCAACGGTAGGAGCTGTTAAGGGGTTCGAGTACTTAGCACAGTACGACCGAGGGAGACAGCAAGGCAGGGACTATAATAACCAGCGCTACTTCTTACGTTACTTAACGAAGTACTTTATATTTAAAGGGGAGTACCAGCACCAAGGCCTAGCACGCTTAGACTATACCCAGGTCGAGACACGCTTACGCCTTCATATTGGGGAGCTGGACTTTTCGGCGGGTATAGCCGGAAGGCTTCACGAGCCGTACGGCTATAACCCTATAGCCGACTTCTTAGCGCATAATCCGTGGTGGGATTTAGTGCGTAATATGGGTTACGAAGATGTTTACTACGGTATCGACTACGATAACGACGACGAAGTAGAGAACTTCGATTGGTACTGGCTCGATCCTAACGGAGAAAAAGTAGCGGACACTGACGAAGACTTTAGACGTTATATTTACCCCGGTATAGTAAACGAGTTTAACCGCCTTAGCATTGATAGCGTCGGGGTTATGAAGTCTATATCTGCTGTACTAGGTGTAGACTATTACCACTACGTAGATAATTTTTGGCTTCATAGCTGGTTTAACTTACTGCCTTACCATATTCACATAGGAGAAAAAGAGGAATTTTCTTATCAAAATTACGTAGACGGTAACCAATGGATAGACCATAGCGGCGGGTTAGTTTTAGGCTGGAAGCTTGGCGCTAGCTGGGGCATATTTTTAGAGAGTGAATATATGCGCTATTGGGATAAAAATATATATAACTTAAGGCTAGGCCTTAACTATCAATTTAGATAAATACTAACTTAGGTAAATGGGTAATAACTGGGAAGACAGCTTTAACGATTTTATTAAAGAAATGGAAGAAGCGGAGCAGCCGGAAGCGTGCACTATTGATAACCCCGACTGCGACAGCTGCGGGAGCTAAAAACTTAAAAAAAATAAACGATATGTTTAGTAGAATATTTGACAACTGGAAGACTAGCGTACTGGGCGCAGTGCTTATGTGCGCTAGCTTTGCTTTTGTGTTATGGGAGAAGGCTACACTAACGGAGGCGGGAGCCTTTCTAGGTGTAGCTTTCGCCCTATTCTTTACGAAGGATCCTAAGCCTAAAGCGTAATGCAAGTAGAGGCCGGGGTACTTCATTTAGAGCATAACGGTATAGAGGTCGAGGCCTCAGTAGTTTGGGACTTAGAGCAGGGCGGCCCTATCTATGCTATGAAGGACGGTAAAATATTTATGAGCCTCACAACCGAAGAGCTAAAGGCCCTCTATGTACTCTACCGAGACATCGAGCTAAAGGGAACTGTAGAAGATGCTTAAATTAAATACAGCCCATTTAAAGGCTTTTCTCTTAGCGTTCTATATGTTACCCTTACTGACGGGGTGTAACGTCATTAGAAACGCTCTAACACCCCTTAAAACGGAAGTAACACTTATAGACACGGTACTAGTAGAAGCTGTTAAGGTCGACACTATTACCGTAACCTTACCGGTAGATACCCTAATTATCGAGACCGAGCGCGTTAGCGCGAGGGTTATTAGATCTTACGACACCATTACTCTAGACGTGGAATGTAAAGCAGACACGGTAGTAGTAACCAATACGGTAGAGCTGCCTACGAAGACCAGGACAGTAACTAGGGTGCCGTGGTGGTTTAAGCCAGCTCTAGTTATTGGGGGGCTCATATTCGCGCTGGCTGTTAGCCGCGCTTTATTTCGCCCTTAACCTTTACCCCTTTCTTTTTTTCTTTGCTAGTTTCTTTTTTTCTTTAGCTGAGTTAACTAACTAACTTAACTAGGGTAGTAGTGGAGCTACCGTAGCTTTAGCTAAAGGTAGCTACGCTACTACTAACTAGTACTAGTATTAATACTAATACTAACTAGGGTAAAAAGCAACAAAGGGATTTATTGTGCAATAGGTTTAAATACTTAATTTAACTTCTCTAGAGCTTTTTTGGTTGGGGTGTATATTCGGGGGCAGAGCTTAAAATAAATGTAAGCGGGAAGCCCTATGTTTACTAGGGCCGGGGCGCGTGAGCGAAAATAAATGCACTTTTTTTACTATACCATTAGGATATATGAAAAGAAAGCCCTTATATTTGTCTCAACAAACAACAACAAAACATAACTACTATGACAACTACTAGAATTTGCAGAGGTGTATACCAATTAGAGTACAAGGGCCACATTATTCAAATAAGCAATGAGGCGGAATGGCTAGAGGGAGATTGTGTATGGCAAATTTACTCGAACACTTTAGACGTAGACTATAACGAGGGTAAGTGGGACACGCTATACAAAACAAAGGGAGAAGCTTTAGAAAGACTTCCGGAGATATTAGAAACTTCAAAGCCTTTTAATTAAATACAAATAGCTTACACTCAACACCCCCCGCCTTAAGCAGTTAGGTTCTTTTGGTTTGGTTTTTAAACGCTGGGGCGGGGGTTTCTTTTAGAACTGTTTAACTTAATATATAACAAAATGCAAA
>Ga0206682_10001485_pt1 | contig 22990 bp, 23 predicted proteins | sample M240m12015metaG_FD_155444 | JGI IMG/M metagenome (GOLD analysis project Ga0206682, IMG submission 155444) | Ammonia-oxidizing marine archaeal communities from Monterey Bay, California, United States - M2 40m 12015 | ecosystem: Environmental > Aquatic > Marine > Intertidal zone | place: USA...
AAACTTCCGTGTATTCCCTATATCCAACTGGACAGAGATGGACGTATGGCAATACATCCTTCAGGAAAACATCGCTATCCCAGAACTCTACTTTGCGAAAGAACGCAATGTGATCTGGAGACACGGTTCTTGGCTTCCTATGAGTGAACACATCACCCTTCGTGAAGGAGATGAGCCCCAAATGAAAATGGTGCGTTTCCGTACCCTAGGTGATATCACTATTACCGGTGGTCAGGAAAGCGATGCCGATACTTTAGAGAAAATAGTTCAGGAGGTTGCCTCTTCCCGTCAAACTGAGCGCGGTAACCGCGAAGACGACAAGCGCAGTGAAAGTGCTATGGAAGACCGCAAACGTCAAGGATACTTTTAACCCATCAATAAGATTTAAGCATACGATGGAAGATAACTTCGATACCAATTCCTACCTCAATATGGAACTCCTTCGCTTCACTACTGCCGGTAGTGTGGACGATGGTAAATCAACTTTGATTGGGCGCCTACTTTACGATAGCAAAAGCATCTTTGAAGACCAGGTCACGCAGATTGAACAAGCATCCACAAAAAAGGGGCTTGATCATGTCGACCTCAGCCTCTTTACGGACGGTCTCAAGGACGAACGTGAGCAAGGAATCACTATAGATGTCGCTTACCGCTACTTCGCGACGCCTAAGCGCAAATTCATCATTGCAGATACACCAGGACACGTTCAATACACACGTAACATGGTAACCGGCGCTTCAACCGCTAACCTTGCCCTCATCCTAGTGGATGCGCGTAAAGGAGTGATCGAACAAACAAAGCGTCACACCTTCATTGCTTCCCTCTTACAGATCCCGCATGTCTTTGTCTGTATCAACAAAATGGACTTAGTGGACTACAGTCAAGAAGCCTATGATAAAGTAGTTAAGGAATACACCGACTTCGCTGCAAAACTAAACGTTCAGGATGTGAGATTCATCCCCATGTCTGCCCTACACGGCGACAACGTGGTTACCCGCAGTGAGCAGATGGGCTGGTACGAAGGCGGAACCCTACTACACAACCTTGAAACCGTACACATCTCTGCAGATTACAACTTGCGCGATTGTCGCTTCCCTGTTCAAACCGTCATCCGTCCACACAGCGATCAGTACCACGACTTCCGCGGGTATGCCGGCCGCGTCGCAGGAGGAATCTTTAAAAAAGGTGATAAAGTGGTAGCCCTGCCTTCAGGGTTAGAAAGCACCATTTCAGGTATTCACACCTTAACCGGCGAACTGGAAGAAGCTTTTCCGCCTATGTCCGTCACCATCACATTAGAAGATGATATCGATATTAGTCGCGGAGACATGCTGGTGCGCAGTGAAAACCGTCCTGAAGGCCAGCAAGATCTAGATGTCATGCTTTGTTGGCTCAATGCTACGCCGCCACGTCCACGTGCGAAATATGTCCTTAAACAAACCACGGCTGATGCACGTGCCATGATTACTGAGATTCAGTACAAGATGGACATCAACACGTTACACAGGTTGGAGGAAGACAAGGACATTAAGATGAACGATATCGCCCGTGTGAAGATTCGATCTACTAAACCCATCTTCGCAGATGAGTACAATCAAAATCGAGTTACAGGTTCACTAATCCTAGTAGATGAGGCAACTAATGAAACGGTTGCTGCGGGAATGATTCGCTAAGAAAACTATGACTTAAATAAAAAAACCAGCTGTAGTTAGCTGGGCTTTTTATGCCGTCAGAATGCCTGCAGCCCGCAGTCATTTTCTCATGAACTTTTCCTTTGCTAACCCCTAATTTTCCTCAAAACCCAGGTTAATTAACGGAAAAAGTAACTTAACTTCCTACCCGAGAGGGAGCGTTAAGGCCAGAATTAGCATGTCAAATAAATGGCTTAACGAAATTTCGCTCTCGTTAGAATGTCGAAAACTGAACACTTCTGAACACCAAAAGTGACACTTTTTGACAGGGTATTTTGAAGAAGTGAACATGGGTAAAATAGGATTTAGAATTAGGAGTAAGGTGAACAAACAGGTTAGTATTTATGTCTACCTGTATGGACCGTTCAAAACAAGATTGGAAGCGAAAACTGGTTTTGTGGTTTTAAGAGAAGAATGGGACACCAAGAAAATGCGTGCCAGAATTTCTGATGAAAACGGCGTCCGTCTGAACGGATATCTCGATCAACTGGAAAGGCATCTTGTTTTCCAATACAACAATCTCCACTCCAGTTCTCAGGAGTTCACTAGAGGATGGCTCGAAAGTCAGATCAGTGCCTGTTTCAATAGACCGGATAAAGACAACCGGTCTAAGCTCACCTATCAAATACGTCGCTACATTAATGTGGCAGATACCAAACGTGTTCGATCCACAGGAAGCATAGGTTTATCCTACAATACCATACGTTCTTATGAGCTGTTCGAAAAGATCATCAAGAACTTCGAAGAGTATCGAGGACAACCGGTGCTCATTGAGCATATCGACAAAGCATTAATAGACAGCTTTACCCATTGGATGCTCAAGATTCAGAAATACAGCACCAATAATACTGGACACCAACTTAAGCAGATAAAGACCATTTGCAAAGAGGCCGACCGAAATGGACTGCAAGTGCATCCATTTACCAAACACATTGAAGGCTTTCGTCAGCGCAGATCGGAGCGAATCATCCATACCATCAGCTTTGAAGAAATAGAACGAATAAAGAATCTAAAAGATTTGAGCCTAGAGCTTGAGAATACAAAAAAGTGGATGTTGATAGGCTTCTATTCAGGCCAACGAGTAAGCGACCTACTAAAACTTACAGAAGCACAGGTAAGACACGCCATGAATGGCGTATATATAGATGTGACCCAACAAAAAACAGGTAAGCATGTGACCATTGGTGTAAGCGACCCAATGACAATAAAAATTATTAAGGAAGAATTCCCAAAGCCGTTATCTGCGATACTCTTTAATAAGTACATCAAAGATGTATGCAAAAAAGCTGGGATGACGGAGCACGTGAAAGGATTCAAACAGAACCCAGAGACGAGACGAAAGGAACCCGGAATCTTCCCAAAATATGAACTGATTTGTGCCCATGACCTAAGACGATCATTTGCCACGAACTATTTTGGAAAAGTAGAAACCCCAATATTAATGTCCATTACAGGCCATTCCAAGGAAACTACATTTCTTTCCTATATAGGTGCCAACCCAAATAAGGACGCCATTGCAGATGCTTTCATGATACGAGCGGCAGAGCTATAACTACTTCCGCTCGCGTTCTTCATTTAAATAATCTGTTTTACTCCTACTCCAATCTAAAGATCTACTATCCTTAAACTCTTGCGTAAAGCGATCATCTTGTTGCTTAGCCTTAGGTAATACATAGTTCGCTGATATCTGAACAAGCTTTAGTAACTGACTAGCGTTAAGCTCATCCATCTTCTCATAGAGCTTTGCCATTCCTTCAGTCAGAAGGATTTCCATTGCATCATGAACGATTGGGTCTCTTTTAGCTCTTCCTCTTTTACTCTTCTGACCTGCAATCCGCGCTGTTTCTGAAGTAAACTTTCCCATAACCTTCTGTGATTTACATTCTTACTTCAATCTTAATCACAGAGTCAAAAGAACACAAGTTTAGATGGGATAGGTTTTCCCATGATTATTAACATAACTATCTTTACAAAAAAAGTGGTATGAAATTTTTGACCTTTGATATTGAAGATTGGTTCCACATATTAGATAACCCTGAAACCAAGTCTCCTAATCAATGGGGGGCTTTTCCAAAGAGGGTTGACATAGGTCTCGATATCATCCTAGATCTGTGCTCTAAGTATGAGGTTAAAGCCACTTTTTTTTGCCTTGGTTGGATAGCAGAAAAGTATCCCGAAGAGATTCGAAAAATTCAAAGAAGGGGACATGATATCGGGACACATGGTTATGCACACCAATTAGTTTATGAACAAACTGAGGAGGAATTTCGTCGAGATTTGAAAAAATCTATTTTGCTTTTAAACGCAATAACCGGCGAAGAGATAACCGCATATAGAGCTCCGGGCTTTTCCATAACAAAAGATTGTCTTTGGGCATTTGACGTCTTATCAGAATGTGGTATAAAATATGACTCCTCAGTATTTCCTGCTTCTAGAGCACATGGCGGACTTAAAGAAATTACAGAATTTGAGCCTTACAAGCTCAAAACGCTCAAGGGGAATACACTAATCGAATATCCTATTAGCGCAAAAACAGTTCTTAACATACCTATTGTTTTTGGTGGTGGTGGATATTTTAGACTAATCCCCTCCCACATACTAAGAAGATGGTTTGCTCAATCCGCATATGTAATGACCTATTTTCACCCAAGGGATTTTGACAAAAATCAACCTAACATACCCGGTCTCACTCCATTGCGAAAATTCAAAGCCTACTACGGTATAAACAGCACCAAAAAAAAATTGGATACAATCATTGCATCCAATTCATTTAACTTATCACTAACGGAGGCAGAACTAACTAATTCATTTGATCTTCAACACATTCAATAGGTACTTACCGTACCCGCTCTTAACGAGTGGCTCAGCAATTTGTTTAAGCTGATCCGCATCAATAAACCCCTGCTCGTAGGCAATCTCTTCGATACACCCCACTTTCAAGCCCTGACGTTCCTCGATAACCTCAACGAACTGACCGGCTTGCTGAAGGCTGGCAAAAGTACCGGTGTCTAACCACGCCGTTCCGCGGTCCAATACCCCTACTTCTAGTTCGCCCCATTCTAAATATTGCTTGTTGACGTCTGTAATTTCGAGCTCACCGCGCGGCGATGGCTTAAGATTTTTAGCGATCTCCACCACTCTATTGTCGTAGAAGTATAATCCTGGGACTGCGTAATCACTCTTCGGCTCTGCAGGCTTCTCCTCTATAGAAAGGGCCTTCATATTAGAATCAAATTCTACCACACCATAGCGTTCTGGGTCACTAACACGGTAGGCAAAAACCACACCTCCAGAAGGGTCTTTGCAATCCTGAAGCACCTTTGCCATAGATGAACCGTAGAATATGTTGTCTCCTAAAATGAGGGCAACGCTATCATCACCAATGAACTCCTCACCCAAGATGAATGCTTGGGCTAGACCTTCAGGGTTTTCTTGGATCGTGTAAGTAAATTCACAACCCAACCTTGAACCGTCTCCAAGTAGTTTTTGGAATAAGGGTGCATCGTGTGGCGTGGTAATGATCAGGATCTCACGAATTCCTGCCTGCATCAATGTGCTCAGCGGGTAGTAAATCATGGGCTTGTCGTACACCGGCATCAACTGCTTACTTACCGCAAGCGTCAATGGGTGTAATCTAGTGCCGGAGCCTCCAGCTAGGATAATGCCTTTCATATTACCAAAGAGTTTTTAGATTTAACTGATTTAGATTGGTTAGTTGCTTGTCCTTTTCAGAAAGTTCCAATGTTAGATTGGGCCATTCAATGTTCAGCTCTTCATCATCCCAGATAATGCCTCCATCATGTTCTGATGAATAATAGTTATCAACCTTATACTGAAAGATGGTATCATCCTCAAGAGCAACAAAGGCATGTGCAAAGCCTCTTGGTATGAGAAATTGGAGGTGGTTAGATTCAGATAACTCAATACCATACCATTGCTTGAATGTCGGCGAATCAGGTCTTAAGTCTACCGCAACATCGTAAGCCACTCCTCTTACTACTCGGACTAGCTTAGCTTGAGCCGATTGCCCCTTTTGAAAATGAAGGCCTCTCAGAGTTCCTTTTGATGAAGAGCTTTGATTGTCTTGGACGAAATTATATTCTTTGCCAATCACTTCATTGAATCGATTTTCATTGAACGACTCATAGAAATATCCACGGTCATCCTCAAATACTCTTGGTTTCAATACAATCGCATCCGTCAATACTTTTTCGATTATTTCCATAATTAAACAGCGTACATGTTTTCGTAGTAATCTTGATAAGCGCCGGAGGTCACATTTTTCAACCACTGCTCATTGGCCAGGTACCAGTCAATGGTGATGGCCAGCCCTTCCTCAAAGGTCACGCTAGGCGCCCAGCCAAGCTCCTTGTTGATCTTTGTGGCATCAATAGCGTAGCGGCGGTCGTGGCCGGGACGGTCTTTCACGTAGGTGATGAGATTTTCACTCTCGCCCTTATCACGGCCCAATTTTTCATCCATCTGCGTACACAACACCTTGATCAGATCAATATTGGTCCATTCGTTGAACCCGCCGATGTTGTAGGTCTCTGCGCTCTTGCCTTCGTGGTACACCAGGTCAATGGCACGTGCGTGATCCACGACGTACAACCAATCGCGCGTGTACTGACCGTCACCGTAGACCGGCAGCGGCTTTTTCTCCACGATGTTGTTGATGAACAGCGGGACGAGCTTCTCGGGGAATTGGTTCTGGCCGTAGTTGTTCGAACAATTGGTCACCACATAGGGGATGCCGTAAGTCTCGCCATAGGCGCGAACAAAGTGGTCGCTTGAGGCCTTCGACGCGCTGTAAGGACTGTTTGGGTCGTAGGCGGTCGTTTCTTCAAACAGGCCTTCCGCACCCAACGTACCGTATACTTCATCCGTCGAAATGTGGTAGAAGCGTTTGCCTTCGAAATCATTGTGAACGCGTTTGAAGCTGTTGAGCAGGTTCACCGTACCCAAGACATTCGTGCGTACAAAGGCCAAAGGATCTTTGATGGAACGGTCAACATGGCTTTCAGCTGCCAAATGAATCACGCCCTCGGGCTTGTACTTGTCAAACAAGGCATCCACGGCAGCTGCATCAACAATATCCACGCGCTCAAACGTGTAGTTGGGTGCCTCTTCGATATCGCTGAGGTTTTCAAGGTTACCCGCGTAGGTCAACAGATCCACATTGATGATGTGGTAATCCGGGTACTTGTTCACAAACAAGCGAACGACGTGAGATCCTATAAAGCCAGCGCCGCCGGTGATGACGATGTTCTTTTTCATTTGTAATATTCTTTAAACCAATTGCTAAACATTTTTATTCCCTCGGGTAAATTAACTTTTGGATTATATCCTACTCTCTCTTGAAGCTTTAAGGTGCTTGCATAAGTCTCAGCAACATCTCCTTTCTGTGCGGGCATAAACTCCTTAACTAATTCAACCGAAAATTCACTCTCAATCAAAGAAATAAAGTCCAATAAATTCACGGGTGATCCATTTCCTATATTGTAAACATATGCACCTTTATCTCTTTTACTTTTAACTAATAATGTAATTCCATTAACTATATCATCTACATAAGTAAAGTCTCTTGATTGCTTACCATAATTAAATACTTTAATCGAATCTTTTTGTACGGCTGCAGTCGCGAAAAGCATTGGAGCCATGTCTGGCCGGCCCCATGGTCCGTAGACTGTAAAAAATCTCAAACCTATAGAGCTAATACCTTTAGTCTTGAAGTATGAGTGAGCCATTAGCTCATTCGCCTTTTTGGTAGCGGCATAGTAACTTTCAGGTTTATTACATGCCTCAGTCTCCTTAAAAGGAATTGATGAATCTTTACCATAAACTGAACTACTACTAGCGTATAAAAAACAGTCTATTCTCGACAATTCAACGAAATCTAGAACTTTTTGAAAACCTAATATATTAGACTCCAAATATGCCCAAGGGTTTTCCAAACTATACCGAACACCTGCCTGCGCAGCTAGGTGAATAACCGCATCAAATATGGAATCACTTAAAATGTTCCAAACGTCGGAATTCAAATCCTTACTAAAGAATATAAACTCCCGATTTACCTCCTTTGAAACAAGTTCAATTTCCCTTAGACGGTCTTTTTTTAATTGAACAGAATAATAATTATTCATGTTATCTAATCCCGTAACATCCCAACCTTCCTGAAGTAACCTAATAGCGGTGTGCATTCCTATGAAACCCGCTGCACCTGTGATTAATACTCTAGCCATGACCTATGAGTTTACTTATTCTTATGTTTTCTCGCCTTAACCAATGCCGTAATAATCAAACCCTATTTCCCCTATAGTTTCTCTGCGGTATAGGTTACGTCCGTCAAACAGGACTTTGCCGTTCATAGCCTCGGCCACTTTATCCCAATCCGGTACGCGGAACTCGGTCCATTCGGTGATCAGTGCCAATGCGTCGGCACCTTGTGCCGCCTCTTCAGCACTCGCGCAGTAGGTAATGCTATCACCGAGCTGGTGCTTGGCTTCTTCCATCGCGACCGGGTCGTACGCACGAACGTGGGCGCCGGCACTGGTCAAAAGGTTCGCAATCACCACGGACGGCGCCTCGCGCATATCGTCGGTGTTCGGCTTAAAGGACAATCCCCAAAAAGCAATGGTCTTGCCCTCGAGCTTTCCGCTGAAGTAGGCGCTTATTTTATTGTAGAGCACACTTTTTTGTGCATCGTTTACTTGTTCCACGGCTTCTAAGATGCGCATGGTGTGGCCGTTTTCACGTCCGGTGCGGGCCAAGGCCTTGACATCTTTAGGGAAACATGAACCGCCGTACCCTATACCTGGGTAAATGAACTTGTTGCCGATGCGCGGGTCAGAGCCGATGCCTTTACGTACCCAATTTACATCTGCACCCATCTTCTCACACAAATTGGCAATGTCGTTCATGAATGAAATCTTCGTGGCCAACATGGCGTTTGCCGCATATTTGGTCATCTCTGCAGATGGGATGTCCATAAAGATTACCGGGTGGCCGTTCAAGGTGAACGGACGGTAGAGCTTGTCCAATGTTTTTTGAGCCTGCTCGCTATCTACACCCACCACAATGCGGTCGGGCTTCATAAAATCTTCAATGGCCGCACCCTCTTTCAAGAACTCAGGGTTGGAAGCTACGTCGAAGCCGAAGGAAACACCGCGGGCGTCTAACGTCGAAGCTACAGCGCTGCGTACCTTTTCTGCAGTGCCCACTGGAACGGTGGATTTAGTGATGACGACCAAGTAATCTTCTATGCATTGCCCAATAGATTTTGCTACGGCAAGCACGTATTGCAAATCAGCAGAGCCGTCCTCTCCTGGAGGCGTACCCACAGCGATGAAGGCTGCAGAAGAGCCCTTGATGCCTTCGCTTAGGTCGGTGGTAAAGTGTAATCGGCCATTTTCAACATTTCGGAGAACGATATCTTTAAGTCCAGGCTCGTAAATAGGGAGGATGCCATTTTTTAGGCCTTCTATTTTCTTTTGATCTATATCCACGCAGCTTACCTCAATGCCTACTTCCGCCAAACAGGCGCCGGTCACCAAGCCTACGTATCCAGTTCCAATGACTGTAATCTTCATACTATCTTTTAACTTCTACTAATTTAAATTCAATTGACACATCCTTTAGACACAAATCACTTGGTGAATCCGAGTAAAATATTGTCATTTTCTCATTATGATTTTCTCTATACTTAAACAACTTATTATAGCCGTATAAATTAGTTATTAGACCCTTGATGTATCCTTTATCATCGATATCCAATTCAGTTCCATATATGACGGCATTCGGAAATAATGGCTCTATGTATTCTTTAAAACTAGCAGTCAAGATTATTAATTTATCCCTCCGCGCCATTTGTTGGCCAAGCCCATTTAATTCAATTCTCGAACTATATTCACGCGCTCGCTTATTAAAATACACATAGTGATCTCCTCGAAACATTACTTTAACAGCAAATGATTTATACACGTCGTTTGATACAAGTCTCATTTTGAGTGCTACTGCCATAACTATTACTAAAATAAGTCCTAGCCTCTTAAGTATCGATTGCGTCGAATAATAACATAAAAACGGTATAAACGTGTCGTAATTCGTTAGTGTCTTATCAAAATCAGCGCCAATCATTTTTTTCGAATTTTAGCTAATATTAAGTTGAAATTGTAAGCGATTACCTGTCTAATACGACCATGAAAACCTATAAAAGTATAACTTACTTTAGTCTTCGGAAAATCAAAAATCAATTTTTTCGACACTTGAATGGGATTTGTAAAGAATAAAATTATCAATCCTAATGGCCAAATGAGCCTGGTTTTCACATAATCTTCTTTAATCGGATCTAAGTTATTGCAAATATAAATATAGTTTCTAATAATGCTAAAATTGTTGCACTTTGCTAATAATATTGAACCCCACAACCTTGGATTTGCCTCAATTATATAGTAACGATCATCGACACGAAGAAATTCCAACATTATTAAACCATCGTATTGTAAACAATTCACAATACGCGCTGCTAATTTCATTAAATCCGGTAAAGAAATTGTTTCAGAAATCACACTAACTCCACCAGTCATTGGAATTGTAATCAGCCTTTGATGAGCATATGCATCAACAACTGTTCCTTTTTTCGCAAGTGCAAAATATCCTATGATCTTATCGCCATTAGGAAGCTTTTCTTGAATAATACAGTTGTCATTAGACAATTCACGTAAACTATCTATGTCCTTAGGTAAGGCGAAAGACATTATTCCTCGTGAACCACTTCCTTTCGCAGGTTTAAGGAGAACGCTACCGCGAAAACTTCCCAAGTCTTCATCATGGAGCGTCTTCGGATGTAAAATGTCTAATTGTTCATATAAATTAGCAGCAAGTAACTTGTCCCTAATAGAATCGAACATTTTCAATGAAGGCAAACTATACCGAAACCTTGCCCTTAATGTGTCGTTTACTAATAGAAAATTTCTTATCGTGTCTTCCTCTATTGGAAGGAAGGTTAAGAGCCCCTCACTCCTAGAAATGTACTCAAGGTCCGATTCGAAATTGTGTGATCTAAGAAAATAGACGTTTCTATCAAAGAGTTTTTCATAAAACTTTTTGCTACGACTTCCCTTGTCAACTGCCAAAACAATATTATATACGTCATCATATGTGGATAACATCGAATATAAATCAAATGACTTGCGACGATCAATATCCGTAATTAATACCGATATCATTCTATAAGCACTTTAAGGTAATCATCGGTAATTCTCCTATTGGAGAATCGACTTAGATAATATGCCATTACCTTCTCTTCGTTAACTCTTTCAGAACCGCTCAAGAGATCTACCAAATCATTAATGCACCTAAAATAATTTCCATTGCTCCTAAGTGTCTCACGGTTAAAACGGTTATCGTGAGCAAAAATGTTTAATCCGAATGACAAAGCCTCTACTAAAGCAGGATTCGTTCCACCTACTGAATGGCCGTGGATATAAATGTCACAAGCATTATATAGTTTTATCAATACTCCTTGATCATAAACAGGACCGATAAACTGAATATTCGGGTATTTTTCTCGTAAGTCTGATGGCCATGATTCAAAATCACCAACAAAAATGAACTCCTTTGTTTTACTAACTACTCCTTCTTTTCTTGCAATCTCCCATGCCTCACACAACAAATCTATATTATTTTCTGGAACAAAACGTGCAACGGCTAACACAATGCCTCTATCAATATTTGTTGTTGTTGAATCAAGAAACTCATATCTACTTGTATATTCTACTGTTACAATTTTATCTTTTACAATCCTAGGAACAAAAGGCAAATACAATTTGAGTGCTCCACTATCTAATATTAATCGATTCGCAAACAACACATTACCTAAATAAGACAAATAAAGACCAAGACGCTTGGCTAGACCAAATTTGGACCGTCTCCACTCCAATCCGTCTAAATTTACCACAAATTTTGTATTTTTTTTAATGAGACGGTACCACCACAATACAAAGCCTCCACCAAGGCCCAATATTAAAACAATATCACCAGAGCTCGTTAATTTCAAAGAGTCCTTGTAAAACTTAACTGGATTTGAACTTTTCCTGTAGCCCAGCGCTAATACTTGAACATTTTCAAACCTAAGATTATCGAACTCAGTTATTACAAATATTTCCTCGAATGATGTTTTAAACTTTTGTCCTTTCAACAATGATTCGACTAACGCCTCAAAACCACCGTAATTATTTGGATAACTTTTCGAACCAATAATTATCAAATTCTTTTTCACTTACCTATTAATGTGAATATTAATATCTCCATCTCTAAAAACGCTCTTTTTGTAGTAACACTAGAAGCTAGCCAGATTCTTTTCACAGCTAGTTGAACCCTTTTAAAATAACTCTGTTCTAGCTGACTGATGACCTGCGTAACCTTTAATACATATTTTATGTGACGCTTTATATAACTCATCTTTCCTGATTCTTTTTGATTCAGGCCTAATATATTATTGTTGTGAATCCTATAATAGGATAAACATAATCCCAACCAATTTATACCCCCATACTTCAAATTAGAATAATAAAGAATAGCCCAATCGTGCATGAGAAAATATTTTTTCCCATTCCAATTCAAGAAATCTCTTATAAACTCTTTTCGCAAACAAAGTGAATGACCCACAACTGCATTAGCCGTTAATGACAGATCACGCGACAATTCAATAGGATATCTCCTGCTTTTTAAAGCAGAATACGCCCCTATTGATTTACCATCATTATCATTGAAACATTGCACATCATGACCTAAAACATAACAAGACTCTACAGAATTTAAATAATTAGAAACTACTACATGCTTTTCGCTATGCCACACATCATCTTGATCACATAGATACAAATAATCGAAATCAAAAGAATCTATAACATATTTCATTCCTTCATAAAAGGATATCATAGGACCAAGTCGTCCTGGTTTGTGTACATATGTAATGGAAGAGTTCTGAAAATATTCTAAGGAATTATATTCATGAGAAAAATCTACGATAACTACCCTAATGCCATTTTGCACTATGCTCTTAACTTGCTCAACGATATGAAATTCAATAGGATTGTAAGAACAAATTAAAGCAATGAAATTATTTTTTACTAATCCCATAGTATTTTCTAAAATATTTCGCGTCATACCTAATTGGATTTATAGTATTCCAACGAAATAAACCAATCAAATTCTCCTTAAATCCAATATTGACTAAAAAATTTAAAAATCTTATAACTCTTCTCTTGTTAGAAGGATAAATAACAATCGGTTCAATATCTAATCCAACTAAATAATGATATAAACCTAATTCTCCACTAAAAATTGTCAACATGCGATTGGAAGAAGCTCGATAAGTGGCAAAAAAGTCGTAGCAAACATTAAAATATCTTTTTGGCCAAAAACTAATATAACTTTGTACGTGTTCACAAAGTTCCTTACTGGAGGCAATAAAACCGATATTATCACCAAAAGATCGAATGGTATTCTCAAGTAATTCTGAATCGGTTATTCGAATTGACGAATTGACTAAAAGAATGTCCTCGCAAACCGAAATATCTAAAATAAGTTTTTTCCATGTTCCAAAGTCGTAACCATTTTCATTGACGTAAATAAAATCACAATTTGTATAATCCAAATTCCATGATTCTTCATTCGCGCTGACTATTCCACAGCAAACGCCACTAACCGTACTCATCGAATTCAGCTTTTCAATAAGTTCGACAGTATGGTCGACCTTCAATTGACAGTCTAAGTAAGTTGCTAGAAAAACCTTCATATTAACTTTGACATAAACTTCCAGAATTTCCTCCTTAATTTTCTTTTTAAGCGTAGATTACTATCATGGCTCTCATACTTTACTAAATCATTATCAGCTCGAAGGGCAAAGAATGGTAAGTCATTTACTTGAATTCCTTCCACTAAAAGACTAAAATGCAATTGATCTCGCTTGATGCCAAACATAAAACACTTAAACCATTCTTCCATTAATGATTGAATCTCAATATTCGGCTCATTAAGACCTATAACATTACACTCATAGACTTTGTTACATAACATATATTTCTTGTAATACTGCAAATCTCTAATTCTTAATTTACCAGAAAGTCCACATTGAAGAAATTCATCTTTCAAACTACTGCTAAAGGGATGAACCTTTAAAGAAAGCCCTTTTTTAAAAAAAAAATCCCGCTTGATCTCAATGTTGAAGTCATGATACAACACTGCCTCATTCAATTCTAATGTTAATCGACATAACAAAATAGATTTAACATACCTTGACCTCAATTGATTACCGTGAATTCCAGGAATATTCCATAAACGGAACTCGACCAATGGACTTTGAATTTTCTGTGTTAAATAGTTACTTTCATCTATAATTACAATGGTTCGAATGTTAAACCTCTTACCATCAACGGTATCATAATCACCAAAGTTACATGTTAAACATACCATCTATATTCTTTTTTTGATAAAGATCAAAATTGAAACGAAAAGGTTTAAAATTATTTCTCTCAGACTCCAATATTTTAAATTCACAGATTTTCTTGAATTCCCGTTTTGAAATTGATCAGAAAAAATTAATGGGTAAAACATCCGTGCCAGCAGTATATGTCTCCTTTTTTTAACATTCCCTATGAAGCCTTTCCTTGTCAAAAGATTTGTGTGATAAACTACCAATTCGTTATGAAAGAGACATTTAACCCCTATTCTGTCTAAACGATATAAAAACTCTTGACCTACGAGACCATAAACCTTCAGCGCGGTAACAAAGCCTCCGAGTTTTTCAAATGTGTCTTTAGGAATAATCATGTTATTTTCGACAATACTTCCAAATCGCACCTCATCACCTACATTTAATGCACATTGTTGGCTCTGTAAAACTAACTCTTCAAGTCTCGCGTTCATTCTTTTATTTACTTGAATTCTCGGACCGAAAAGAACACTTTCATAATAATCCAAGAAATTTATTGATTTTACCAAAGTAGTATCTAAAATGCAATCATCATCTAAAAACCACAAATGAGACGATGTAGCTACAGATGCACCAATATTTCTCGCAGCCGCCAAACAGTAACCCTTCCCATTAAAATTAATCACTTTCAGACACGGATGATTGACAGGCCACTTTTCAGTACCATCATTGACGACTATTATCTCCAATATACTCCTATTGCACTTAGACAAATCGCCAAACCTAGCGGATATATTTTGGAAACAATCTGTTGAAACTATTATTAGGCTAATTCCCTTCATTCTCGCTTACGCTTACTTCGCCATCACTCACTTTAAAGACTTTTGTGAAAATTTTCTCAAATCCCTCCGGATGATGCGATATCACAAAAACTGGCTTATCCAATTTCTGAATAGCATTGAAAACCAAAACCCTACTAACATCATCTAATCCTTGATCTGGCTCATCAAAAACGTATAGTTCAGCGTCTTGCAGCAAGCTCTTGGCAATTGAAAATCTCTTTAGTTGTCCACCAGAGAATGGCGCACTATTCGGACCAATATAAGCGTCAATTCCGCCTGCTTTATTGATGACCTCTCTTAAGCCTAAGCTTTCCAAGACATCATTCACCCTCTCAATATTGGTAGGGCTTGGATTCAGATTTTCAAGAATAGAACCAGAAAAAATACTTACCAATTGCTTTGAATATTCTAGGCTTAAACCGCCGTATTTCGATGAGGTGACACCAATCTCGCCTTTACCTCCCATTAAAACTGAAAGACCCAATAAAGTATCTACTAGCGTCGTCTTACCACTACCACTATTGCCTCTAACTAAAATTTTATCATTATTCGAAATATCAGCCGCTTGCATTGTTAATGAAAACCCTTCAAAGTCTATTTTAAACCTATCTATATGCCAATTATTTCCAACAGACCGTAATAACGGAGTTATCTCAATTTCCTTCGATTTCTTTATTCGATCACTTACATCGACTAAAATTGAAAGTCCTCCCTGAATATTACCAATACCACCCCATATTATTTGTAACGCAGGTAAACTCCGAATAAAAATAAAACCATATGAGATGACGCCTGCAATATCGTTATCAGAGAACAACATAAATAAAGCTAACAAAGAATACAAAACGAGTTCAACCGTGGTTTTTAAGACAATCGGTGTAAACAATAAGCTAGCCTGATTATCATACAACTTCTTGTGATTAGTCGTTAAAGTTCCAACATCATTAGACCATTTACCCGAAACCAACCTTTCCTTTAGGTTATCAAAAAAATCTATACTACTGATAACTTGAGACAAATTCTCAATGTGATTATCTCCGAGTTTCTTGTACACCGGTTTTATAATGAAAATAACCAATAATGACAGAAGAATTACGCCGATTAGAAAATATACTACAACAAACCCGTGATCTAAAACCATTAAGATTAATAAAACTAAAAAGAAAAGAGCCTTACTATATATGAGAACAAAAGGGTAGAATACGCTGCCTTGAAGTCTGTTTAATTTGTTCGTCAAATCATGTATAACATTCTCCTTATTTAAATCTTGAGAACGATTTAAGTAATTCAGGATATTGTATTTAGTCAAAGAATTTCCAATATTTACTACGATACTAGAAATTATCCTTAGGATTCTTCTATTCATGACAAATTGCGAAACCCAGAAAAGAAGGGCCGATACAAGTAGAAATCGTGCTTTTGTATCATCGCCAGATAGCAACTCTCCTAAACTATACAACAACGTCAACTCAGTTATTGCACCGAGGAGTGCCAGAATTGTCAATTCTACAATTTGATTGAACTTAAAATACTTAAATAATAATTTGAAACTATGCAAAGACAAAACGTAAAAATCCTAATTTAAACTCATAAAAATATACAGTCGCAAACCACAAGGAAATACCAGATAACACGAGTGTATAATTTTTCCGCGAATTGGTAATGTAAAAAAACATCATAACTATACTCAATGTCAGTGTCCGATAAAAAAGTATTTCCAAGCCTAAATGAAAACCTAATATCAGAGATAAAGCTAGTGTTAAGTATGGCATTCGAAATTTTGAATCATCTAAATGCAATATCCGCCCTCGTATGAAAAAAAACGATAAATAGATGAGCACTACATATGCCACTGGCTCTAAACTAAATTTAACATCTTGAACAGAATAACCTGAAAAAGACAAATAAGCACGAATTTCAATTACATAAACTATCAATAATCGAAAGAGTAAATATGCGGCAATCACAAACAGCACTAAATGTTTTTTCTTCAGCCTTGCTATTCCCACAAAAGGAATAAATCCAGGGTGAGAAATAATAGCCCCTAAAAATGGCCACTTTCTATTTTCTACTAATGCATAGATAAAAAAAGCTATCCCTAGAGACCAATTCGATTGATTCAGGAACAAAGCGCCTATCATTGAACTTAGAAAAAATAGAAATAATAAATAACCTTTTTCCCGACGATGTGCCGATTTAAATAGAAACAACGAAAGAAAAAGAATACTAATTTCAAAAACATGCACATTTGATGTTAATCGCGAAAAAACGATTTGAAATAAATCTAACGTATCTGCTATAGTTAAATCTTTACCGCTAAAGTCTATAGTATTCCACCGAATAGAAAGTAAACTAAAAAAAAGACCATAAAACCAGGTAATAATAGTTCTACGTCCTATCGGATTCATCTTTCATTAAATCTATTAATTCAGAATAATCATGATATCTTTTAAAGATATCATCAAAGTCTTGAATTACTCTTCCTTCAATACATTCTTGTAACTTATCTCGCCATGCCTTAAAACCATCACATAAAGGGGGTTTAATACCTCTGTTGAAAATGTAATGCTCAGGATTTATATCGCACAAAAAATTAATTCCATGCTGAACAAATAAAAAGGCACGCGCAGGATTACTATTCCATTTATAACGCACTATTATATCTCCCTTTTGCTTTTGTCTTCCCCTATTACTGATGAAGTCACGCGCAGTATTTATCCTATTAACCGAGGTCACAAGACCCACCCTTGTATCAGTCAATTCATTTAATAAATTCTCTTCTGAATAGTTAACAAATCTAGGCTCAACGTGCAATCCTTTTATTCCTACTTTCTTGTTTGTAACAACTACAAATTCTATCTTATTTCCAAAATCATTTAGGGCATCTATAAGATCGCTTGGGAAATTAAACAAATGACCTGAATCACCATGCCATAATATCTTTGCGGTGCTTGACGCAATACCTCTTGTATCACACATGAAGTTATCTAGATAATGACCGCCTGACAGAAATTCTATCTGAGGAACTAAAATAACTGAAACTGCAGCCTTATTTAAAACCGCTAATCTCTCCGAAACAGATCCAACTATAAAGAAATCATAATCGCTTGACCAATGGCCGGCTTTATTTAAATCTGGATGCAAACGTCCCAATCGTAATGATGTATGGGAAAATACTCCCTTACCTACATTAGGCATACCTTTCCCTAAAAGGACAAATCTAGACTTAGGAAGAACTGAAAAATCGACATCGCCAATATTGTCGAAAAGAATAAAATCTGCTAAAAAGCCGTACTCTTTTAAAATCCGTGAGATATTACGACCATAAATACGAGCTGAGCCTTTTGAAATATCCCCAATGTCAATGAACAAATAATCTAACATCATTATAGTTTGTAAATACCTACCAAATCCTTAGATATCTCCCTATGGATAGCCGCGTTAATATCATTTAAGTCATCATCACATATATTGAAATGTCGATGAACAATTTTTGGGGATATTTTTGAAGCGTAATTCTCGTTTTCATCTTGAAACAATTTCTCTAATACTTGCGGGGGACGCATGTTGTATTCACCAGGTAAAACCATTGGCTTTATGTTTCTAACACCTGCAAGGGCAATTCGCATTGATATTTGGTCATAACCATTGGATTCTGAAAAAAACTGATAAAAATTATTTCGCCACGAAGAGAAAAATTCTTTTACACCCTGAGAATCATTAAATGCCATAACCCCTCCATTCATTTCTGGAATAACTGAGGATATTGAATTATATTTATCAATATCTGAATAGCGAACTCTTTTACGGGAAAAGTCTGGAGTAAATAATATATCAAAATGCGAGAGACCCTCGAAAATTTCATCTACATCAAAAAGAATAATTGTATCACTATCAAGATATAGAGTTTTAACGAATGGACTTAGTCCAATAAAATCAACTTTACTTCTTTTGTGTTGAGGATCTACCTTTATTATCTCTAAAAATTCATCTACTATTCTGCTATAGAAAAATTCTGGATTATCGGTATACACTTGTACAGGAATTTTCTTATTATAAATTCTTATCGAATGAATAGAAGCTATAGCTTCCATCATCATATTTTTATTTCCAAATACAATGTAAAGGACACCTTTTTCCTTTTTGTTTTCAATTTTTAATTTCGTTCGAGAATTTTTCATCCTAACTTTACGAAAGAAATTCAAAAGAATGAACTTTATTTTCTTCATGTCAATTTTATGTCTTGTCCGCCGTAATTGACGGTAAAATACGGTCTATCTGCCTGCAGCCGGGCAATCATTTTTCGCTCTCTTTTTGCCAGACTAAAAGGCCGTCTCTTACGCCGCTGAGTTCTGTTTCTTCCACCACCACCGTAATGGATTTTCCTGTAAGCGACTGCGCCTTATCGGTTAACCGCTTAATGTAGCTTCGATCTAAATCCACACCTAGTAATACAGCTTGAATATACTCACTCGGTAGGCCTTTCGCCAAGTCGCCACAGACCCACACCTGCTCAAGGGAAGGGAGGTTGGCGGTTACCCTTTCAACCAAAGCATCTATACCCGATACTTTACGTACGATGGAGGTTAAATCTGAAGTTAGTGGGTGGGTATTATTTACGCTGTAGAGCTTACGACGACCTTCAGTTTTGGACGCAAGCAATCCTGCCTTTTCAAGGCGGTTAAGTTCTAGTCGTATGCTGTTGGTGTTTTCATCCAGCTCCTTGGAGAGCCCTTGGAGATAGCCGTCAACGCTTTGGTTTAAGAAGAAGCGCGTAAGTAGCTTCAGACGGGTTTTGGAAGTGATAAGAGGTGCGAGCAGTTCGATGGTACCCAGCTTAGTTTTTACGGCTTCGCCGCTGTGAGTCCCATCGTACTCTTAAAAAAAGAGTGGCTTAGGTTCACAGGCTGGCTTGAGGTAAACAGCAAGTGAACAGCGTTTACCGAAGCTTTGGTTTGGAATACAAAATTACGGGACAATAAGTGGATGACAAACAATCAACTGAGTAAAATTTTTACTCGTTATTCACATTGTCTCGGTTGAGACCTTTCTTACAGTGCTAAAAGATCGTTGTTGCTGAGCGAAAGCGTAAGCTGTAGACCCAGCTGCTTCAGCTGAACAACGGCCTTGTAGGAGCGGCGATCCAGCAGAACGGCCTCTTCACCAGAGAATTGGCCAGAGGTGATGCGCACAAAATCACCAGGCATGATCTCTGAAATGTCCATGTCCTCGTGATTGTACTCCCCCAGCCATTTTTGGATGGTATGGATCTCAGAATCACGAACTACCGCCGGACGGCGTAACCAAAACAGGTAGCGCACCGCGCCTGGGTAGTTAAATACTTCGTCGCGCCTTTTATCTTCGACTTGAATAAAAAGGTAGCCTTTAAAAAGCGGCTCTTCAACAACCTTGATACGATCGCTCCACTGGCGCTTTACTTTATGTAAGGGGCAATAGACGTTGTATCCGGCAGCAGAGAGACGCTCGGCTACTTTTTTCTCATTTCTGGGCTTGGTATAAAGCACATACCATGAATCGGTATTGCTGCTCATGGCACTAGTCCGCCATGATGTTACTGGCCTCAACACGGCCAATAAAAAACAGCACGAGCAAGAATCCTGTTATGATAGATCCAAAGACTCCCGCTTTCGCTGCGGAGCCTTTATCCTTTTGAAGTGGAAAAACGGGCTCGTCAAAATATTTAAAAGGACCTTCCAGGTTCATAAGCTCCGCCTTAGACATCTCCAGACCTTTAATATATTCTCCGTAAGCGACTTTTAACGCTTCCATATCAATGGTTAGGCGCATTTGCTCCATTTTATCTACGGCGCTAATGAGTGAATTGTTCTGATCTTGGTATTCTCCTAAACGGCGAAGGGTAGCATCTAGGGACAATTCTAATGAATCCACCTTCATTTGGAACGCAGCCACTGCGGCTAATCCTTTCTCTTTTTTCCAATCCTTGAATTGGCTTTCGGTGTTCTCAACGAGCAGTGTCGCTAAATCATACGTGAAGCTCTCGTCAAAAGTAACCACGCTAAATCCGAGCACGCCACTCTCTTCATCAAAAGAAGCGCTTAAAGCACCTGCGTTAAATCCTTGGGCAACTTGTATGAGTACAGAATCTGTATAACGCTGATTGATGCCAAACTTGGAACTGAATTCTTGTGCGAATTCTTCATTCTCTTCGATGGCTTCTTGGTAATAGCGGTCTATTAAACGGCCGTTCTCCAGTTCAGCCGTCATCGCATGAGCAATGTTATTTCTTGAAGTAATGAACTCCTGCACGGTGGCACTAGACGATGCAGATCCGCCGCCGCCACCAAGACCAAAGCTTGATGCCAAGCGCATGGCGCCAGAGAGGCCGCCGCTTTCTTCTTGGAAGAACAGCTGGTAGGAAGCGGTGTAGGTCGGTTTTGCAATAAACTTCGTGTACAGCGCCGCCATAAGCCCAATGGTAAGCGATAACGCAATAATTTTTGTGCGCTGCGGCCATACGATTGCCCACCACTGCTGTATCTTCAAGATGATGTCCTTCAGGGTGATTTCGTCGTCAGCCTTTGGCTGAGAAGAATTGGGCTGCTGCGGTAGTTGCTGGTCCATACTGTTCTCTTGTGGTTTGGAGCTGCAATTTAGTAAGAATTGGCTTGAAATAGCCCCTAAATTTAGATGTCGCTACTTGTAGGGTCTCAAATAGCATAGTTGTAACGAATACATGTATATGTTAAATCTTATCTTTGCCACTAATAAACCAAACTTACCCTCATGAAATTAATGAGAACCTTACTTTGGGCAGTGGTCCTTGTCCCTGCATTACTGAGTGCACAACCGTCGCAACAAGAAGCTCGAAAAATGGCTTACGCTGAAGCCGAGCGTCAAGGCGTTGACCCTGCGGAACTAGAAGCACGCCTTCAAGCGCGCGGAATCAACACCGCCACTTTAACCATGACGGATATACCACGCGTACAGCCTATCGTAGAGGAGGAGATTGCAAAAATGAAGGCAGAGCAAAGTGCTAGTGCCTCTGCAGAACAGGCTGTAGAAAGCGGTTCTATTAGCGGAACAGAAATGGCTGCTGATGGGGCAGAGCAGAAAGAAGAAAGCATACAGACGACCACTACGGAATTGGCCACAGAGGCTGTAGAAGTAGTAAAAACCAAAGTAGATTCCAAAACACCGGTTGAAGTGAAGATCGATGCCAGCCAGGCCAATACCATGGTCTTTGGGAAGCACATTTTTACCAATGGATCTTTGAGCTTGTACGAGGTGAGTAAGGATTATATTCCTAATGACTCCTATATCCTAGGTCCTGGTGATGTAGTAACGGTAAGCATCTTTGGAAAATCACAGGCTGATCTTCAGTTCACCATCAAACCTGATGGATTTATTGAGCCTGCGAGTTTACCTAAGATCTATTTAAAAGGCATCTCGTTAGGACAAGCACGCGAAGTGGTACGCCGCAGATTGCAGAACTTTTACCAGTTTGAGAAAGGACAGTTTGCGTTGACGTTGACGACGGCGAGAACGCTAACTATTCAGATCACTGGTGCCGTTGCCCAGCCGGGCACCTATACGTTGAGCGCTTACAACACTGCGTTTAATGCATTGATTGCGGCGGGTGGTCCTTCAAAACTGGGTACAGTACGTAACATACAGGTGATTAATGGCGGAAAAGTAAAAGAACTAGATGTCTATGAATACCTGTTCAACCCACAAAAACAAAGTGATTACTACCTTCAGAATAACGACATCTTGTACGTTCCTTTTATTGGAGATTTAGTAGAAGTCAAAGGTTCTGTAAAACAAGTGGGGGTCTTTGAGATGAAGGAAAAAGAAACCTTTAGCGATCTTTTAGACTACACCGGAGGGTATTTGAATGACGCATTGCGCGGTGAGATACAATTGGTCCGTAAGAACAAAGAAGGTTCTTTTGTGAAAGAATACAGCGGAGCGGAATTGGCCAAGCTTACTTTTGAGGACGGCGACAAAGTGATTATTGCCACCCAAACCTCAGATAAGAA
>Ga0206682_10001489_pt1 | contig 22958 bp, 8 predicted proteins | sample M240m12015metaG_FD_155444 | JGI IMG/M metagenome (GOLD analysis project Ga0206682, IMG submission 155444) | Ammonia-oxidizing marine archaeal communities from Monterey Bay, California, United States - M2 40m 12015 | ecosystem: Environmental > Aquatic > Marine > Intertidal zone | place: USA...
TCATCTTGGAAGGCGGGTATCTCTCCCCCCGTACCATCAGGTGGTCGGACACCGAATAGTCAGATATAATCAAAGAAAGGTTCATTCGAGTCTTGTTCTTCGTCATATACGTCGCGGCGGCGGCGGTAGGGCGGGGAAACGGGACGAACCGGACGCCAAAAGACGTGTGCGAGGTACGCGAAATGGGCACTCACCTTCGGGTTGGAGGCGTGAACCGCGGGCGCCTCGCCAAACTTTTCCTCAATCTGGCGCTTGGTCACCACGGAAGCCTTCGCCCCGATGGTCGCCTCCTTCGGCACCTCGGGGATGGCCACGATCTTCTTGATGACCGGCACCTTGAACGCGAGCGTCTGCAACAGCGACCACCCGTTCGTGGTGATCCAGTACACGAACACCCCTTTGCTGAACCCCGCCGTCATCGGCACCAGCGCGACGGCGAGACCGCGCAGTCCCCACTTGGTCATCATGGTCTGCTGCGCCGCGCCCGCCGTCTCGGGGTTACCCGCGCCGCCCAGCTCGACCGTCGCGAGGAACGTCGCGGAGGAGAGCAGGGGCATGATGTACGTCGGGTCGGCCGCCGTGAGGTCCGTCATCGAGATCGGCCCGAGCGGCCAGTCCGGGCCGCCCGCCGCAAACGACGGCACCCCTTTCGCCATCTCCGATATCGCAAAGTAGAACGAGATGAAGAGCGGCGCCTGCACCGCTATGGGCAGCATCATGTACGCCGGGTTGCAGTTGTGCTTCTTCCAGATCTCGAACACCTCCTTCTGCGCGTTACCCATCGCCTCCTGATCCCCCCCGAGGCCCTTGATTCGCGCGTTGAGCGCCTCGATCTCCGGCTTGGCTATGTGCATCCTCGCGGCGACACGCTGCTGCATGATCATGAACGGCATGACGAAGACGCGCATGATGGCGGTGGTGGCCATGATCGCGGCCCACCACTCCATGTCGTGCGCCAGGTGGAAGTACTCGATGAAGTACATGAGACCCGCCGTCGTGCTCCACACGCTTGACGCGATGTCGGCAACCTCGCTCGCGGCGATCGCCGCGGGCGCCGCCTGCTCCGCGATGGCGGCGACGAAGGGCGCGGTCACCGCGGAGGCCTCCGCGACGGAGGTCATCGCGCCCTCCACCCCGGAGCCGCCGAAGATTTTGCCCCAACCGCCCGCCGCGGGGGTGGTCGAGGCGAAACCGCGCCGGGAGGTTGATCCGACGACCGGGTGCCCGGGCGCGCGTCGAAGCGCGCCCCCCGACGCCCCGCCGGGAAGCCCGCGCGCCCCCACTCGCCGGTCCGCATCGAACGCCATAGTCGCCAGTCCGCGCGCGGCGAAGCCGAGGTTCGGCGCGTGCGTTCGCGAACGCTCGTCCTCCCCGTCGCGCGTCGCCGCTCCGAGCAAACCTTCGATGGCTCGGCCGCCGCCGATCATCGCCCCTTCTCCCGCGGATCCCCACGCGCGGATAGACGCCCCGGCCATCGAAGCCGGTCTCGTCGATGCGCACGCACCGCTGAGGGCGCGCGCGAGAGCTCGCCTGGCGCTCATGGTGTCCGATGAGGCGCCCGTCCGTCTGACGAGCCTCGATCGATCCGAGCCACCTTTACCCTAACTTTGTCGGGCGAAACTGACACGGATGAAACGCATTTTCCACATTCGTTACACTTACAACGGCTCTACCTCGGAGGAGCCACGGACTCGCCCTGTGCATCCGCCCGCTCCTTCTCCGCCGCCTCCACCAACGCCTTCCTATCCGCCTTGGCCTCGCGCCGCGCGTCCTTCCCCTTCTGCCTGTTCCCAACCTCCAGGTACACCAAAAGGGAACTTATATCAGCCGGGGTGACGCCTCCTATGCGGCTCGCCTGCCCCACCGTCCGCGGCGTCATCTTCGCCAGCTTCTCCCTCGCCTCCATGCGCAGCGTGGTGATGGCGCCGTAGTCGATGCCCTCCGGTATCTTTTTGTTCATCTTACCGGCAACCTTGGCCACCTGGCCCTCCTGTCGCTTGATGAAACCCTCGTACTTGACCTTGACCTCAACCGCCTCCGCGTCCCACCTGGTTAAACCTCCGCCCAGATCAAACCTGTTTAAGATCGCGGTGTCCACCTCGGGGCGGCGCAGGAGCTCCTCCAGGGTGAACGACTGCCTGCTCGGCTTCTTCGTGGAGCCCTTACCGGCCTCGAGGATGGCCCGGACGACGTCGGAGTCGCTCTTGACGCGGGTGTTCTTGAGCCTGGCCAGTTCGCCCTCGACGGAGGACATCTTGTCCGTGAACATCCCCCAGCGCTCGTCGTCGATGAGCCCGCACTCGCGGCCGACGGGCGTGAGCCGCTGGTCCGCGTTATCGGACCGGAGCACCAGCCGGTACTCCGATCGGCTCGTCAACATGCGGTACGGCTCGCGGAGGTCCTTCGTGCACAAATCGTCGATCAGCGTCCCGAGGTAACTCCCTTCCCTCGGTAACACCAGCTTCGTTTCGTCCAGCGCCACCGCCGCGGCGTTGGCGCCCGCGAGCAAACCCTGCGCGGCAGCCTCTTCGTACCCCGTGGTGCCGTTGATCTGACCCGAGAAGAACAGCCCCGCGATCTTCTTCGTCTCCAACGTGACGTCGCACTGGTACGCGGGGAGAAAGTCGTACTCCACCGCGTACGCAGGCCGAAGCATGTTCACCTTCTCCAGACCTGGAAGCGTCCTCAACAGCGCCAGCTGCAGGCGCTCGGGTAGTCCGGTGCTGAACCCCTGGACGTAAACCTCCGGGCAGGTCCGTCCTTCAGGTTCTAGAAAGATCTGGTGCGATTCTTTATCGGCGAAGCGCACGATTTTGTCCTCGATGGAGGGGCAGTACCGCGGTCCTTTGGCGCCCACCCACCCGCCGTAGGTTGGCGTCTCGTGCAGGTTATCGCGTATCAGCTGGTGCGTCGCGGCTGTCGTGCGAGTCAGGTGGCACGCCATCTGCGTCCGCTTCACGTGATTCCGCGGGTCGAACGAGAACCAACGTTCGTCCTCGTCGCCGCGTTGCTCTTCGAGCGTCGAGTAATCGATGCTACGGCTGTCGACGCGAGCGGGCGTGCCCGTCTTGAGTCGGTCCGTCTCGAACCCTAAGCCGACGAGGCTCTCGGTGAGCCCTTCCGAGGGTGCCTCCCCCGCGCGTCCCGCGGCTAGGGTCTTGCGACCGACCCAGATCTGCCCCGACATGAACGTCCCGGTGGTGAGCACCACGGCGGGTGCTCGAAACTCCATGCCGAAGAACGTGCGCACCCCCACCACCTCCTCGTTGGCGCCGACCATGACGTCCGTGGCCATCCCTTCGCGGATCATCAAGTTGGGCTGGCGCTCCAGGCGCAGGCGCATCTCGCGCGAGTACTCCCACTTGTCCGTCTGCGCGCGCAGGGCCCAGACCGCGGGTCCCCGGCTGGCGTTGAGCACTCGTTTCTGGAGGTAGCACTTATCCGCCATGGCTCCGATCTCGCCGCCGAGGGCGTCCACCTCGTGCACGAGCTGCGACTTGGCCGGTCCGCCGACCGCGGGGTTGCACGGCTGCCACGCGATGCGATCGAGGGAGAGGGTGAGGAGCAGCGTGCGGGCGCCGCGGCGGGAGGCGGCGAGCGCGGCTTCGCAACCGGCGTGCCCGGCGCCCACCACGATGACGTCAAAGTCCATCTCCTCCTCGTGCAGGTGGTAGGTGGGAATGCGGGCGTCCGTTGCAGGGCTCGAAGCGTCGCGTGTGTCGTTCGAAGGTGCATCTCCAGATGGAGCGGACGCCTCTCCGGATGGACCCGCGTCGTCTCCCGACGAGGCTCCAACCCAGAGCATCTCTCCACGCCGCCGCCGGACTTTCATCGTCATCCCCGACGCGCTTTTCCCTTCATTCGCCCGCCCCGAGAGGGACGTCGACGATGAGGCCGCGCGCCGTTCGACGCCCACGGGGCGACGTACCGACGCCCGGGGTCCCGAGGATACGCGCGCGCCGTTCGCGACCACCGACATCAGCTCCGTCGTCCACGTCTCCAAGCCAACGCGCCGGTCGTTGTGGACGGGATTGCGTTCAGTTTGGTCTCAGCCGGCTGGTCATCTCGAAGATTCTCACCTGAGTGTCCCACATCGGGGGGGCGCGTGCGGGTGAGATGAGCGCGCGGGTGAGCCTATCCCCGCCCTCGGCCGCATTGTGGCGGTGCCGTGACCGCGCTCGGGTCCAACCCACCGCATCCACGTCGCCGCGATGCGCGCCCCGGACGGGGGGGCATCCAACCACGACGTTCCGGAGAAGACGACGAAAGGGTGAGGTTGCCGAATTCGACATCAACGCGAGGTCGGGACGCGACGTTTCAACGAACGCCAAGTCCGGGAACGGCGCCGCGAACGGCCCCGAGGCCTCGAGGGGACCCTCACGCCTCAGATCTCTCAGCAACGGGGACAGTAAGCGCATGCCGAACAAGGATTGGATGGACGCACTCTCCAAGCTGTTCCCCGACGAGATGGCTGAGACGCGCAGACGCGTGAGGAAGGAGGTGGAGCGGTCGATCAAGGCGGCCAAGTTCCTGGTCGCAGCGCAGGTGTGCTTCGTGCTGGCCATCATATTGGTGAAGCAGTGCATCGCACACTTCACCCCCGCGGGGTTCACGGCCGTGCGCGCGCTCGTCTCCCTCCCATTCATCCTCGCGCTCGCGAAATCCGACACCAAGAGCTGGAAAGAACTCGCCGGGTCGGCGCGAGAGCTGTTCAGCAGCGGCTACCTCGTCTTCCTCGGGATCTTGGTGTCCTTAGGCCAAATGCTTTTGGTGTTGGGGCTCAAACGCGTGAGCGTGGGCAACACGGTGGTGCTAGGGCAGCTCGTTCCGGTGTACAGCGCCACCATAGCCGTGTTCCAAGGGGTGGAAAAGCCCTCGGTGGGCAAGTTCACCGCCATCGCCGCGGGGGTACTCGGCGCCGCGGTCATGCTCGACCCGTCGCAGATGTGGCTCTCGCAGGGGAACATGCTGCTGTTGGGACGCGCGGCGGTGTTCGCGGCGTACCTCGCGCTGCAGGCGCCGGTCCTACGTGCCTATCTCCCCGTCACGGTGGCGACGACGGCGCAGCTCTTCGGAGCCGTGACGGCAATCGCCGTGGGCGTGCCCCTCGCGCTCGCGGGGAAAGGCGGCGCCGTGGGGGTGATGGGCGGGATGCAGGGGACCCCGGGCATCGCGTGGGGCATGGCCATCGCGGTCGCGGCGCTCTCCGCGGCGGGGTACACGCTGACGGCGAGAGCCGAGCGACGGACGACACCGGTGGTGACGGCGTGCTACAACACGCTGCAGCCGGTCATCGCGCTCACCGTCATGATCGCGCTCGGTGAGTCGCCGGGTATCAGGAACCTCCTGGGCAGCGTGCTGATCATGCTCGGCGGGTTCGCGGCGGTGGCGCTGAGTACCAACGACAGAAGGCGGTGGAAGCACAGCTACCCGCCCGGGGACTCGGGCACGGATGGAAACTTCAAACCCGGGATGGACGCGAGCCCGGGCGGCGGCGACGAGCTGAACCCCTCGGGCACGGTTCGCATGAAGGCACGCGGGGTTGATCCGACGTTCGATTTGGACACCCCGCGAACAGGGACGGTCCGCATGACTAAGCTCCCCGGGTCCCTCAGGGCTGGAGCGAGGCGGCCCGTCAAGGTTGGCAGCGTGGTGTGGACAGTCGCTTGGGCGTCGGCGATGTCGCTTTGCGCCTTGGCGGGGGGTGGGTACCTCACGTGGTTCCTCGTCTACCTCCACTGGAAGTACTTCCTCGGTTGATGAATGTAATAGTCAGTCTACGATGACACCTACACCTATGAATGCCGAGGCGTTCATCCCCCGTTCGCCTTCCACTGCTTCGTAGGGACGCATAGCGTATTGGTCTCGCATCCAAAGTCGCAGTCGGGTTCTCCCTGGTCCCAGCCGCACCCGGGCGAGTGCGGCAACTCGTCCAGCCGGTCGATCGCGCCCCGTATCAGCGTCAACATGTCCCTCAGCAACGCATCCGTACCTTTGCTCACCTTCTTACCGTCCTGCAGCTTGTACACGCCGGTCGGCCCGTCGTCGGGGGGCAACTCGGGCTTGAACCGTCCCGGCGCCCGCACGTGCTTCGTCTCCACGTACGGCCTCTTATCCCACGACCAAACCTTTTGCCCATCCTTGAAGTACTCGGCGCCCCACGTGTAGTGGTACATCGACGCCTTCCCCATGTTGGCGTCCGCGGGTGGCTGAGCGATCATGATCGTCTCACCAGGGTCCTGGACCGTGTGTTTCACCCCGATGACCGCCGCCGCTAAGTCGTAGGCGTACATCTCTCGGACCCAACCGAGCTTTTCCTTAGCCACCGGGTCCGCCTCGATGGCCGCGGCGATTCGCTCGTATTCGTCCATCAAAGGAACGAGGTCGGTCCGCCTGATCATCGTGGGCGCCGGTCCGGTGCACGGGATATCCTCCATCTTGATTGTGTCCCGCTTACCCGCCGGCATCAAGCTCCTCATGACGTCGGGGAGGGACGGGTAGTTGGGGTTGATGTAGTGAAAGTGAAACGCCACAGCTGGCGAACCCGGGGGCGGCATGGGCACCGCTTTCTTCCACACGTAGTCCATCTCGATCATCAGGATCCATTCCCCGCGCCGGCTGTCGGGGGTGGCGAGCCACTTCTTGATGGCGTCGGGCCTGTCCGCGACGGGGAACTCGCACCACCTGTCGCACTCCGCGTGTAGCGAGTCGACCCGCACCGTGGGCACCTCACCCATGAGCTCGTCGTCCGTGCGCCTGTGCAGTAGCCTGGTGAAGTGCTTCATGTCTGAACCCTTCTGCGCGTCGAGGAACGTGCGGTACATGATGCGGGTCTGCCAGTTCTGGTACGGGCTGCCGTTGGACGTGGCCATGACGTGTATCCCCGACGGCTCGGGATCGCGCGACGACGAATGGCCCGTGGACGATGATGACCCCCCGCGGTGCGCCTCGTCCTCGACCACGACATCCTCGTACACCACCTCCTCGATCACCTCCACGTCATCGTCGTGATGAAACCCGACGTTGTCATGAAACCCGCCGCGTGCCCCGTGCTCGTGGCGATGGAGCCCCCCGTGGTCGTGATGACGATCGTGGATCCCGTGGATCTCATCATCCAGTTTCCCGCGCTGGTGCCCAGCGCTGGCCCCGGCAGCAGCGCGTGGCCGCCACAGGTACCGGGTTCCCTGGTACGCCACGTTCGCCGCGAGCACGAAGATGACGAGGGACCAACCCCGGATCCCCCGGCTGCGACGATGGGGCGGCATCGTCGTCGTCACCCGCGTGCTCTCGGCCCCGCCGTGATTATGACAAAAATGACCGAGCCCTGTGACCGTTGGCGTTGGTAGTTTCGGAAGTGCCGAAGCGCTCGAGCTCGAGCACCCGCATTGCGGTCCTGCGACGTCCCTGGCCCACGACCCGCGGGATATCCAGTGACTGTACCGTCCATACATCGGTGCGGCGGGCGCGATATCCGTGAGCGCCGAGGGAACGCCGCGGGGACGGCGCGGTTCCCCTCCGCGGTCCCGGCACCGAAATCTTCCAACCCCGCTCCGTAAAAAGTAACGCGGTTCGGTCGAGCGCCCGAGAGGAGCGACGTACGTGCCGGGGCGCGCCGTGTTGGGCCCAGTGCGCGTCGCCATGACGACTGATGACGATCCCGATGCCCCGCGCCCGGGCCCCGTGCTGCTCCATCCGCGCCTGCTGCTCGGAGTCCAGCCGTGCGAGGACCCAACCCCGTGGACCGGCATCGCGTGGACGGACGTCACGCAGCCGAGGAGCGCCTCCGCCGGCGACGCCGCGGCCGAGTTCTACGCAAAGGTGACGGCGGCCATGGCTCAGGCAGCACCCGCCGAAGGTAAACGGGGTAAGAAAGGGAAGAAAGGGAAGAAGAAGAAGCCCATGGGGGGCATGTGGGGCGCGGCGAAGCGAGGGATGGGACTCAAGAAAGGGGAGGGAGGGGATCCAGCGGGTGACATGGATTGGACCGCGCGTGGAATCTCACCCGCGGGTGCGTTCCTCGCGCTCGCGCCCGACGGAAGCCTCCGAGGCACCGTGCGATGCCCCCCGGGCAAAGACCCAGGCGGAGAGAACGACAGCACAGCTGTCGCGTACGACGCATTCGTGGAGCCCGCGGAGGATCTCGCGGGTCTCGCCGCCGCCGCGGTGAAAGCCGGTGACGCGAAGCTATGGCCGAGCGCGCGCGGCGAGTGGCTCGCGGTGACCTCCGAGACCCCAGGGCAGCCCATCACGCTGGTGGACCTCGGCGCCGTGGGTTCACCACGCGGCCGGCCGAGGTCCGTGCCCCCCGTCCCGTCGTCGAGCGGCCAACTCGATAAATTCGTCCCGGGCGACGCCGTCGCGTCCGCGCGGCCCAGCGACGACGGCCACGCGCTGTGGGCGGTGACCAGGAGCGGCGGTACGTGGCTCTGGGGCGTACCCGAGGGCGGCCGCGACCGGAAGGCGGCATGGAGGCCCCTACCCAAAGCCCCGGGGAGTAAATCGTCTTCGCGGTTCCCGACGCCGGGACGGAAACCGACAGTCGTCGACGTCGGCGCCTCGTCGTTCATCAGGGGCGATCCTTCAGCTTCAGGCGGCGGACGCGCACTCGCGCAGGCGCGCGTGGACATCGACCGCGTCTACCCCGAGGGTGGTGACGCGTCGGGAGGTGACGAGTCGACGGACGGCGGCGTCGGCGTCGACCACGTCGGGTTTGAGCTCCGGGTAGCCGCGTTTACTCAACCCTTCGCGGATGGGTTCGCGTCGGATGGGACTCCGCTCGGGAATCTGTCCATGGTGGCCGCGGCGGAGCCCGCGCTTTCGGCAACTCGGGTCGTGAAAACCACCCTGCGCTTCGCGTTTGCGGATGACGGCGGGTGGGAGGTGGCGGAAAGGGACGAAAAGAAAGGGGGCGAGTCCGGCGCCGACGAGTCCGGATTGAACTGGCACCCCGCGACTGCGTCTTCGGGGGCGGCGCTTCGAGCGTCCCAGGCGCTCTCCGAGACCTCGATGGACCTCGACGCGACCGTCGCCCAATCCCGCGTGATGGCCAGGAAGTGCAAGGTTTCCGCGACGGCGTGGAGCCCCGACGGTTCATATCTCGCGGTGGCCATCGAGGGCGGCGCGAACCCGGGGGGGGACGCGAACCGGCGCGACCCGAACGATTCACTCGCCTCGGCTACCACCACGTCCTCCCGGGCGACGGCGGCGGCGGTGTTGGTGTTTTCGGGCGCGGACCTGAGTCTCAGGTCGGTCACCCCGTGGAGCGAGGACGACGCCCATCCGTCGGCGCTCGCGTGGTCTTTATCGGGTAAGACTGTGTTGATCTTAGCGGCTGACGGGACGGCTTCGGCGATCGCGCCCGACGGTACCCACCGGCCGCTTAACCCTCCAGGGGTGGTCAAGGGCGGCGAAGGAGACCACGCGTCGTCGTCGCACTCGCTGCCGTGGGCGAGGTGGCGGAACGGCGGTCGCGGGGACATGGCCGTGGAGAGCGACGGCACTTCGGAGGATCTCCGGAAAAGCCTGTCCAAGCCGGCGCCCGCGTTTAGGCTGCCGACGTCGGCGTTCGCGGCGTCGCCGTGCGCTGACCCGTGCGGGGGGGATGACGCCGGTGTAGGGGGCTTCGCGCTCTCCGACGGGAGTAGGGTGGCGGTCTTCGCGGTCGAGGAGACCACCGTCGCGCCCGAGCGCAAACCGGCGCCTGAGGACACAAAGGTGGAGTCTCCGTCTCCAGTTCCGGCTCCCGTTCCGGATGCCAAGCCCGAGGCGGTCGACGCGCCGGCCAGGGACGCGGTCGACACGGTCGCGGAAGAGCCGAAGATGACGAAACAGGACATCGTGGCGCCCCCCCCTGAGCCGGCGCCCGTGACGATGGCCGAGACGCCGCCCGCGAACGACCCGGTCGGCGAGAGCGTCGAAGTAAAGAGTCGAGCGGACGTCGACGAAAAGAGGGCGCCGGAGAAGAAAAAGACACCGGCGGCTCCGGCTGAGAAGACCCCGCCGGCGCCCGAACAGTCGAAAGACCCCGTCGCGGAAGTCAAGCCGCGAGATGAGGCGAAACCCGCGCCCGCCTACGATCCAATCACGGCTCCGACGCTCAGGGCCAAGCTGGCCGCGGCGCACGCGTCCGCGCAGTCGACGGCGCCTGAAAAAACATCCGCCGCGCCGACACCGTCCTCACGAATAAATCCTGAACCGTCCAAGGCTGAGACGGCGTCCGTTCGAAACGCGCAACGCATCGCCTTCAGCTCGCTGCTCACCGCCGCGGACAGGGCGTTCATGGAGGGACGCAAATCGGACGCCGTCCACCTGTACCACGACGCCGCGTGCGAGGACCCGCTGGGGTACCCGCCCTTGGTCGCGGTGATGGTTCACTCCGGCGACCTCTCCGGAGCAGTTGGCGCGTTGAGGGCTGCTTTCGCCGCAGCCGCCGGAACCAGGAACGACGGTGAATACCCCGCCACGGAGCGCGGGATGGCGAGCGAGCTCGGCCGGCTCGTCGCGGAGGCGGTCGCGAGCGGTAAAGACCGCCGGCCGCTTCTGGAAGGGAGGTCCACGCTCGGGTTCCCATCCCCCGTCGGTTGGTTTCCACCCGTATCCGGCGGCGGCGCCGATCGACGACCGATGTCCCCGTCGCGGCAACCCTTGGAGCCGGGTGCCGCGGTGGAGATCATGGACGCGGCGGTACCCGCGCTGTCCGTCGGTCTCGCGCTGCGTGGGTACGCGAAGGGTGCGAAGGAAGGTGTCGACGCGGCGATGCGCGCGATGACTGTGTGCGGATTGGGCGACGGGGGGGATGGGTCGGGGTGGAGGCGGTCCGTCCGCGCGGCTGCCGCGGTCGGTCGCGCGGTGCATCCAACGCGCCCTGACGCGTCGATCCGCGCGGACGCGGTCGCGGCGGACGTGCTGCTGGCGCGGCTGCGGGAGATCGCGGCGGAGTTTCCCGTCGCGGACGCCAAGTCTGGCAAGTCGCGGATTCGGTTCAGCCGCGAGCGAATGTCGTCAGTTTTGGAGATTGCCTCCGAGGCTGATTGGGTCTTTGCGGAGAGCGCGGGCGCGGCTGAGGCCCGCGCGAGCGTCGCGAGCGCCGCCGCGGACCTATGCGCTGACGTCGTCGTCGCGTGTGTGTCCAAGCTCGCCCCGCCGACTTCCGTGACCTCCCCGAGGAGGGGGTCCGAGTCGGATAGGAAAGAGGCTCCGTGGCGTGACGGGTTAGCCGCCGGGTTGGAGACGCTCGTGGCCACCGTCGCGGGCGGCGGCGAGGCGACCGCGGAGGCTGCGCACGGCGCCATATCACGCGCGGCGGACGCGTGCTGGGCGCTGCAGTGCAGGGACATGTACACGGCCACCGCGAAGGAGCACTCGAAGGTGACGGAGGTCAACGCGGCGCCAGCCAAGTTGGACGAGGACCTCGCGAGACGCTGCGTTAACCTCGCCGCGGCCGTCTCCCCGAGCAACGCGTTCGGCTGGGAACCCGAAAACATTCTGGCGCAGTCCCTCGGGAGCTGCGCGTCCATCAGCGGCGTCGTATCGCCCGAGCTATTGGCGGCCATGACGGAGTTGGTCCCGCGGTCCGCGGGCGCCTCGCTGCGACAGCCGCTGGCTCGGCTGCGACAACGGGTGGGTTCAGGGTGGAGCGAGGAGACGCAGGGTAACCTCGCGCGGGTCATGCTGGACGCCGCGGGACGCGAACGGTCCAAGTACATCGCCAAAGTCGCGGACTGCCTCCACGCGTTGGCGTCGGAGCGCGTCGAGGACAGGCTCAGCGGGAGCCTCGCGTCGGCGCCCGTCGGGCCGGTGAAGGACGCGGTGAGCAAAAACATGGGTCAGCCGGCGAGGCGTTCCGTCATATTCGATCGACCGTCACCCCCGGACGAACCCGCGTCCGTGGTATGGGCGCGCGGGGAGTTTACCGAGACGGTGGAGGATCCCTTGGGGGGCGTCGGGGACCCGCTACCGCGTCTGCTCGGGGTTGAGAAGGATCCGAGGTGGAGCGCTAAGTTGGTCCCGAGGGGCGAGGTGAAGACGACGACGAATCCGTCCAACCCCGGGGCGCACCGGGGCGTCGCGTTCGGTTCCCCCGACGTCTCCGTGAACGTCACGCGCGGGTCGGTAGATGACCCGTCGAGCGTGAACGCCACCGCGGGGAGCCACTTCGGCGCCCCGTCGCCGTCGCCGTCCGGAGCCCATCCGGACCCAGAGCCGGAGCCCGCGCGGCAATCGGATCCCGCGCTGGAGCAGGTCAGGGCCGAGTCCGCGGAGATCCAGGCAAAAATCTCGCAGCTGCGAACGTCCGTCGAGACGCAGAGGAAGGCCAGCGCGGCTGCGCTGCGGGAGTCGCTGTCCAAGTCCAAGGAGAAGATCGCCGCCGCGGGGAAGGTACCGATAGATGCGCCGGACGTACGGGCAAATAGAGGTGACTCGACAAACGGCGGGAACGTCGGGTCCTTCGACGAGTCCTCCATCGCGCACGTCGCGAGCCCGGGCGGCGATCCCAACACCAGCGTGGTGGAGAAGGGTAACTGGAAGATGCTCCTACCCGCGGAGCTGACCGCGAGCGCCGTGCCCGGTGAGGCTCCCCAAACGGACACGTCCTCGTCAACCTCCGACGATAAGACCTCGTCGACGGACAAGAGCGCCAGCCCGAGCGTCAGCAGCGGCAGCGACCAACCCCTCGCGGACGATTCACGCTCCACCGACGTCGCACCCGATCCCTCCCCGATCGCCAAAATCCCCGAGCCACACGCCGCAACGAAGAGAAGCAGGAAGAAGCAGAAGGCTGGGAAGGTTCGTTTCATGGACGAAGAGCAAGCCGTCGCCGCCGAGGTCAAGGCTCGCAGAAAAGCGACGAAAGCCGCCGCCGCCGTGACCAAAGCCGCCGCCATGCCCGAGGTCAAGTACCTCTACCGAGGAAACAAACCGTCGTTCACGGGTCCCGACCCGTTACCGGTGACGGCGACGTCCGGGCGGACACGCGTGCCGCACGGCGTGATGTACCCAGGACGCGAGGGCGACGTCGCCGAGCCCAAACCCGAACCAAAAATTCCCGCCCGCGTCGTCCCGCTGATGACTGTGTACGACAAGAGACGCGAGGCGCTCCTCCGCGGGACCCTCTCGGGACCCGCGCGGAACGGACGTGAACCCATCACGGGTACGCACCTGCGGCTGTTCACCCGCGAAGCCATGCGCCAGGCTGCCGTCGCCGCGCTCGAGCAGCAGAAGCAGGAGGACCGCGAGGAGTGGGAGGAGTGGGAAGCCAGGCAGCTCGCGCGCGAGGCGAGGCGAACGGGAAAAGTCACCTCCGACCTGGACACGACCACACGGATCGCGGAGGCTGCGGCGGCCGCCGCGATGGGCGACACCGAGGCACGGCTGACGCAGGTACTCGCGAGCGCCTCGCAGGATCAGCTCGCGAAGATGGAGCGCGCCATCCGCGCCGCGCGCGGCTCCAACGCCACGCCGGCGAAGCAGCGCGGAAGCGGAACCGGGCACCCGAAAACCGTTTTGGAGGAATACGCGGAGCACCTCGACGCGGACGTTCCGTTCACCGTGGAGGCTGCGCTGAAGTACTTCGAGCCGTCCTCCCCGATCCACACCGACGCCGTGATGCACGCGGCGAAGGAGGCGGCGGAGGAGTCAGCCAAGCTGGGACCCAGCGCGCAGGAGATGTACTACGCGTCTTACAAGGCGGCGATGGAATCGGCGACGTCGCAAATTTCCGACGATTTCAACACAGCCGCCGTGCTCGCGGCTGCCGCGGGCGCCGCGAGAAGCGCGCGCGCGCACGCCATGGGCGCCACGTCCCTTCGAACGCACGAGGGCCTCGCGAGCCACGGTGTCCCGGCGTCGCTCAAGTCCCGGGACCGCATCGGGCGTCTGTTGGCCAGGCGTCGAGCCGCCGCGAAGGACGCCGACGTCTCGGGCGCGGCGAAGGTTGGCGTGTTCAAGGGCACGGAGGGCGCCGGGCGCGTGCTCGCGTCCGTGAACGAGGCGGAGAAGTCGCTGGAGTACCGCGAGGGTGGCCCGCTGAAGGGTAAGGCGAAGCAGGCGTACCGCGCGGGGTTCGAGAGCGCGATGAGGGACGCGGGAGTCGCCGCGACCCCCGGCTCCTCGGGCAAGCCGCCGCGGACCCCGGGGTTGTCCGGAGGCTCCGGAGGGATCAAGAAGACGCCGCCGTTCCGGGTCGCCATTCCCAAGCTGGCGATCAAGGGGTCGCCCGCGGACCTGGAGTTGCACGGCGGGGGTGGGATGATGGCGCCGCTCGCGCCTCGCGCGCCAATCTCACGTGGCGATGACTCCCCGACTCGCGACGGAGGCGCCTCTGGAGGCGCGGGGAACGACGACGACGACTACACTTCGTCCGATGATTTCTCCTCCTCCGACGACGAGATCGGCGAGACCACCATCGGGCTCGCCGCCGGGCTGGACACCACCGCCGCGCAGGAGGCTGCCGTCGCCAACATCGAGGCTGCGGCGCGCGACGCCGCCGAAGCTGACGCGGTTGTCGCCGCGGTGGGTTCCTTGGAAGGGGACGCGTTAGACGCCCGGGAGGCGGCGAGGCGGAGCGCCGAGGGAATCCTCTCCGGGGACGTCCTCGACTCGTACCTCGCGGGGGTGGAGTCGTCGACACGCGGTTTACCGCCCCCGTTGCCACCGCTGGACGGGTCATCACCACTCCAGGCGCATGGGTCCACGCCCTCCGGCAAACGGGTCACGTTTGAGCCCGAGGTGACTTTTGAGCCCGAGGTGACCCCGGCGAGAAATAAAATTGCGATAGTCGACGAGGGCGACGAGGTACCGACACCCGCGACGCCCGGGAGCTCCGGCGGCAGCGATAAACTCCGCGCCGCGCGTGAGCGTCGTAAGATGCAGAGCGCGCAGAAGCAGGCCAAGCCGTTCTCGCCGCACACGGAAGCCCGAGCGGCTGAGGCGGAGAGGGAGCTCTCCGCGGCCATCGCCATGGAGGCTCCTAAGGATCCTTTCGCGGAGGGGGGCGAGTGGTGGTGGACGTCGCAGTCCGCGCGGGAACGCGCGGTGATGTTCGCCGGGTCGGCACCCTCGGCACCCTCGGACAGGTCGTCCAACCGGTCCAAGGGGTCCAACAAGCAGCTCAGGCGAAAGGAGCTCAGCGACGCGGAGCAGAGGACTTTGGAGGCTGAAAAGCGGCTGGCTCGCAAGGATGCAGAGTTGGCCAAGAAGATGTCCGTGGCGGAGAAGAAACGCGCGGAGGAATCCAGAAAGGTTCTGGAAGGATTCCGGGAGGTATCCCAGGCGCTCAAGGCGCTCGAGATGGACGCGGACGTCCTCGAGATTGACCTGAGCGAGTCGTCGGCGACGATGGCCGCCATCGAGTCCGCGAGGAACGAACGGTCGTTGGCTCAGATGGCGCAGATGGCGAGGGACGCGCGGACGATCAGGGAGAAGGCCGAGGAGGAGGACGAGGCGGTGGACGCGGCGGTGAAGGAGATGACGAGGCAGAAGGTGGAACGCGTCAGGGGGCTCGACTACTCGAACTTCTATTGAAGATGCTTATTAGACTGTAGCGCGTCAGTGTGAAGTATACCCACGTTGTACGCGACGCGACGATTCACATCACACCCAAGACGACCACGACGAACAAGAAACGAACGAGAACGAACGAGAACGAACGAGAACTTGCACCTTTTTTTTTCAATTGTACAGACGCACGTCACGGAGCTTGGCCGCCGCCTCGAGCACCCGCGCCCTCGCGCTCGCTCGCATCTTGGTCGCGTCCTCCTCCGCCGACGCCATTACCGCCTCGAGCACCTCCCTGTCATCCGCGCACGCGTCGATCACCTCGAGCAGCTTGGAAGCCTTGGTCTTCGGCAGCCTCGCGAGCCAATCCTCCTTCGCCGCTTCAAAAGCTTCGTCCATCGCGGCTTCCGGAATCCCTTCCCGCTCTTCAACCACGGCTTCCTCCTCCTCCTGCTCCTCGTCGACACTTCCGACGACGCGCGGAGAGGTCTCGCGAGGCGGGGTGACCCACTCAGCCAACGTCCCGTTGCTCTCAATGTCCATAGCCCGCTGGAACAAAGCCTCCGCCTCCTCCAGAGTCCGCACCGTCTCCTCGTCCAGTCCCCCGCCCCCGTCATCCGACGACTCGAGCGCCTCGTGCACAGCCACGACGTCCTCCTCGGCGGCGCGTAGGCCACCCATCGTCGCGACACGCGCACGCCCCCACGCGCGCAGCGTCCGAGCCAGGAACACGTCCGGAAGGAGGCCATCCTTCGCCGCGGCGGCGACGGCTCGAGAACGCCGGGCGTATTCGTCAATCGTCGGAGGCGCCTCCCCGCTCGCGTCCTCGCCCATGAACTGCATCGTGTACGCCTGCAGCATCCACGCGTCGACGCACGCGGCACCGTGAAGCGCCAGGCGGTCCCGTACGAGGTTCATCGCGAGCTTGAGCTCGGGGGTTATCGGGGACTTGCGGAACTGGGGCAACTCGGTGAGCTTGCGGCCGAACCCTCGGTGCGTGATCTTGACAAACTCGTGCGCGTCCTTTCTCCGCGGGGCATCGGTCGCCATCGCCGGGACGATCCGCGCCGCCGCCTCCCGCGCGATGACCCGCACGGACTCTCCATCGTCGGTGAAGACGAGGGTATGGGCGTTGTAACGGTCGATGAAACGGTCAAACGCGAGCGCCGCGCCGTGAAGGTCGTCCGTGGAAGCGTCGCCGATTGAACGCGCGAACGCGTCGACGAGCGCGTTAAGGCGCCTCAGATCGTCCCCGCCCAACGCCGTCTTCCCTCCAACCTCGGACGCATCCCCAGGGTACGTCTCCAAGTACTTTCCCCAGGAGTGAAGGGAACGGGCGAGGTCGGAGGCGGTGAGCGCATCCGACGCGGCGGCGGCCGCGACGACGTCCATGATTGAACCCCACGCCGCCGCCGTCGCCGTCGTATCCTTGCCGGACATCCCGGCCCCTTCGTGGAACTGCGCGAGGGACGCGAGGCACCGCACGGCATCGTCGGGTTCGAGCGCACCGCCAGCCGCGAGGGACCCGACGTGGTCCGCGATGGATGCGACGTGCGACCGGATCGCATCCGCGCCGGCTGGATACGCGTAGTTGCCGAAATACCTGTGCCCGTACGAGGCGGCGGCGCCGTCGAGGATGTCAGTCGCCAGCGCGCCATCACGCATCGCGCACGTGGCGTCCAGAAGCGCGTTTAGCGCGTCCGTCTTTCGCACGGTGATTTGTTTGCCGGACGGGTGCGTCGTCACCGCGCAGTTCTTGGTGACCTCGCGGGCGCTGTGCCGTAGGCTGGTGTGGCTCGTCAACGCCGTGGGCAAAAACTGCTGCCCTTGATCCTCGAAACACTGGAACGCGTAGGTCGAGTGCGTCGGTGCCCTGGAGCACCGCGACCACAGGGAGTTGAGCCGCGCCCACGTCCGCACGGCGTCCTCGTCCGGGTCGAGGTCGACGGCTATGAAATGTAAAAACGCGTTGGTCATCACCGTGAGCTCGACCGGCCGGACCATCGCAAAGTACGGCTTGCCGGCGTGACTCTCCGTCGGTCCGTTGCGAGATGAGCGGTGTGTGTTGGGTCCCCAGAGGGTGGCCATGTCGTGCCACCCTCGGACGGCGTCTTGAATGTTCCTCACGGCGCCGTCTAGCGCCGCGGGTGACATGGGTTTGAACGGGTCTGTGAGCTTTCTGATCATCAAAGCCTGCGGCGGGTTCGTTTCATCGTCCGCGACCGCATCCTCGCCGCGTTTGTCATCATCCAGCGTGACGTGCCGCGACAGAGCCACGCAAGCGTCCGCCGCGAGGGCCACGTTGGCGTACGCACCGACCACCGTGCACGCCGGCGCGGGTACGAACCCGTGCGTCTTTGCAATCTTTCCCCACAACCCCGTAATCTCCGTCAGTTTGGAAAAGGCGTTCAGCCTGTACCTGGCGGTCAGGTTCACCCCCGTCATGTCGTTCTGATTTACCTTTACCCCACGCGTCGTGCGATTCGATCTGAGGCGCTCGGTTAACACCGGGCGATACACCGGCTCTACTGGCAATCCCGTTGAATGCCCCCCTTTGGTTCGTTTGGTAGTCGACGCCGCCGGCCAAGAATCGGGGACAGGTTGCAGGGTGCCGCCGCTGCGTTCGCGGAACGCGAGGGCGGTCCAGCCCATCGGCAGCTGCCTCACCGCGTAGTTTACTTTCTTGGATCCGAGCTTCTTCGCGAGCTCGAGCGGTGACGCGTCGGCGTCTGCGTAAAGGGACAGCATGGCGACGTATTCATCCTTTTGCCCATCTTTCATCGCGGCGTGTTCATCGCTTGCCTTCCCGCGACGGTAATCACCGTACTTGTCTCCTATCGGGTGCTTCTTGCCCTCCATCAGCAGCCACAGCAGGGCATCTTCATCCCACCGCTCAGCCTGCGCGCGTTCCTCCCCGCACCGTCTGAGCGCCTCGAGGATCCGTTTAGGCCACAGGTTGGCGTAGGCGCCCGTCCTGGTGAAGAGCCCGCGTCGCCTGAGCAGGTCACCAACCTTTGGCCGGTCCCCCATGTCCTTCGGCCACCTGAGCTCCGATCCGGGCGGCTTGGCGTCATCGCGACGTCCACGCGGCCGACGTGTGCGCTTCGTAGCGACGGAATCGTGGACGGTTGGATCCGCGAAGGTCGAGGTCGTCGCGTCGTCGCTGCCGTCGTGTTCTCGATTGGCATCGTCGAGGATGACGACGGGGGTCTCGGGCGCGGTCGTCGCGGCGGGTTTGAGCGCCTGGAATAGTCGAGAAGCGTAATCGACTATTCCGGAATAGGATCGCTGGAGCATCGGTTCGGGCGCGAGGGTCCTGGCGGTGGCGCGCCCGCCGAGCCCCGGGCCTGCTCCGGGCCCACCCCGGAACCCTCTGGCGCCGCTGATGTCATCGCCGCCGCCGAGCCGAACCGAGTCGGCTCTGTCGGGGGCCGAGAGCCAGGGTGCGAGCCAGGGACGGATCGCCCCGCCGCTCACGCCACCGACGCGTCGCCCCAAACGGACCAGCATCTCTCCGCCCGCTCTCTCCGTTGTGCGGACGTACGGTTATTAGGGTGCCGATTGGAGGACCTCTGGCTCGCTGGCGGAAATAGCGACCGATCGTAACTGTTTGCCCACTGCTCGTACAAAAGAAACGCCCATTATTCAAGAAAACCAGAGATCTTCACCACAGAGCCATACAGAGGATAACATAAATAAATAAAGTGACTGCGCGGCAGTCAGAGAGCTCCCAGAGCCCCACGTTGTATTTCACCAGCGAACGCGGTGAGTACCGTCCATCAATCGGAAACGCGCTCGACCCCGTCGACGCACCACCCAACCCGAAACAACACACAGTCCAACATGGCCACCGAGGCTCAGAAGGGCACTTTCGCCGTCAAGGTCGGCCTTGCGCAGGTACGTCACCCACCACCCCATCTCGCCCCGACGCCTGAGCGGCCCGAAGGGCTTTACGGCGTTGCCGGGAAAATGGTGCCGTCGATCGGGAGAAGCCGGTGCCGAGGTTGACGCGCGGAAAGGCGCCGCCACGCCGGCGTCGACGCCCGGTTGTCCGGTGAACCGGTCGATTCCGCGTGCTCACGAGCTAATCGTACCGGCGCCGGTCTCGTGACGCGCGTTCGGCGCCGCAGGATGCGCCACGGCGTCGCTTCCGGGCGGCCCCGGTGACGTCATGCCGGTGTCGGCGGCCACCGGAGCGGCGGCCACGACACACCCAAGCGACGTTTTTCACACGAACAGCGCCTCCCACCCGACGGCTCCCACGGGAGGGCATCGCGCGTCACCGGCGGTCGTTCACACCCATCGACACAACACCCATCCGTCCGTGACATCAAGCCGAGACCCCTTCGCTGACCACTCCTACCCACCCACCACTCCTACCCATCAATCAATCAGATGCTCAAGGGTGGCGTCATCATGGACGTCGTCAACGTCGAGCAGGCGCGCATCGCCGAGGAGGCTGGCGCCGTCGCCGTCATGGCGCTCGAGCGCGTCCCCGCCGACATCCGCAAGGACGGCGGCGTCGCCCGCATGTCCGACCCCACCATGATCAAGGCGATCAAGGATGCCGTCACCATCCCCGTCATGGCCAAGGCGCGCATCGGGCACTTCGTCGAGGCGCAGGTGCTGGAAGCCGTGGGGATCGACTACATCGACGAGTCCGAGGTGCTCACCCCCGCGGACGAGATTAACCACATCAACAAGCACAACTTCAAGGTTCCCGTGCTCTGCGGCTGCCGCGACCTCGGCGAGGCTCTCAGGCGCATCGCCGAGGGTTCCTCCATGATTCGCACCAAAGGCGAGGCTGGCACCGGGAACGTCGTCGAGGCGGTTCGCCACTGCCGCGCCGTGATGGGCGACATCCGCAGGCTCGCGGCGATGGACGAGGATGAGATCTTCGTCTACGCCAAGGAGATCCGCGCGCCCCTCGAGCTCGTCAAGCAGACCAAGACCCTCGGCCGCCTCCCCGTCGTTAACTTCGCCGCGGGCGGCGTCGCCACCCCCGCCGACGCGGCGCTCATGATGCAGCTCGGCATGGACGGAGTCTTTGTCGGCTCCGGCATCTTCAAGTCGGGCGATCCCGCCAAGAGGGCCAGGGCCATCGTCCAGGCGGTGACCCACTACAACGACCCCAAGATCATCGCGGAGGTGTCCCAGGGACTCGGCGAGGCCATGGTGGGCATCGACTGCAAGGAGATGCACTTCACCTCCTACGCCGCTCGCTCCGAGTAAGTTTGTCTAAGGATTGGTATTTATAACATCTGAACGCTGGCGAGAACAAAGGAGGAGGTTTGGCGGGTGACCGCGGCGCGGGGAGGACGACGGCGCGTCGCGCTTGAAGCAGTATAGTGTATAGTGTCTAGCACGCCTTTTTATTGACACGTAAAGTATTGCCCACGACGCCTTCGTCGCGCGAGAACAACCAGGACGCTTGCTCTTGGAGAGGTCTCTGAAAATGTGGGTTACCCGCGAGCGTGAGCCAAATCGCTGCGTCCGCTTGTTTTGGCAAAATCTGTGGGCGTAGCTCAGTGCATCACGCGCGGCCGGCGCGCACCGGGCACCGCAGCGACCATGACGGTGATTATTCCCGACACGGAAGACAAGGTCATAAACGCGGAGCTCTCCTACGCGGGCCTCGAGGTGAGCGACGCGCGCGAACCCCGACCCTCACGCGCGCCCTTCGCGCGGGTACCCAAAAATGGGCACGACTGACCCCCGATTCCCCCCTTCGCATCCGCAGATACGAGGCCTCACGGAGGAGTCCATCGCGGCGAAGCGCGCCGCGACCGAGCTCCGCGATGCCCTCGCCGTCTCGTACAGCTTCAAGAACATCTGCAAGATCGAGTACCTGGGTGCGTTCGAGAAGCTCACCAAGCTCCAGCTGGACAACAACTTCATCGCCAAGATTCAGAATTTGGACCACCTCGTGCACCTCGAGACGCTGGACCTCAGCTTCAACAGGATCACGAAGATCGAGGGCCTGGACGCGCTGACTAAGCTCAAGGACCTCTCGCTGTTCAACAACGCGATCGAGAAGGTGGAGGGCATGGACGCGCAGGTCAAAACCCTCGAGCATCTCAGCCTGGGAAACAACAAGCTCGAATCGCTCAAAGACGCCTTCGCCGGCCTCCGACCGTTCCACGGCCTGCGCATCCTCACTCTGCAGGGTAACGCCGTACACGAGGACCCAGACTATAAGCTGTACGCGCTCGGTAGGCTGCCGTGGCTCAAGTACCTCGACCACAGGCGGCCGCGCAAGGAGGAGCTGGACAAGGCTAGGGATCTCTACGTCGACGAGATTTTGGAGATCGAAGATCGCGAAAACGACCAGCGGCTCAAGGTGGAGGATGCCGCGAAGGAGGAGGCTAAGAAACAAAAGATCGAGGCGTCCAACCTGAGTGGGGTCCCGGACCTCTTCGAGCGGATGCTCCTAGAGGATCCGGAGTACGAGAAGCTTCGGTACATCCCGAACGAGGAGAACCCCGAGCTGTGCGGCGGGCTGGAGCTCTTCAAGGACAAGTACCAGCAGCGCTGCGAGACGTTCACGGAGCTGATGGACGACCAGCTGGAGCGGAAGAAGAACGAGCGGGCGGAGTGGCAGGCGGTGGTGGACGCGGAGCTGCGGAAAAAGGACGAGGAGGCCAGGGTCTGGGTGGAGGAATTCGAGACTCTGAAGAAACACGCGCTCCGGGATTGCGATCGATCCGACGCCGGGGTCACCCCGGAGCTCGAACTTAAACTGAAGGACCTGCTCGCCAAGTCCGAGACGCTGTACAACAAGCTCATGGCGCAGGAGCAGTGGACCGTGATCGTCATCGACGACCTCGTGACCAATTTTGACCTGCAACTGGGAGAAATTGTCGACGAGAGCAAGAAGCATGTGATGGACTATTTCGAATACGCGCGCGGGCTCGAGGAGACCTACTTCGACGGATTCAACGAGGCGGTCGGGTCCGTGTTGATGCGACTCGGGCAGGATGAGCTGGAGGAGGCTGACGAGACGGTGAAGGACTTTTTAGGGGACAAGGACAGGTTCATGAACTCGTGTCAGAACCACCACGACTCGCACGTCAACACCGTCGACACGGCGGAGGAGACGATGTCGAAGGAGGAGAAGAGGCGGCACGAGGCCGAGGTGGAGACGCTGAGGGAGTGGCAACAGACCAGGAACAGAGCGCGCATCTCGGAGATGCTGGCCATGCGAACGCGGCACAGGGAGGCGATCGAAGAGTACCTCGACACGGAATAGGTAGTCTACTGTAAAGTCTCATGTAAACCAGACGATTAGGTTGATCACGACGAGTTAGGCTGAGGTGCGGGCGGCGTGCGCGGCGGCGTGCTTGGCGTGTCGCCCGTCCTCGTGCCGCGGCTTCTTCTTCCTCTTCTCCCGGGGCACCCCGCCGTCGAAGCCGCGCTTCTCCCCTCTGCCCCCGCCCCTGCCCCCGCCTCTGCCCCCAGCCCCG
>Ga0206682_10001491_pt1 | contig 22954 bp, 51 predicted proteins | sample M240m12015metaG_FD_155444 | JGI IMG/M metagenome (GOLD analysis project Ga0206682, IMG submission 155444) | Ammonia-oxidizing marine archaeal communities from Monterey Bay, California, United States - M2 40m 12015 | ecosystem: Environmental > Aquatic > Marine > Intertidal zone | place: USA...
TTAGCGGTGAGGATAAACAACACCTTCTCTGCATACTTCTCCATGATACCACGCATTGCGTCTTGTGCTTGATTGGTGAGGCCATCAGCCTCATCAAGCACGACTACCTTACGCTTCGTACCAATGCCGCTCAATCGTGCGAAGTTCTTGACCTCTTCACGAATGTGCGAGATACCCCTGTCGTCACTGGCGTTAGTCCACATGACATTCATATCATTGTAGGCATCACCAAGCAGGGTGCGAGAAATGGCGTTGGCGGCACTGGTCTTCCCAGTACCCGGCGAGCCAACGAATAGGAGGGCGGCAGGGTACTTCCCTGTCTTGTCCCACTCAGCGGCATCAATAACAAACTGTTCATTACCAACCACCTCGGATGGATGGACAGGTCGTAATACTTCATTCCAAGTCATTTCTTCTCAACCCCTTTCTCTTTCTTGGTTTATATAGTCCTCAGCAAAAATCAAGCGTTCACTTCGCCGTCCCACTTGTCACCTTTACTCATGTTATCCTTCGCCCACAAGGGTTGCAGGTTATTCAACGCCCAACACTTCTTGAAGTCCTCACAATCCGTGGTCGTAAAGTTGAATGATGATACGGGTCGGATGTGGTCTATGTGCCAATCATCCATGTTGTCCCATGAGTATTCCTTTGAATTATCCACCCACTCATAACCGTTCCATTTAGGTTGGGAGAATCTTCCTCCAATGTGAGATGTGAGTTCGGTGTAAGAATAGCCCAAAATATCAAATGTAGATTTTGCTTTATCTTCATTGAGGTCTTTTAATATCCTCCACATCTCACTTCTATACCTCGCCGCAAGTTTGTTTTGAGGACTACTCAATCTGTGAGCAGTGGTACATTTATTACTACAAAACTTCACTGTTTTAAACATTCTTAGTCGGGTTTCCGTAACATTTTCAAAACTGATATGTTTTCCACACCATTGACAGTCCTTACCTTCTCTTATTTGTTTCTCTCTTAACTCTCTTGCTTTTACTTTTTGAGGCCGACACTGAGGATTACAATACATTTTATTGCCTCCATATCCTTTACTACTTCTTTTGTTGATAAAAACAGTTTTACAAGTAGGGCATTCTATTTCTTTTGGTTTTACCGGAGTATAGTTCTTTAGATACCATCTTCTATGGTATTCCTTAGCATTACAGTCATTACAATACTTGTATTGATGACTACCCCTTACATTACCCGTTGTGAATGTTTCACCGCATAATTTACAGTCTTTAGTATAACTCTTAGGGATTTTTGGGTTTTCTTTACGATGTTTCCTTCTTTCAGCATTACGCCTGTCTCTATTCTTGCGTAGCCATTCACGGGCATAGTCAGCGTGTTTTTTCCTACAAGGAGAACATGTGACATAAGGCTCATCAAACTCTTCTTTACACTTCTTACATGTCTTCATTCCAATCCCTCACAAAATGCGTCCCATGCCTCAACCCAGTACATGAACTTCTTCCAGTTCTTACCGAGTTTCTTACTGCGCCGTGTACCGTCTTCTCTCCACGCTACTCTCGGCATCGGATTCTCACGCAGGTACTTTATTTTCTTAATATGTTTAATATCTATTTGATTCATCAGCGAATAAAACGGCTCAAGGGCTTCAATCCATGTCATCATGTCATCACCATGTATCTGTTTCTTATCCATGACAGTGACACCGATGGACTGCGCCCATACCTCTATGCACTTCTTCTGCTCTTCTGTACAGGTTGACTTGAGCGTGATGTATATTGTAGCCCTGTAGCCATAAGCCCACGGCGAGGTGCGTATGTACACCTTGTACTGCATCTTCGTCAACGCCAACCCTAATCCTATTTGTTCAAGATTCATCTTCGCCACCTACTATTGTAAAATAATCTAATATGTCATCCACATCATCTATACCCATGTCGTCTTCTACATCTACGAACTTCAAATGCCAGCCGTCATTGGGCGACCATGTATGATTGAACTTCGCTACCAAGCAGTCGTCAACCTTGTGAAAGGCATGGCGAATGTTGGGGTGTACCCCACGCCGCTTGAGAGCATTGTCCAATACGAATGGTAGTGTTTCTAATCTGTGCGTCGTAGTGTCCACCACTTCGCCAGCATCGCTAAAGCCGATAACAATTTCATATCCTCCTTTGTCTAAATTTCTTATTGTGAGTATCTGTGCATACAATACATTAGTTCCTTTACTCAGTAAATAATACTCTACTTTTTCCCGTTCTTTATATACTAATTTAGTATTACTTTTATGAGCAATTAAAAATCCACCCTTTGCATACGAATCCAGTAGCACTTGAGACTCGTACCACTCGTGAGTCATAGGCTCTTTATACGATGAAAAGGGTAATTGAGAGTTTGTGGAATGCCAGTGACCTGTACCAGTGGGGTTCTCCCACATCCAACACTCGGTGTTAGAATTGAGCAAGGGCGTGTACTTTACATTAAGGCTTCCATTGCGGTTTCTCACTAACCCATCTCCTACATACTTCAATGTCGCACAGTCTGTAACGAACCACCAACGGTCGGGTGTCCCACCTTCCCACGATGATAGTCGTTGGAATGCCGGTGCATCCTGTGGTACTGAGAGGCCGTCAAATATGACAGACAAATAAATGTCAAAAGAATGCTCAGTATTTAATTCGCTGTTGCGCTGTAACCATTTAGTTAGACGGTTGCGATAAGAGTACCAACAGTAATCCAATGCCCACTTCCATATCATAGTAGCCTCAGCCACGCTGATACTCCTACAGAAAGGAAGAATCCAATCACTGTTTAGGTGAGCATTACGCATCACTTCGGTGGCCTCCTTGAGAGTAATCGTACTCGGCTCATCACTGCATTCCCATGTGAGAACCTGTACAAACGGTGCATCATCAGCGACCTCCATGATGCGTTCAAGCATCACACCGCACTCATTGGCTAACCCAGTCTTGAGCATGTGCTGAGATATTGATAACCTATTCTTTGTGTGAATGAACTCCCTCAATTCAATACATTCTTTTTTCGTGATTTCTTTCACGAGTAATCGTTTCGGCATGAGGGTGAGCAATTCGCACGCCCTGTGCAAAGTAAGCATACACTCACTCTTCTTCTGCATCATTCGGTTGCATCAAACAAGATATACCCCACAACCACGGAGGTACACGCTCTTCACCACGGAACTTACCAAGCACTGTCACAGTGCGATTGGTGTAGCCCTCATCAAACATACCGCTATCAGCGAAGTCTTTGAGTTGTTCTCGTGTAAGTGCCGAGTAATTGTGTGTTGTACTACTCCAACGCATGAACTCATTATCACCTGCAAGCAAGTGAAAGTCATCGGGGTCAACTGTGTTATCTTTACCACAACTATTGCAACTCAATATGACACGCCATAAATCAATAGGTGTTGTATTACCTGTAGATGTTTCAGCATCAATTGTTTCTACATACTCATAGACTGATTTACTAAAGTCATTGTTAGCAAGTGGGAATCCACATTCGCAAGTCCATGACTGTGCGACTTCTTGCTTGGCTTGAAACTGCATTTCTGCTTGAGCCATCGGGTCAATAGGTGGTGTGACCATCTCTAACCCATCGGGCTTCTCTACTGTGTAACCACACGCCTCCATAAGAAGCGTGAACTTCTCATGGTGTTCTTGAGCCAGTGGGTGGTTCAACATAAAGATGAGCGCATATACTGTATCGCTCATCTTGCGATACTGTACACCACTGTCGTCGGGCGACCATACTGCATCCTTCGGCATGTTGCCGAAATGTTCGTTGCCCCATGCTATCAATTCTTCACTCGGTGTCCATTCCATTGTCCTCACCAATTACCTCTTCCTTTTCAACTTGTTGCTCCCATTCCTCAACCCATGCCCCTTTAGGATGCTCCCAATAGATTTCCCAATCTACAATGTCGCCCCACTTATCTATGCGGTTGATTATTACTTCAAAGAGAAATGTTCCCTCGTACTTCCCTTCCAATTGCTTGGTCGGGTTAGCCATTTGTAGTGCTATAAATTTGTCAGCACCACGCTTGTTCGTAGAATCAACATTTTCTCCAAATTCTTCTATTCCAAAACTCATCATGTATTCTGTTCTCATTATTTTTCCTCCTTTGGGAATACGATAGCGCAAGGTACGGGCCAGCCCTTTGCGCTCTTGATACAGATACCTATGTCGTGCCCGTTCTCTTCGCCCCACTTGACAAGTGCTTCGTGCATTGCCTTAATCTTGGGGTGGTAATTGTACTTGGATGGGTGAAACTGTATCACTTGGCCGGGCACTATGTCCTCGTGTATCGTGATGGTTCCCCACTCTTCAAAATCTAATTCGGTTGTCATTCATCCAACTCCTTCGGCCAAGTTACCATTGAGTAGCACTCTTCGCACAACTCATCAAAATCGTCAGTGGAATCACAGTCCTCTCCTTTGCACATTATACATTCGCTCACGCCGTCACCTCCACGCCTTCATCTATTTTCTTTTTGAGATAATACAAACGCTCGTAAAGTATATCATTAGCCTTACTTACTACCCTATTTAATTCAATGTCTGTCATTTCTTTTAGAATATAATTCACTAAATATCCTCTATTACTTTCCAATACATAATCGGGTATCTCTATACTGTTGTCATCCTTCACGCCGTCACCTCCACGCTTCGCTTCTCCTTTGACTTTTGACCGAAAGGCCAAGCCCCACCCTTTCTCATCACTATGAAGTAAGAGTGTTTCTTTTTGAGATGCTTCTGTCGTTTCCATCGGGATGCAACAGTTGATGGCGGAGTCACTATAACCAAATCCCGACAAGTCAAATCGTCACCCATACTCATTATATCTATGTGTACCCAATACTGCTTCGCCGCTTCTATGTTATCCATGCACTTGATGATAAGGAATCCACCCTTCTTGAGAACACGCTCACATTCAGCAATGCCCAAACGATAGAGGTTCAACACATCCTTCGTAGTGCGTATGTTCATGTGTGGTTTGATTTCGTACCTTTCGGTATGATGGGTAGCCTTATTCTTTGCGGGTGTGTATCGGTAAGGTGGGTCAAATACTACAATATCCATTGAGTTATCCTCATACGGTAGGTCTGTGAAATCAACGCCATTTGTTTTCAAGTCCGAAGGGAAGAATGAGTACTTATGCGTATCAATGTGCTTCCAAAACACGCCCTCTCCAAAAGTCACATCTGCAACAATCATACCCTCACGACTATACACCTTCATAATATTTGACAAAGCCGCTTCATTGGAAGTATAAACCGTAGTCAATTGCTTACCAACATACTCATGCCCTTCATCAACCTCTTCAAGCAAATTTGTGTCCATGTGGTATTCATCCATGTGTATATCCATTCTTTCGGGGTCATCTGCGTCACAAGAAAAGCCGCAAATCATACACATTATGTCATCATTCACGCTGTCACCTCCACGCCATAGTATTCCATGATACTTCTAACCCTATCAACAACCAATTGTCTGTTTCTATTGTATTCTGTATGACCTGTGCAATTCATGTAATGCCCTTTCGGGTCTAATTCTTTCATGGCCTTAACAAGAGTCTTCGTCATTTCTTCATAATCTTTCTTCAATATCACGCTGTCACCTCCACGCCTCGCCACCAGTCGGGAGCAGGTGTTCCCTTCTCCCACTTGGCGAACTGCTTGGAATGGTAGTAGGCTTGGTATGCCTTGACCGCATCATCATCACGATACTCGTCGGGCATGGCCTGTGCGAATGGTGTTAGTCCACTGTTAGGGATAACACGATGTAGTTTTATCATCCGTAAGATGGGACGATTACAAGCGTGTTCTTTGCCGAAGCGTTGAGTGTATTCATCACATAGCGCAATAGCATGAAGCCCAAGCCACAAGAAGTTGATGCGACTTTCGCCAGCCCATACTGTGCATGGGTGGTGAGCGTAGCCTCCCTTGTAGGGCTTGCCCGCTTTGGTGAGAGGCATCTGCTCATCGGTAGCACCGTGTCGGCGCAGGGCTGAGGCCATCATTTGTGCGGCCTCTACACACATCTTAGGCACATGCTTGTCGCAGTGCATACGAGCCGCAGTAGTAGGGTCAGTGTCAAGTATGAATATGTTCATTGTTTATCTCTCCCAATCAAAAACATTCTTGCTTCAACGGACTTCGTAACACATGGGTCGCACACTTTGTATTTCCCACACCTTAGTCCCCTGTTCTCAGCATTCTCTTCTCTACACATATCGCATTTCATTACTCGTCACCTTCAAACGGAAGGTCGGGTGCGTTGCCGTCCCAATCACCTTCATGTGTTTCTCCGCACTTGCTACAGACGGCTCGGTATGTACCGGAAAACTCCGGCGTATCACCTGTCATGTACCATCCAAGCATCTGTGCATCAGTCAATTCCCAATCGTGTTCGCAACTCACGCCGTCAACTCCAATGCTTTCACGAATGCCTTCTGCTTGGTACGGGAGTAGGTACCAAAGAGTGCCGACTCCATACGCTTCTCACTAACATTGCCGTTGGCGAGTCGTGTGAAGTTGTGGTCAATTGCTTCGGTCACGGCGTTGTATGCCGCCCACGCTGTACCAGCCATACCGTTCAGTGTGTTGTTCTCGTTGCCGAGAAGTTCAGTCACCGACTTGAGCATGTTACTTGAACGGGTCGTGAGGTCGCCCTCATCATTGAAGGTAAGATTGAGAGCATCAATGAAGTACGATTCCATTTGCTCGTTATCTAACTTGACCTGTACCAACTGTTGAGCCATCTCGCCCCACTCCATGAAGTCTTGATTGACCATGCCCAGTGCTTCTCGTGCCGCTTCTACACGGTCATGTAGTTTACCTGTGTGTCGGATGTTATACCCTGTACCACGACCACGGCTGAGAGCCATCGTCAATGTGTTTTGACATACTACACGAATCGGTGTAAGGAAAATCTTGAGTGACCCGCTACCATCGTGGCTGTTCACCACGAGAATATACTGGTCAACTTTGTCCACACCATTGATGAGAATACTGTCGGGCAACTTCGCAAGCACCCATACCTTCTCACCGTTACCCAATGCGCCACAGACCTCTATCTTGGCTTCTTGGCTTTGTACCAACTCGTCTAAGAAATCCATTGACTCAATGTTTTGGAATGGTTTCCACACACGACCCACGGCAGTACCACGGTTCAGTGCAATCCAATTCCCATCTTCGTCTTTACGGAACACACCGAAGGTATTCGGTACGACCTCAGCCTCACCATTTTCGGTGCGGTTATACAGTGGTCGCTTCTCAACGAGCCAGTCAAGGTACGCATTCTGCAATGCTTCCGTTGCTGTCATCAGTCCTTCTGCTTGTGTTCCCAGTTTATGCCATGGGGTGTCGCCAGCCCATGCCGTCATCCATTGTCCATTTTTTGTTTGTGCTAAATTGTGCATTTTTATTCCCCCACTATGTTAATTTCTTCTTCTTGTATATCGTTAAGTACGAACTCATTGATGTATTCAAAAAGCGTCATACACTTTAGTTCCTCTATATCTAATTCAAATTCTTTTTCTATCGTTATCGTTATTTGTATTGCCATTGTTCTCATCTCCTTTCTCTTTCTTGGTTTAAATACTCTTCAATTATTTTCTCGTACAATGGACGGCGAAGAGGTATCTTTACCGCCCACGCTGATTCTTGCGAGGGGCGTGCATCCACCATCGCAAGGTACGCTTGGTCGTGTTCATATTCATGAAGACGCAGTACAGTGTAGGCTACGCCCCCTGTACGGTCACGACCATGAACGCAGTGCAAGAGAACATCTTTGCCCTCAGCGATAGCGTCCATAACGATTTGAACGGCGTGCGTCCAAATAGCAGGGTCTTCATTGAATGCTCGGAAGTAGTAGTGGTGTCGCTCGTTCTTGTCCACCATGCTCCACTTGGGAGGGAAGCGGCACAGCGTGACCACCGTATGCTCCTTGCGTAGTGTGTCACGAAAGTCATCCACTCCGCACATCGTCAGCGAGCCTTCGCCCAGTTTGATTGGTGTGTTCATTCTGCCTCACGCTCCGGGCAACAATCGTGCGTACAATCCCCACCCACGAAGTGTGTGTACTCACAGTCCTGCTCATCAGTCAGCAAAGTGAGGGCGAATGAAAGGTAATTTGAAATCGTTTTCTCTAACCCACGCACCTTCTTGACTTCATCACGCAACCGAATGACTTCCTCACGGAACATGGGTGCAACCCTCACCAACCATTCATCTGCGTGAGCCGAGAAATAGTGGTCTAACGAGTTACGCTTCTCCCAATCTTTCATGGGGGTGTGTCCTCTCGTCATGTGTAGGTTCCAATCAATCGTCGTCGGCTCGTCGCTCATTGTGCATCACCTCGGTAGTCCTCTCCGTATTGGTACATAGCCCGCCACACATCCAGTGCGGCATTGTGATAAGGCCCATCATCAATCGTCGCTTTGAAATTATCATACTGCATATACTCCAAACGATTACTGATGAAAGCATTTACATCTTCCCGCAGTACATCAGCACGGAACGGGTAGTCAGCATCAGCATCAGTGTACATGTCCTCATCGGGGAAAGTCCGGCGTATATGCTTGGGGTTGCGTGCCCGCACCAGTAGGTGGTCGGGCTTGTCACGGTGAGCAACGATGCTCAACCATCCCTCAGTTAGTGCAATCCACATCACTCATCACCTTCCCACCATGCGTCGTCCAACGGGCCAAGATAAAATTGCCATACATTGGTTTCCTTGAAATCAAAGTCACTCCTGTAATCGGTGTTGTAATGTGCCTCTTCCATCTTGTAGTATTCCCACATTGTGTATCGCTTTCCATCAACAATGATTTCTTCTTCTCCACCATCATATTCAAGTCCACCATAATACTTGGCCGAACCTGCTCTATCACTCGGAACAGCGATACCGTCACACATAGTGAGCATACTGAGTTGCGCTCCCCTGCAATCATCCAGCCGTTCTTTCAATTTCGTTTTCTCTTCATCTGTTAATTCGTATAGTTCGTATTCGTTTCCTTCAATGTCTTTTCCAATCATACTTCCACCCCTCTCTTCTTCATGTATTTCTTCGGCACGCACATACGGTGCATGACGCTTATTGTTTCTCCTTCATTTACAATGAAAGCACATTTCCTACAAGTAAGCAAACTGCATTTGTCGCAGGTTGTTATCGTAGTGTGTGCTTCACATCCTCCACATCTTTCTTTCATTCTTCTTCATCTCCTTTGTTTTCTCGGTATTCTAACCACTCGTCAAACAGGGTTTCCTGTTCCACAGTGGCTCGTTGCTCCATCGTCATACCACAACGAGGGCATTTAAATCTCATAATGTATATCGTGGGGTTGCTACCGTAAATCATTTCGGGATAGCCTACCAGTTCCCATGTATGTTCATCACATGGCTCACTGTACCCACTGCTCTTCCACGCCTCAAGGCGTTCCATCTTCTGTTGGATAACCAACATCTGTTGTTTTATTTGCTCTTCAATTTCTTTTTCTCTTGTCATTTACATTCCTCCTGTTCAATGTCTCGGTAGTCAAGTAGGGTTGCGTAGCGCAGTACCTCTATAGTGTGTCCACATGTTTCCCAATCATCACCGTCTTCAATTTCGTTTTCACAGTAGCCAGTGAATCGGAAAATCAAATTATCATCAGCAAAGTCCTCAAGGTCGCCTTCCCAAAAGTCAGTAGCATCTATCTCAGTCCACTTCTTACACTTATTGCATTTCACATCAGTCATTCTTCCTCGCCTCCGTACACATCTTCCCAGTCGGATTCGGGGCCGAGCCAACCTGTGATAACGGCCATCATCTTCTCAAGAAGTTCATACTCCAACATGGAGTGCAAGTCCTCTTTCTTCCATCCGTTTCCTATCACGGGTAATTTGATGTATCGTTGACACCACCAAGCACTGCCGCTATTTCCTTCATGTATCTCAATTCTGTATTCTCTGTATCTATTCGCTTCGCTCATTCGTCCACCCCTTCGTAATCGCACTCAGTTGGCTTTCCTGCAATACCTTCGGTGTAACTTTCTGTGCCTTCGTAATACCCTTCAACGAGGTAGCATTCACCGTGAGCATATAATTCATACACCCGCATGTTGCCTATCTGTCCTACAAATTCTTTCCTGTCAAACTCGTAGCAATCTGCGCAAAGGTCTTCAAGACCCATGCTCCAATCAATTTCATATTCTGTTTCTCTTATTGTTATCTTCATGTTTATTTCTCCTTGCTTTCTCTAACCCCTTTCTCTTTCTTGGTTTAAATAGTGCTGAATTAAATTCAAGCAACTCGTCGTGCAACATCTTGTACTCGTTGTTGCATAATGTCACGGGTCGTGGGATTGCGTAGCACATTGAGTGCTTGGGTCATTGCATCCTCACCCCCGTAGTGGTCGTATGAACGACCTAAATCAGCCTCGCTGATTCCTCCCAGTTCGGGATTCTTGTCTCGTAGCGTATCCAGTTCACCTACGGATGGACTAAATGCCCCACCCTTCGGTGCGCCTTGCGCTCTATACGCTCCTGCGCCTCCTACATCTACATAGGAAAGCGTACCATCGGGACGGCGTATTACATTGTCCCTTCCCATGCCGAGCATATCCCAGTTAGCGATAGCGGCATGGGGAACAAAGTCCCTTGTTAATTGTTGAATGTCTTGTTGATTGGCTCGTCCCATCTCGTTCCCCTCTTCCATTTGTGTAAGCATGAGTCCGTCTTGCATCTGTGCCTGTGGTACTGGTACACCCAGTTCATTGAGGTATCTGTTCATGTCGTATTCGTTATTGATGTGTCCTTGACTATCGCCACGCTTACCGACGAAGCGACCCATTGGTAGGTCGTAGGCTCTCGCCCCCGTACTACCACCCATGAAGCGTCCCTGCGGCCTGTTTTGCCGTAGGTGTTGAAACGCTTGCTCAAAAGGGGTCATGATACTCCTATGCGGTCATTTTGTTTAACGGTTATTCTTCACCTTCTTCCATGACTACGACATCACCAACGACTAAATCATCAAATGCAATCATAGTGGTAGCCGCCATGTTCACGGGTAGGCCCATTAGTTTCCCCTCTTCGTTACCGTACATGTACCCTGCATTACCTGTAGGGATGAGTTCAATGTACCCACCTACTGCTTTCTGTATATCCGAAAGAGAAGGGTTCCAACCCATCTGTTCAATCGTTCCGTCTGTCTTCAATAAATACGCCATGTGTTTTTCACCTCAGTTTTCATCAGCAAACCTCCAACCAACTTCTGTTTTCCGTTTTGAATGTCCCTTACTACCCACTGGGAATGTTTCGGGAATGTGTGTCTTGATAAGCCAATGGCTTTCTTCTCCATCTTTGATACATTGACCACACAGAACAGACCAATACGCCATGTCCGTCATTTCAAATAAGCACTCTTTCGTTCCGCAGTTATCGCATTCAGTCATTCTTCTTCACCATCCGTTTCATCAGCAATTACTACGAAGCGTACTGCGGGAGGATAAGTATGTGTAGGTGTAGGTGTGTCCAGTGTTCTATAGAATGTCCAACCACGGGTCATCTGCCGACCTATCTCTCCAACCTCAACCTCGGTGCATCGGTGTATTTCGGTGATTTGAAACCACTCATCCGCCACATGCTCAAGAGTGAGCCACTTGTTCTGTCCAATATCAAGTCTTCCTTTCATTATTCCTCACCTACAGGACTATCATCATTCTCGTGCGGGAATGGTGCTTCAATTAGGTTACCGTTAATTATATCCATCACAGTATCTATGTCCACGGCCATACTATCAGCCATGATACCAAGATAGTTTTCGGCACTCTCTATAAACTCGTTCATCATATCACTATTAGCGAAAAGGAACGGCTCATTTTCATCAACCAAACCATCGTCCTTACCATCTTGGAAAGCCATGAGTGTGAGTTCAGTGGAACAACCATCGTCATCTAAGAATTTGATTTCCTTATCCTTGAATGTGATGTGGCGTGCGCCGTAGTCTATTTGAAAGGAGTAAGGGAGAAGATGCACCCATGTCACAGGTATGTTATACCTTTCTGCAATTTCACTGAACACAGTGTAGCACAGAATTTCGGGATTGATTGCGGGCATGAGAAGGCGGGTTGCCTCGCTCCAATAAGGTGAGATGTGTGTCGTCTTACTTGCACGCTTATGAACTTCACTTTGAGCATTTTTGAAGAGCATCACTGCGTCGTACAATTCGTCACCAATTTTAAATGGTGACTTTTTCACCAGTGTACTTTGTAGCGTAGCCATTTGTTCTAACCATGTCTCTTTCATTCCCAACACTCCTTCTCAAAATTGAACTGTTCTTTGCTCACAGCACCTTCTGTATCAATGGTGATAAAGATGAACTTCGTACCCCCTGCGTGGTGCATGAGGTGAAGGTCGTCATCCAATCCATTGTACCACCCCGACTCGCCGTAAGCCCAATACTCACCGTCAATCTCAAAATACTTCGCTTGTTTTTCATTTATCGTTATTTCTATATTCATTTTTCATTCCTCTGTTTTTGTGCTTCCTGCGAATTTTCTTGGTACACTTCGTAGCATCTCACTCAACTGTTTGTATATACTTGGCGAGCCGAACTGCATCTGCTTGAACATCTCTAAAGGTTCTGCATACGATTCAATGTCTGCCGTACCATCAACAGTCATGGGGAAGGTACTACTGACAACATTGATAGTAGGCATCAGTGTTTTACCATCAAGACGAATAGATAAACCAGCACGAGGGTATGAGCGTTGATTCATTTCATCAGCAACATTCTGTGCTTCCTCTTCATCAAAGAATAGATGAGGCAATACCACTGTAGTATTTGTTGTGTAATTACCCCAGTTATTTTGTGTCCATTTTGGTACATCCATGTGTAAGAAGAAAGGTGTAACCTCTTCAACGGGTTTCCATTCGTGGTCACATACTTCAACACCAAACATGTTAGTAACTCGTCCCTTTGTGTATTCCCATCCATTCACCTTGTCACCCAACTTGCGTTGCTTCGCCATCGTAACAAGGTGTCTTTGTCTGTAGTTATCAAGCCAACTCCATGCGTCCCAACGGAAGGTACGACCACGACCTGCTGTAACTTGTACTGCTTTACCACTTTTCACCATGCGGTTAAGTGACTTGTTGATTGCTCGTAAAACAATTTTGTCCTCAAGGTAATGTGACATGGCTCGTATGTTTTGCATCAAAGGAATAAGGGTGAATGAATCACCTTTCCAGTGCATCTTTAAATCGCTCCGATAATTGTCATAGTCATCACTCCCCATTCGTAGTGACCACGAGCGACCTGTGTACCCGCTATCGTATCTATCAACAACTTTTGCACCAAGAACATAAGCACTGAAATGTGTGTTGTCATAACTGTAGGAAGAACTTACTTGATTCCAAAACAAGCGAATACCATCCTCGTGATAAACCCAGTCACGATGTTTTCCTTTATCATCTTTGTACCAACCGTCTGCAACAATGCCCTCTTCAACAAGAGCCGCCAGTCGGGTGTGTTGGTTGAGCATTTGCTTGGCGTTAATCTCTCCGTTCTCACCTGCGTTAAGCAGGGTGTAGCGAACAGCAGTGTCCATCGCACATTCATCTTTCTGTGCCTTGATGTAACCAAGCCCTAACTTGTTTACTGTATCATCATTGGTGAACGAAAGTTTGTCACCCATCATACCAAGTTCAGCCCACACTTTGGGGCTACGATAACCAGTAAAGTACATGCTTCCCCAACCCATCATTCATCAACTCCTACAATGCTCCAAATCAAATCCTCAAGCGTGGGGTAGCGAAGTCGCAACTCACGCAAGGGAGTATCGTAAATCAAATCAGTGAGTACGCTCATAATATCATCTCGCTCTTCTTCATGGTAGTTGAGTATGTCACCAAGAGGAATGTCCTCAATGGTTACACGGTTAGGTCGTTGCACTTTGTCCACTACCTTCGTAGCGTTCACAGTCTTGACCTTGGTACTGGCCGCAAAGAGAGAGAAGTCTTCGGGGTCATCGTCCCAAAGTTCGGGCGGGCCGTACAGTACACGCCTCTTGCCCTTCATGTTCTCACCTCGCTTCTTGGTCAACCAACCAAAGCGTACTGAGTCACTAAGGTTGGATTGGAAGTGTGTCCATGACTTAATGCCGACACCTCGCTTGTCCACCTGTTCTCTCCATGCGTCTTCTGCACTGATATAACCACCGTACTCAGTAATTACTCGTGTAGCAAACACCGTCTTTCTTTCGTTTTCCATTCGTTTTGTTCTGCTCATCTTAATCATCTCCTTTCTCTTTCTTGGTTTATATACTCTTCAATTCAATATGCTCTTACAAATCTTACATGGGATTTTGTAGCCTCGGAAGGCATACGCTGAAACTCCTTAGCCCAACGCAACACTGCGTTCATACGATTTACATTAGGTACATACATCATACTGTCACCTCTACCTAACTTGTAGTCAATCAGTTTATCCAATGCCTGTCGTGCTGTTACTATCTCACCTTTGGGTACAAGCCCAAGTATGATTTCCAAATTCCGTTCATCCATCTTCTTCATGTTCATACCTCCGTGTATTCCCAGTAGATGTATTCGTCTGTCTCTATCTTGACGAGTAGGTTGTGTGCGTTGGTGTCAGTCAAGCCACTCGCTCCCTTTGTATGTCCATATTTCTTTCCATTCAAACCCATTTTTACATATGAGGTAAAAGACCATTTCACCTTTGTAGTAATCCACATAAGCGTCTGTGCATTTTCTATCCTCGCAATCGTAACCATCATTACATTCTTCATGGCCGCAATTGCTTGTTGGTTCGTATTTGCTTGTGTCAATCATTCTTCTTCATCTCCGAACTCGCAATAGATTTCGTATGTGATGCCGTCAGCATCGGTGTATTCATCAGCCACTTGTCGTAGTAGCCTACGCAACTCCTTGACTTCTGCTCGCTCATCTATGAGTGCTTGAAGGATGAGTGGTGCGTCGGCCATAAGATTCATGTTCGCTTGCATTTCACCATCAAGCATGAGGCGGTTGTTTTCATTGAACCAACTTCCTTCATCATCGGGCTGATATACCTGTCCCAATATACTAACGAGGGCTTCTGTCCTGTCCCCAATTGAGTCTTCGTCTTGTTGTTTTTCATGACGGAGTGAAGCATCAGCGAGCCACTTCTCACGGAACTCATCGGAGTGGAACGATACAATCTCAACCGTAGCAGTGTCTTGTACTTCTCCATTCGCACCCGTTTCAGCGTACCATTTTCCTTCTGTGTGTCCTTCGTATTTGTCTGTGTCAATCATTCAATCATCTCCTTCAATTCGTGTGTTTCTATTTCTAAGTTCAAGTATGCCTTAATACCTTCACGCAACCGCTTGACTTCTGCGTTAAGGCTGTTAATCTTCTTGACCCACCCAGTCGCTTCTGTTCCATCCGTACCCGTACCCATACCAAGACTACGCAACCGCTTGACTTCTGCTAAGAGAAGTGGTGCGTCTGCTATGAGTTGTGCGGTTGCCCTGTTAAAACCAACAGGGTTGGGAAGCGGCTTACCGTCGTAATCCACCTCACGATAAAAGACCCTACATATCTCCTGCAAGTCTTTACCTTTTTCGTGCTTAATCATCGTGTCAATACATCTCCAATCATCTTCGTTGCACCACCACGGCCCTTCTGTGTGTCCTTCGTATTTGTTTGTGTCAATCATTCTTCTTCCACTCCTTGTATGGGGTCGTTGCTTGAATTGATGAATCGTGTACCTTCATGAGTAATCAACAGGTCGTTGTTCTCAAAGAAAGCAATCATCGTAGCAAATCTTTGAGCAGGTAAGTCCAAGATGAATCCATTCGGACTGTTCCAAAACAATGAAGGCACCTTGATGTGCAGTTGCACACCATCGCTGAACGCATGTATCGTAGCAATGTCACGGAAGTAAATTGGATTTTCAGTAGCAAGTGAATGATACAATGCCCCATCATATTCTCGTATTGCTTGTGTAATTACTTCGGGTACAGTGAACTTGTCAGCGTACCCATAGTCACGGTTATGTATTTTCATCGCTTCTCCGTACGCCTGTATGTGGAGGGTGTTCCCTCCCGCATCGTTGCGTACTTGAATCAGTGCCTTCGTCTTCTTATCTATCTTCTTTGCTTTCTTGTATTCAGTGTTCATCTTAATCATCTCCTTTCTCTTTCTTGGTTTATATACTCTTCATTTATTCTAACGGGTGTTCTATATCTTTGTCACCCAGTACCCATCGTAGGGCTTTCACGACACCTTCCAGTGCCTTGTAGTTCCGCATGTGAAACATGCGCTTGTTCTTCGCTCCTTGTAGCATAGCAGTGTAGTGTTTGTTCTGCCTTCGTTCAGCCTTGTCTAACATGTTATGAATCTCATCCCATGTACGCTCGTAGGTAAACGATTCACTGTCTTGGTGGTCGTTCATTAAATCCTCTCCATTATCACTTTGTAATCTTCAACCATCTTACGCAACCGCTTGACTTCTGCGCTCTCTTTGAGATAAGTTTCCCATAGGAAAGTTTTCTCTTCACGCAACCGTATGACTTCTGCAAGGATAAGTGGTGCGTCTGCGATGAGTAATTTATTTGCCTCGTTAGCCATATTTACTTTCGTGCCTTCCCAATTATCATGTCCTTCGTATTTGTCTGTGTCAATCATTCTTCCTCACGCTCCGCCATGCCCAAGATAATAGCAATCTCACTTGTTGTTGATTTAAGTTCGGACTCAAGCCCCCACAGTATAGTACCCATGTGTGGTAGGCCATCCTTGCGAGGAAGGACTTTGGCTAAGAGTTCACGAATCTGTTTCCGCTGTTCACGCAACCGCTTGACTTCTGCAAGGAGAAGTGGTGCGTCGGCTATGAGTTGTGCGTCCACTACTGACATGGGATATAGCGCACCCACAGGGTCAAGTTGCGCCCCGTAGTCTAAATAGTCATCATCAATCGCACTGCCGTCATAGTGCAATTTCCACGGCCCTTCTGTATGTCCTTCGTATTTGTCTGTGTCAATCATTCAATCATCTCCATTACTAATGTCAAGTTTCCATCGTTGTCAATCACCAAGACTGGTGTTGCCGCCCCATGCCTCGTAGCGATAGGCTCTGCGTCACCTGCTCTATAGATTATCATTGTAGTTCCACCTCGGTAAGTGAAATTGAAACCACAGAATCGTATTCACACCAGTCTGGGTTATCTACGAGTTGAAAGGATACAATGTTGCTTGACCCTTCGGCTACATCTTCAAACTCAAGAGCAACGGCTGATTCCTTAAGCAACACAGCCCACCATTTCTTCTCATCGTAAGGTCGGGTGAAAACGGTATGGTGTGTGGTGTGTACATTGAACCATTCGTTCATATCTTTCAAGTTCTTTTCAGCCTTAAAGAACTCTTTGTCATCAGCGTCCATGAAATAATCATATGTGATTCGGTGATTCACCTCTTCGGTGAATGCTTTGATGGCTCTCGCTTTGGAACCGTACACCTTTGTATCCATAGTGAAACCGTTTCGTTCAATCTCTTCTAAAATATATGCTTTCTTTGTCATCTTAATCATCTCCTATCTCTTTCTTGGTTTAAATACTCTTCAATTGTTTCAGTCCACCACACAAACATTGACGATAGTATGACCCTTCTCGCACTTACAGTCTTTACACATCTGTTCGTGAACCTGTGAACCTGTGTACGAACTGTAGTTGCTACCACAATAGGCGCATTCATCTTCTCGTACTCTCATGGTCTTTGTTTCAACGCACCACCCCGTAGGGTCTGCTTGTGCTGACTTGCTTTCTCGGTTGTATCTTTCGTATTCTATATCTTCATTCATGCGTTTCCCTCCGAGTCCAGTGAACCAATGACCGCCATGCACTCATCTGTACATTCTATACAAAGCACATTGAACAAGTTCACATCTCGGTATTGTGTCGTTCCAAGAAAGCGGCCACAATTTCCGCACCGTATTTTGTGCATACGAAAAGAGGTGCCAGCCTCATTCAACTCGTCCACCATCTCGCTCACTGCATCTTCGTATGCGCTCATGCTTTCACCTTCTTGGGGTCGTTTGAATACACCACTGCATCAATCAGTGAGAGGTACATGGTTTCGTAGCGGTTGTCGTGTTCATCCCACCAAACAGTCATGTGTCCCGTGGTTGCCTTCTCAGTCTTGCCTGTCTTGGTGCATTCAAAGACGAGTGATATGTCTCCGTTGGCTTGACTCTTACCACGCTCAACGACAACAACTGCGCCGTCGCCGTAGGTATGCCCAATCCAAAAGTTCTCTTCTGTCCATTTTCCATGCTTGCTTTCGTATTCTTTCTTCATGCTTTCACCTTCTTGTTTATCTTACCAAAGTTGGCGGGTAAGTCGCCGCTTGCTATCATGGATTGAATGAGAGCGTTAGCGATGCCTTCCCTCTCTTCCATGTCGCCGCCGTCAAGAACTGCCTTCACGACTTCTCGCTTGGCCTCAACTACGGCATTGAATTTCTCATCAATGGTCTTCGCCACTGAAAGGTACACTGCGTGTACTGAGTCACTGTCTTGACCGATACGATACACACGGTCTTCGGCTTGCTCTTCCCATGCGGGCGACCACTCACGCTCAATGAATACCACTGTGTCAGCCGCAGTGAGGGTGATACCTTCTTTGGCGGCAGTGGTTGAACAGAAGAGAACATCAAGGTTCCCTGCTTGGAACGCCTCTACATTGTCCTGCCTCTTGGAAGCGGGCATGTCACCTGTGATACCTGCGATGCGCCACTGATGGTCTTTGTCAGTACGAAGCAGGGCTACACACTCACGCAGTACATCGGTATGGTGAGCAAAGACAACCAATGGTTTGCCTGTGATTTCACGATACTCCTTGATGTATGCGATGGTGGATGGGACTTTGATAAGTCCACACTCATGCCGCAGGGCAGTGAGCATATTGAGAACGAATCCCGCAGGGAGATTACCAGTGCCGTGATACGATTCATAGTCATCCATCCATGCTCGGTGAAGGTCGGAGTATTGTTTCAACTCTTTGCGTGATGGTTGAATGTCCATGATGGTACGCACCTTGTCGGGCAGTTCAGTCAGCACCTCTTTCTTGAGGCGACGGATACAGAAGTCACGAGTTCGGTTGTGCAACTCATCGGTATTGCTTGCACCAGTGAAGTCCCAACCCCAACCGTTGTTGAAGCCGTCGCAGTATCGTTGTCCGTAGGGGAAGAAGGCAGGGAACTCGTTAGGACGAAGGAGGTTCAGTGTCGTGAAGAACTCACTTGGTCGGTTGGTCACTGCCGTACCCGAAAGGCACAGGACTGAATCGGATTGCTTCGCAACTTCAAGGGTCGCTTCGGTACGCTTGGCCTTAATGTTCTTGAGGTAGTGGCTCTCGTCACACACCATGATGTTGAAACCGTAGTCAAGCAGTGAGTCTTTGCGCCCACTCACGAGGTCGTAGTTACAGATGATGATGTCAGCATCGGGCATCACTCCCTTGCGACCCTCCAATGCTTCAACGGTCAAGTTAGGTAGCCACCCAGTACATTCCTTCACCCAGTTGTACTTGACTGAGGCAGGACACAGTACGAGGGCGGGCAACTGGTCTTGGTTGAGTGCGATGTGTGCGATGGCTTGGATGGTTTTTCCAATACCCATGTCGTCACCGATGAGGCAACGACCACCTGCGAGTTGTGCAAATTGCACGCCGACATATTGGAATGGATACAGCGCACGACCCGCAGGGAAATGCTTCATCAAATTCTCCTGCATCTCAGCGACTATCATCTTGTCATCAAGTGATGCCGCACCGCTGATAGCGATACGCATAGCCCTCTCTTCCATGAATGAATCAATGTCGGGTATCGCTTGGATAGCATCAGCCAATCGTAAGCACCACTCGTTGTCATCATACTTGCGTAGGCGGTCAATGAGTGGAGCCGCTTCTCCGATACCCACTGTCCATGTTTTGTTATCGGGTACGAACTTGCGTCCCTGTGTAGCCTTGACTTCGTTAAGCAGTTGACCACGAGCGAACTCATCACCGATGTAAGGCCACGCCATCTCAATGCTTGAGTTACCAATGATGCGAGCCGTAGCCTCAGTCTTCTGTTCTATAGACTTCTTCTCCACTGCCTCGGTGACTGTGAGTTGATTGAGGGACACCTCGTTGAAGAACATATTCTGCTCAAGCATGATGTCCTTCGCACGAGCGAGAACATCAGCGTCGTCTTGCAGTGTCCACTTCTTTGTCTTACCATCATACTTGATGGCGGGGAAGCCGAGAGTATTCTTCAACGCATTGTTGAGGTCGGGGTTGTATGTGTAGTCAAGTGCGATTCTTTTACTGGTGAATTGTTTGCCCCATCGGTTTGTCCATGAGTCATCCACATTAGAGAAGGACACGATGGAAGAAGCAGGTGGTCGCCAGTCAGCAACGAACTGTTCAATGAGAGACACTGCTTCATCACGCTCGCACTCGTAAACATCCATACACAAATCAATACCCATGTCATCAAGAGGATTCTGTCGCTCAAGCATACGCTTGCTGAGTGATGCCCGTAGGATGGAGCGTAGTCTGTGGCTCTCATGGATACCGGCTTGGAGTCTGTCGTACTCCACCTTAGCCACCTCTCCCTTTTCTTTCATGGTGAAAAGAAACTTCTCCACCTGCGTAGTCTTGCTAATCAATCCTGCATCAGTGAGGATGGAAGGGAGTTGTGTGTTGCGGTACTTGTGGAATCGTTCAGCCGCCTCAAGAAGTTGGAAGTCATTCATCACATCTTGATGAGCCACTGTGTTGAAGAAAGGCCAGTCGGCTTTGTTCGGGCCGATGTCATCCTTACCCAAGTCGGGTGAGCCGTAGCCAGTGAAGACCCGAATCATTCTGTGTATTGTATCTGTGTTCATTACCAACTCACCTCATGCCCGAAGAGTGGTTTACCTGCAAGTGGTGGTGGTGTGTTGTATGGGTCATAGACTTCTTCCGCTTTGTCAAATAATCTTTGTGGAACTAATTGCTCAATTATGTTAATACACATCATATAATGCAACTCGTGTGCTTGTTTCCGCATTCGCTCGGCCTTATCACTCCACTCATCGTGTTGCTTTGCTAATCGTTTCACCAGTGTAATCAGTTCTTTCTTGCTCATGTCTTCGTATGTTCTGTTCATTCGCTCGCCTCCCATTCAGTCTTGATGTCTTCAAAGTCACCCTTCTCATCTGCTTCAACGACAAGACACATCGCATCCCATAGTAGGGTGTGGTCGTGGTAGTTGAATCCCCACTCAGCCATTGACTGAATGAAGTCTGCGATTACAGGGTGTGATGCTCTCGCCTTGAGCGCATTCGTATCTTCTTGTTGGCCTTCGTCCATTGTGTTCATATCTTTTCTGTTCATGCGACCACCTCATCATATGTGGTTTTCAGTTGCTCGTCGGTGAGTTGGTTGTAGGGAACCCAACCATCGCCCCGTAGGACACAATCAAGGAACGAGATGTCATCAAGTCCAAGTGAATGAATGATGGATTCAATGTCCCGTTCAACTAAAGCGTCAATCATTTCTTGTCTGTTCATTGTGTTCATATCTTTTCTGTTCATTGTTCTTCATCTCCTTCGTATAGTTTGATAGCCCGTCTGTACCCGTAGGCTAAGTTGCCGAACAGGTAAAGGAAGACTCCTAAAATAAATGCTATTGCTATTGCATCTACTGTATTCATTCTGCATCACTCCCATCAGCGTTACACATGAGACACATGAACTTGTCATCGTCAGTCTTGTGTGATATGAAATCAAAGTATCGTGATTTCTTGCACTTGGTACACTGTACTCCGGTGTGGTCATGAGGTATTGATTTACTACGGGCAAAGCAAGTTATACATTCATGGTCAAGTTCATGGGCGAAGTGATGGATGGGAGTATCCTTGCCGCAAGTGTAACAGAGTTGTAACTTCTTTGAGTTGGGTGAAGACCAACCGCAGTGAGTACATCCATTGACCGCATCAAAGTAGGTGTCATGACCACAACATTCACATTCATGTCCATCATCATCATCTTGTGATTTCATTTCCCACTTCTCAGCGAGTGGGTCGGGCCATACATCAATATCAATTGGCTCAGTAGTATTCGTAGTAGTTGCCGCTACTTTTGTGGGGGCTTGAACCCCCGTTACTTTTCCCCAACCACCACCGTAAGAGTATCCACCGTATCGGTCTTCAATAACAATCTCACCAACAGGGATGTCAAGGACACGAGCGATGTACTTCTGTTGTTCGTCAGTCTCAACTGCATGGTGACAATGCAACTCACGAATCAATTCAATGAGTTGCTTCGCACTGGTTACAGATTGCTTGACATCATCATCGTTGAGTAGGTAGTACAGGATGCACAGTTGTACGCCGGTACGACCATGCCCACCTGCACACTGAGTGGACACTGACTTGATACCATGCTCAAGTATGTCATCGCACAGTGCATACCAAAACAAGTCTTGTACTTGAGGTACGCCGAAGTCGGGGAAGTCCATATCAATGATATACTTAGGTGGGTCAATGCGCCCTACGAACTGGTCACAAGCCCAACCATCGGGTACAATTGTACCGCCTGCAAGAATGGACTTGTTGGTGGGACGCATGGTTTCATCGGGGCCGATAGCCAAGTCCACCATAGGTGAACACTTCCACCATCCACCACTGCGGTTGCGACCTCCACCGTACACATCAATGCCCGATGTGGTGGTGAAGATTTTGTTTTGTCCACTGTGACATGGAGGTTTAGGTTTGCTCCATGTTGTCTTCGTCGTCGTCGTGTAGTTCTTTGTATCTTTCATCTTGTTCATCTCCTTCTTCATTTTCTTTGCGTCCTTCCGTTGTTGTTTTCTTGTAATTCTTTTCTTGCCCATGCTTAGTCCTCCTTTGTTTCACTGAATACCTTAAGTTGTTCAGCATTGAATGTACTTATGATGTTAGCCACA
>Ga0206682_10001493_pt1 | contig 22941 bp, 28 predicted proteins | sample M240m12015metaG_FD_155444 | JGI IMG/M metagenome (GOLD analysis project Ga0206682, IMG submission 155444) | Ammonia-oxidizing marine archaeal communities from Monterey Bay, California, United States - M2 40m 12015 | ecosystem: Environmental > Aquatic > Marine > Intertidal zone | place: USA...
CGTCTTCGCTGATATATGCGCGATTTGGCTTAGCCCATGTATAGTCATTTTGTACAATTGAAGTGAAAAAGGGCCAGAGGACAGTTACCCAGTTTATTTTGGGGTCGATTATGTCTTGTATGAATTGTTCAATGTTGCCTGGTAACTTACCTTGCTGCTTTGCAACTTGAGCAGCTTGTGTAACTGCTATCTGCCATTCGCTTTCTGCACCTGCCATTGAAGACGCTTCTATGTCACCTGCTCCTTGGTCAAGTACCATGCCCCACGGGCAGGGTTTAGGTAAGTCGTCTTTGTTTTTGGATAGAAGATCGGAGTAAATAGTTTCTGCTGGCGTATTAGTTCCATAAGAAGCATCTACTACGGCGCCTTGAGGCAATATAAACCCGCATTCTATAAGGTGGTTGTTTGCCGCAATGTCACATGCAATGTTCCACAGTTCGGGGTCTCGTTGTCCGCGGCGCATAGGATGTGCTAGTACACAGTGCATAACTTCGTGAGCAATAAGTCCGCGCAGCTCCATGTTGGTTAATTTTTGTACAAAAGGGGGTGAGTAGATAAGATGTTTAGCGTCTGTGGCTGCAGTCTTGATGCTTTCGTCTTCTACTAGTTTTAGTTTGAGAGCAAGCGCTCCAAAGAAAGGTTGGTCTAACAGGAGTTGAGATCTACCTTTTACCATTAGGACTTCAGCTGACATTATCCATCTCCAGTTTGTTTTTTATGTAATTAGCTGCGTCAAATGCTTCGTTTATTATTTCATAGTATGGAGTATCAGAAGTTTTGTGGAGCATTAGCAGTGAAATAATCACTGCTAGTTCCTGCTCAGGTATCTGTTGCATACATTAGCCTCCGAGTAGTTTTGCTGTAAGTACGACTTGATTCACTTGGTCTTGGTCAAACTGTATTTCTTCACGTACTTTGACAGCGCGTTGTTTGCGAGTGATCTTTTCGTGCATCTTTTGCATCATGTAACTAGGTACAAGGGACTCTATACCGGGCCATGCTTCTACAGCTTGTTTTAGGGTGTTGCAGTTGTTTAGCAGCGTTTCGATAGAACTCATATAAGCAGTTTGTGCTTTTTCGTGCGCTTCGATACGGTCGTTTAATGTGGTTACATGCTTTTCGATAAGTGGCTTGTCTTCTATGTGTAAGTCGTTAAAGAAGACTCTAGTGCCTATTGAATGGTGAGAGTACTCGTATTTTTTACCTAGAATGTTTAAAGGGGTAGATAAATGTATAGTATTGGTCTTTGTCCACATTCTGCCGTTTCTGCCTTCTTGGGAAGGAAAACCAGTTAAGCAGACGCTGTCTATCTTGTAAGAGGTTATGCAAAAGTGCGAGGCGTCAAAGCTTTTGGTGCCGTAAAGGTCTTTGGCAACTACAATATTTTCTATCTGCCTCATTATTCCTTGGTAAGGCATGTTTTTGATGGCTTTGACTAAGTCTTCTTCAAACTGGGTAGATGGTTTGGGTTCGGGGTTAGCTGTTAAGTAAGCAGTGTTTGCGCTTCTTGTAATTGTAGTTTTTAGTTCATTTGACATACGTACTGTAGCCATAGGTTATTGCTCCTGATTGTTATAGAAGTACTGATGCGTTGTCTTTAGTCCACGCTTTGAATGCGTCATGATTTAGTAAGTTAGGTTCTTTTGCGATTGAGTCACGAATAACGATAACTTGATACTCAGCAGGCATGCGCTTTGTGTAACGCATAACTGGCTCGAAGTTTGTTTCTGTTACTCGTGAAGTGATTGCGCCTGCAATTGCGTACAGCACTGATGGCCCGGTGGGTACAGGTGTAGTTGAAGGCTTGTCGATCAAGTCGTCGATGTCTGGAAGTTCTTTGTAGATAGACTTGAACGCAATGTACTCACCAGCTGCTCCGTCGCCAACGAGCGATGCGCAGCCGTAGAACTCATCACTTAGGTGCTTAAGCTTACGGTTTAGCATCTCCCATGCTCTGGGTGATGGGAAAGCATTCTGGGTTGAGTCAACGTTGTGTAACAGTGCAGGTCTGTATCGTAAGAAGCTGATGATTGATGGATCTACGTTGTTCCTATAAGCCCACGGACACCAGTCGTCGATGTTTGTCTCTAGCTCGAAGTGCGAGAAACGATTCTTAACTGGCGTAGGCATCTCATGTACAGCTGCACGGTCTTGCTGGCGGTTACCTGCTGCAATGATGATGGTGCGAGCGGGCAGGTGATATGTGCCGATCTTCTTGTCGAGTGTTAGCTGCAGCAATGCGTTTTGTGTTGCTTTTGGTGCATTGGACAGCTCGTCGATGAACAGCATGACAAGGCCATCATAGTCAGCGTCTGGGTAATCTTCTGGAATACCGTAGCGAGTCTTGTATGTGCCGTTCTCTTGTTCTACTACTTTGAGTCCGCCACGCACGTCGACAGGATCGAAGAGATTAGCGCGCAGCTCGAACAGCTTGGCATTCATACCTTTGGCTAATTGGTAGACAATTTGAGACTTACCACTACCGGGAGGCCCCCAGATCATTGAAGGTATGTCTGCTTTGGCGTTTGCACGCAGTTCTTTCTCGAGGTTACTTGGGCTTATTGCTCTCATCTTTCACTCCTAGTGCTGTTACGATTTGATCGAAGATGCTTTCTGCATCTTGCGTTTGCATGTCCCACTCGATGTGGATTGCGTCTTCTTCTTCTGCGGGGTCGTCATGCTCTTCTTTGATAGGGGCGTATACTCCTTCGCCTTCTACGTAGTCACTGTAGTCAAAGCTAGGGTCGTCTGTTACTGAACAGGGCATTTTGCTCATGGTTAATTGTCCTTGGTTAAGGGTTGATGGTTATCCAACCGAGTTTGCGGTACGGGAAGGATGGGGTTTTAACAACGCCAAACTTTTGACGCGGGATTGTGCGTTTAAGCACGACTAGCACGATGGATACTATGAGGCCTCCGATAATAGCTGCCATCATACCGGCAAAGGTGCCTGCGAATATCCACATAAGGAAAAAGGTCACTGCGATATCTACAAGTAGATCGTATTGCAGGATTTTTTTGAGGTTCATTTTGTACAACATAATTAAGAATGCGAATGCGGTTAGTATTCCTGCTAAGATCATTATAGGTTCTCCACGATTACTAGGTAGGACACTGCTATTAATATAACTAGCGCTAATATTTCTTTACCCAACAGCAGTAGCTGTTGTTTGCGTTTTGACGCATGTTCTTTTTTGATTTGCTGGAGGCTTTTGATACCTGGCATGGCGTTTGTCTCTTTCGTTTTGAAGTTCATTTGAAAAAGCAAAAAGCTTTCTTTTTAGGTCGTTCTTTGTCATTTGTCAGTTTCCAGAGGTGGTCGATCATTTTTATGTGATTGCTACACTTGTCGCACATTGTGTTGCCTTTGTTCGCTTTTATTGGTGTGTGGCACATCTCACATGGCTTTTGGTTTGTTATTGTTGGTTTAGCTGTCATGTTCTGCTCTTTCTGGCTTCGGCTAAAATGTCTGCGATGAAGTCGGCGTGCTCATCGTCTACAAAGAGATTACGAAACATCTTTTCCCAATGCAGGAGTGCAGCGATTTGGCTTTGTGTTAAGTTAGTCATCTTTTGTTACCTTGTACTTTACCCACGGTTCGTTGTCATCGTATCTGCCGTGTATCACTTGATCTTCTAGCTCGCCCTCCTTTACTTCGAAGGAGTTTACGATTGTTACTGGTGAGATTTTGGTAAGCGTTGCATAGCTCAGGTCTAGGTCTTCAGCTATGCTGTAAGCTTCTAATAGGTTTTTTGCTTCTACTACTGCTAGGTATTCAATCTTATCTTCTACTACGATTCCGTATTTTGGCATTAGCTTTCTCCTAAATGATGATAGTAGTTGGGCACGCTGAACACGTTGCAGACCTGCTACGGGGGCACTGGCATAAAAAAACCCACTGACCGTTAAGCCAGTGGGTTGTCGGTGCGACTTAAGCTGCTGCGCTGAAGTCTATCGAAGCTGCTTCTGAGCGCTGCTTGATTACGCTTTTGTCGTCTAGAGACTCGATGATCTGTGCCATTGCGCATTGTGCATCGTAGAATGAAGTGCACTGATGTGTTTGCACCCATTCTCCGTCGACTTCTTCTGACTGCGCAAAGTGGAACAGAGGCTGTATGTCGTCGAGGTATGACATCTGCGCACCGAGCCATGTTTGCAGGTTGTTGAGAGTCATGAAGTCGTCGTCAACGAACTGACTGATGTTGTCTGTCTCGCTGCTGACGCCTGTCTGTTCTGCTACGTCTTGGCTGAAGTCGATGCCGTTGGCGAAGTCTTCTGCTGAGTTAGCTACAACTAGACGTCGTGCGTTCCAACATATTTGGTTCATTACGTTCTGCACAAAGCTGAGCATAAGCTCCGGCTTGACGATGGGGTCTACGCCTCTGACGCCTGTTGCTTTCTCTGCTTTGGCAGCTTCTAGACGTTCGCGGGATAGCTGAAGATACGCAAGAGCGATTTGATTCGCTGGGTTCTTGTGGTCTTGAGCTTCTACAACGCGTGCTGCTTTGCCTGTTGATGAAGAGCCTTGCTCGGCTAGTTTGCTGATTGCTTGTGCTATAAATGAATTATTCACTGATTGTGTCTCCACTGAATTGCTTGTTGAATTGGTCGTTGATGAGTTGTTCATTGGTTAGTTCTCCATTGTTATTGGTTAGTTGGTCTTGCTCGGTTTCTGTGTCATTTACCCATGACCAGTGTTCTGTGTTGAGGCAGTGCATATACATAACGGTTATCCTCTGTAGTTGTTAACGTCGATGATAGTTTGTATCTCTTCCATTTCTTCGATGTTGTCTAGGCTGTCATCGATACCGATCATAGTTACTGCCATGACGCCTAGGATTATGTCAGCTGGGTTCTCTTTTGCGTACGTTAAGGCTGCTGACACCTGCGGGTTTGATTTGATCTTTAACAGTGTTTCTTTGATGTTGAACATGGTTAGTTTCCTTTATTAGTGGTTCGTGGTTAATGCTTACTAGCGACGAGGAACGAGGAGCTTAGCCGTCCGGAAATGATTTGTCCCAACAAGGTGGACATAAATAGAAGTTTGTTTTATGAGCCATTATTATTTCTCTTTCTTCTGGGGTGAATTCATTTTGGCTGAACACGTTTTGAATTACGTCTCCTGAGTTTAGGTATGTGTTTAGCATTTTAGTTCGTACAGATAATTTGTCTGTTTGAGCGCATAATTGGCAGGTAGCAGTGATAGTAGTTAAGGGTTCTTGGTTCACGGTTAATGTCCTTTGTTAGTGGTTATTTGTACTGTACGGATATACAAGTATGTATGGATATACAGTGAAATGTGTGCAGGTAACGGGGGTGTGTGCAGCAATGTGTGCAGCAATGTGTGCAGGTAAAAATGCTCTACAGGCCGCATAAACATTGATGTGTGCAGTGTGTTCGTCTATTTTGTTGTTTAAGTTCAAAAGGAAAGTAATTTTAAAAATAAAGAGTGTATATATATGAACTAGGAAAATAGTCGAACACGTCGAACACACTGCACACATTTGTATAAATACGTTACTAATCAATAAGTTACAATGTGTGCAGGTAAATACTTGTTTGCTGCACACACTGAACACACCCGTGGGGCGATGACCGAGGCTCGTGAGCCGAGGACAGCGGCTAGTCAATGTCGAAGAACCGATTTCTGTTAAAGGCTATGAACGATCCGTCTTGGAATCTGTAGACTGTCACTGAATCGTCGGCATTGTCCCCTGCCCAAGGACGTTTGCTATGCTCCTCTACCGTTGTCTCTGGATAGTTGCTCTTTAACCACTGTTGGGTGATCGCTCCCCATTCCGTAGTGTCCATAAGTTCCCAGTTGTCGCGAACTGATGCGTCTTGCTGGTTTATGAATGCGCTGTGGGCTTGATGTGCTTGTGATTTAACCATTGTTAATGCTCCGTTGTGTGGGGATTGCTAATGCTGGGGGCTACCGTTCTATGTTAGTGGTTACTAACCTTAGAAAGGTGCAGCCATCAAGAAGGCTAAGAATAAGCCAAAGATAATGCAGCAGCTGATACCAGTTAAGTCAGCGATGATTGATTCGAATGATTTCTTTTTCATGGTTATTAGTCCTTGATGAGAGCGTATATGTCGAAGATAAAGATAGGGAGCAGGAGGCCAGTAGCGATTAGCTCACCGGGTGTTGCGTAAGATATTTGTTCAGCAATGAAAGCAAAGATGATCATGGTATATAACCTCTGATAATTAATAATTGATATAAAGTGTTACACAAACAATGCTAACCACGAACGAGGAACTCGTGAGTGTTACCCAGGGTTACTGAGAGACAAGGTTCCTAAAAGCAAAAACGAAACAAGGTTCCAAATCCGGAATCGGGGGAAGGGGTAGGTTGCTGACAGAAGAGGGAGATAGTGTGTTAGCGATTTTTAAAGCAAATTGAAATTTTTTTTTGCAAAATTTTCCCAGTAGATAAATTAGTAAAACAGAAATCAAAGAGTTAGTATGCGCGCATGGCAAAACCAAAGTACCAAGTATGCAGCTCGTGCGGTATAGACAAACCTCTAGACTCGTACAGGCTGATGCCCAAGGGACTCTATAAAAAACAATGCCTAGAGTGCGCAAAAGAGCGTCGGCACAAAAGAGAAGGCGAGACTGTCGAAGGTTATCTAAGAAGGTTACTTAAAAACGCAAAAGCAAGAAGGTTGCTTAAAAGCGCAAAAGCAAGAAAGCAAAACCTCGAAGAACCATCGACCATTGAGCTAGAACATCTGATAGAGTTATGGGTACAGACCGACGGACGTTGCGCGTTGTCAGGTATCCACATGACCCATCATGTTGACGGGAAAGGCAGGAAAGATCTTAACGTATCGCTAGATCGGATAGATGCAGATAAAGGTTACATCCCCGGTAATGTACAATTGGTGTGCCTGCGAGTGAACTTGATGCGTCATACCCTGACATCATCAGAGTTCTATTGGTGGGTAAAGACTATAGCTAATCATTCTTGTGATTAAGTATAAGGTAGGCTAATATTCGCGCATGAGCAGTAAAGAAATGTACGCCGTTACAGGCTTTGAAGAAGCACTTATAGGTACCGGGATGCGGTCACCTTTCATAGAAGTGCTTATGTACGACGGTTATAAGGCCCAAGCGCTGTTAAAGGCTCTAGGCTACGAAGATATGAATCTACCAGAGTACCTCTATAGTATAGGACTAGACGAATTAGGCGAAGAAGCCCCAATATTTGTCTATTTAGATAGCGGAATCCTAGATGAGTGTAGAGAAGCAAACGCAGGAGGCAGAATTGTCCACTGATATTGTCAGTTCACACACTGAGTTTCAATCTCAAATGCCCTACATGGGCCTTAACTTAACCGACCTGACAATCCAGCAAGAAAAACTAGTAATGCTCATTGTCAGCGGCATGAGTATAGCTGCTGCCGGACGCGGTGCAGGGTACGCTAGCTATCAAACGGCGTTAGATGCAGCAAAAAGACCAGCAGTTAAGAAGGCAATTGAGTATTTTCGTGAACAAATGCGCGAAGAAGTGCATTTCGGCGTACAAAATGCGCACACAATGTACATGGAAGCGTATAATGCGTCCGCAACTGCTACGGAAATGAAAAATACGGTCGATTCTTTAGTAAAGCTACACGGTTTAGGTGGAGCTAGCGACACTCCACAGGTAAATATCAACATAAACACCAGCGCTAAGCAGCTCGAACGCATGACGGACGAAGAATTGCTTAAGATTGCTGGTAAAAATGACGCTTATCTGGAGCCAGCTAGCAATTGACAGCTGAAATTGCCACTAGGCGCTGTAAAAGGTGCAAAGAAACACGGCCAGAGACGTTATACTCTGAAGAAATTGACGGTCTTTGCGTCTACTGCAAGGCCGACGACGCCGATTCCCTGCCCGAATCAGAGGTTAAAGCAGAAGAGTCGGTTGAAGATAAGGCAAAAGCGGAGCTTGCGCTACGGTTTCTTACCAGAAAGCGGTTATTGCCGTTTGTTGAGAGGTTTAACCCTGATTACGATGCTGGTTGGGTACATAAAGACATCTGCCGCCGTCTTGAGCAGTTCAGCCAAGACGTTGTGGACAAGAAGTCTCCTCGTCTTATGCTGTTTATGCCGCCTAGACACGGTAAATCCACGCTCGCCTCTATTGCATTCCCCGCATGGCACCTCGGAAGAAACCCTGACCACGAATTTATTAGCTGTTCGTACTCGGGTTCGCTTGCTATGGGGTTTTCTAGGAAGGTGCGTCAGCTATTGCGCGAGCCTTCTTACAAAACAGCATTTAGTACCCGCCTTGACCCAGATTCACAGTCAGCTGAAGCATGGCTTACGTCAAATGGCGGTGGCTATGTAGCAGCGGGCGTAGGCGGAGGTATCACTGGTAAGGGTGCGCACATACTTGTTATCGATGACCCTGTTAAAAACCGAGAAGACGCTGAGAGTCAGAACAACAGAGACAGTAACTGGGACTGGTATACGTCAACGGCGTACACCCGTCTAGCACCCGGAGGCGGGGTGTTGGTTATTCTTACTCGTTGGCATGATGACGACTTAGCCGGACGGCTGCTACAGGCAGGTAAACAAGGCGGCGACTCTTGGGAAGTGGTCAGCTACCCAGCTATAGCTGAAGAGGACGAAGAGTTCAGATCAGCTGGCGAGGCGTTACACAAAGAGCGGTACGACGAGAAAGCGCTTGAGCGAATACGGAACGCAGTAGGCCCGAGAGATTGGGCGGCTCTGTTTCAGCAGAACCCAGTGGCAGATGACGGTGACTACTTTAACCGTGACATGATCCGCTACTTTGACGAAGACACGATTGACCTAGACCGTATGCGTTATTACTGCGCGTGGGACTTGGCGATTGGTAAGAACGACAGGAACGACTACTCGGTAGGTATGGTGGTAGGCGTTGATGAATATGACAGGCTCTATGTAGTAGATGTGGTTAGAGGGCGGTTCGACGGGTTTGAGTTAGTAGAACAGATACTAGACTTATATGAGACTTGGAGACCGTCAATAATCGGCATCGAAAAAGGGCACATAGAAATGGCGCTCGGGCCGTTCCTAGAGAAACGCGTACGTGAACGCGGGTTGTATGAAGCGTATTTTAAAGACCTAAAGACAGGTCGCCGAGACAAAGAAGCTAGAGCGCGGGCTATACAAGGCCGTATGCAGCAGGGTATGGTGTTCTTACCCAAGAACGAGCTGTTTACAGGGCCATTAGTCGCAGAATTATTGCGGTTCCCGAATGGCGTACATGACGACCAAGTGGATGCATTGGCATGGGTAGGTTTGATGATGGCGGAGTTCGCTACATTCCAACCAACCGTTACCCGTGAATCATCTTGGAGAGACCGTCTAGACGGCATGATTAAAGAACCGCGTATTAAATCATCGATGAGTGCATAATTATGAAGAAGGCAGACCGTCTCAGTGTAGAAGAGCAAAACACCATTGCATCAAGTCAATGGGATCGATACGTCCGCGCACGGGACAACGGTCATCTTGAATATATCTACATGGCTAAGAAGTGCGACGCGTACTACCGTGGCGAACAGTGGGACGAGACAGATGTCGCTGCCCTAGAAGCCGAGGGACGCCCTGCCCTGACAATTAACACTATTCTTCCTACTGTGAACACCGTGCTAGGAGAGCAGTCCACTCGCCGTGCAGACATTCAGTTCAAGCCTCGTAGAGGCGGAGACGCAGAAGTAGCTCACACCCTGACGAAGTTGTACATGCAGATTGCAGACAACAACAAGATGGACTGGGTAGAGCAGAGCGTATTCAGCGACGGCCTTATAATGGACGGGCGCGGTTACTTCGACGTTCGCATGGACTTCAGCGACCACGTTGAGGGTGAAATACGAATCACCTCTAAAGATCCGTTAGATATTTTGATAGACCCAGACGCTAAAGAGTACGATCCAAAGACATGGAACGAAATATTCGAAACCAAGTGGATGACTCTAGACGAAATTGAAGAGTTATACGGCAAGAAGAAGGCAGAGCAGCTACGGTTCATAGCAGAGAACGGCAATAGCTTTGGCAGGGACTCAGTAGAATACGAGGAGAACCGCTTCGGAGACATCGAGGCAGACGCTGACTACTTAGGCGCAGGTATCCCCGGAGAAAGCGAGTACCGTAATGTGAAAGCGCTGCGCATCATCGAGCGCCAACATCGGCGCATGCACCGCGTTGACTGCTTTGTAGACCCAGACACTGGCGACCAACGAGATGTCCCAGAAGATTGGTCTGACGCTAAGACTAAGAAGTTCGCTAAGCAGTACAACCTAAGTGTTGTGTCTAAGGTTAAGCGCAAAGTACGCTGGACGGTTACATGCGACAAGATCGTGTTGCACGACGACTGGTCTCCGTACAGTAGCTTTACGATTGTGCCGTTCTTTGCATACTTCCGCCGAGGCAAGCCGTTCGGCATGGTACGTAACCTGTTATCTCCGCAAGAACAGCTGAACAAGATTGCCTCACAAGAGTTGCACATAGTTAACACCACAGCTAACAGTGGCTGGATGGTAGAAAGCGGCTCGCTTACAGGTATGACGGCAGATGACCTTGAAGAGCACGGCGCCGAGACAGGCTTAGTACTCGAGTATAATCGAGGCTCCAACCCTCCTCAGAAGATTCAACCTAACCAGATACCTACTGGCCTTGACCGCATAGCGCAAAAAGCAGCGCTTAACATAAAGACCATAAGCGGCATCAACGACTCTATGCTCGGCAGCGATAGCGCGGAAGTTTCCGGCGTTGCGATACAAGCTAAGCAGAACCGCGGCGCGATCATGATACAAGTGCCGCTGGATAACTTACGGAAGTCACGTCAGTACTTGGCTGAAAAGATACTCGAGTGCGTGCAGTCGTTCTACACAGAGCAACGGGTCATTCAGGTTACCAACGAGGACGACCCAACTAGACCTAGAGAGCCTATGGTCGTTAACCAGATGACTCCAGAAGGCCAGATAATTAATGACCTAACGCTGGGTGAGTACGATGTCATCGTAGCAACAGCTCCCGCACGCGATAGCTTCGACGAGACTCAGTTCGCTGAAGCTCTTAACCTACGTCAAGTGGGCGTTGCTATACCTGATGATGCTATTATTGAGTATAGTCACTTGGCGCGTAAGGGCGAACTGGCTAAACGCATCCGCATGCTCACTGGCGTAGAACAGTCTCCAGAGCAGCAGGAAATGGCAGCGGTTCAAGCGCAGATGGCTATGCAGCAGTTGCAGCTTGAGATTGCTAAGCTCGAAGCTGAAGTAAGGAAGACACAATCAGAAGCAGCTGTTAACCTAGCTAAAGTACAAGACGTCGCAGAGGTCGCCCCGCAGATGCGTATGGCAGAACTGCAGTCTAAGCTGTCAATGAAAGAGCAGGAGCTTACGTTACGACGCGAGCTTGCTGACCTCACTAACAGAACGCGTTCATCTCAAGCTGAGACTAACGCCGCCACAAGGATTGCTGCCACAGCAATGCAGACCGCCGCAAAACAGCAACAACCAAGACAGGTCGATATACCTAATATGCGACCGCCAACTAACCAATAGGAAATTGATATGTCAGAAGAAAATATTGAGTACGAAACCATGCCAGGCGCTGACAAGCTCGAAGAAAACGAAGGCTTGGACATGAACTTTGGCCTTGGCGAAGAACCTGTAGCAGAGGTCGAGGAGGAAGTCATAGCAGAGGCTGAAGCTGAAGAAGAAGTTACAGCAGAGGCTGAAGCTGAAGCTGAAGAAGTTACGGCTGAAGTCGAAGAAGAAGTCACAGCTGAAGTCGAAGAAGAGCCAGAGCCTGAACTCGAGGAAGCTCCTACTAAGAAGCCTATGGTTCCTAAGTCTAGGCTGGATGAAGTTTTAACTAAGCAAAAAGCGCTTCAGAAGCAACTAGACGATATGAAAGCTGCTCAGACTATAGCGGAAGAAGCGCCTAGCGAGTATGCTTTTAGTGATAAAGAGATCGAGTATCAGAACTTGGTGCTAGACGGCGAGTCTCAAAAAGCAGCAGCGCTACGAGCAGAGATCAGAGCGGCGGAAAGAGCGCAACTCGAGTACGAGATGACGCAGAAGATGACGAAGACCGTCAGCGAGAACCAGCAGTTGACAGCTTTGCAGCAAGCCGCCTCCGAACTCGAAGGAAGCTTCCCCGTGTTTGACCAGAATAGCGAGACCTATAACGCTGAATACACGCAAGAAGTTATAGATCTTAGGGATGCATTTATACTAAAAGGCGAAAACGCAGTCGCAGCATTGTCTAAAGCAGCTAAATTCGTAGTTCGCGAGTATAGTTTAGATACAGGCGTAGAAGCAGCGCCTTCGCTAACTGCCCCGCCACGTAACACGGTGGATGAAGTAGCCAAGAAAAGAGCAGAGGTCAGCCGTAAATTGAAGGCTGCAGACTCGCAACCGCCTGAATTGCCTGGAGAAAGTTCGGCAAATCGCGGCGAAAAGATGATGGACGTTAACAATATGACCGAAGAAGAGTTTAACGCTCTACCAGAAGCTACGTTACGTCGTTTACGTGGAGACGTTGTCTAAAATGCCAAGAAATTACCGCAGCGAGTATGACAATTACCAAGGCACCAGCGCTCAGAAGAAGCAAAGGGCTAAGCGTAATGCCGCTAGAAGGGCCATGACCGCTGCAGGTAAGGCGAAAAAAGGCGATGGAAAAGACGTAAACCACAAAAAGCCGCTTTCTAAAGGCGGCACTAACGCTCGTAAAAACCTGAACGTTGTAGCGGCCAAGAAAAACAGGTCGTTTAAGCGCACACGTACAGCTAGAATGAAATAGGAGCTAACAAATGCCCGTTAAAAAAGACCCTAGACTAGCCAGAGCGGGGGTATCAGGCTTTAATAAGCCTAAAAGAACGCCATCGCACCCTAAGAAGTCTCACGTTGTTGTGGCTAAGCAAGGCGAGCAGGTAAAAACTATTCGTTTTGGTGAGCAGGGTGCTAGTACAGCGGGTAAACCTAAAGCTGGCGAGTCTGAACGTATGAAAGCCAAACGTAAATCTTTCAAAGCTCGGCATGGTAAGAACATTGCCAAGGGCAAAATGAGCGCAGCCTACTGGGCTGACAAGGTAAAATGGTAGGGGGTGAACTATGTTCAAGACTTGCAAAGGGTGTCCAACACCAGCTAAGTGTAAAGCGGCTGGCAAATGTTTAGGTAAAAAAGCTGCAAAACCTAAGGCCAGAGCTAAGAAGAGGCCGTACTAATGGCTTACACTAAGCCTTCTCTTAGGGAAAGGCTTAAAAACAAGGTTATGGCTTCCTCCAAAGGGGGGAAGCCCGGCCAATGGTCTGCCAGAAAAGCTCAGTTATTAGCTAAAGAGTACGAAAGTGCTGGCGGCGGATACAAAGGCGGCAAGACAAAACCCCAAAAATCCTTGTCTAAGTGGACTAAGGAGAAATGGGGCACGAAGTCAGGCAAACCGTCTACTCAAGGCAGTAAGGCAACTGGCGAGCGGTATCTGCCTAAAAAAGCCCGCGCTGCTTTAAGTTCTAAAGAATATGCCGCTACTACTAGAAAGAAGCGCGCTGACACTAAGGCTGGTAAGCAAGTTTCTAAGCAGCCTAAGAAAGTGGCTAAGAAAACAGCAAGATACAGGTAAGTGCTTGCATTGTTATATTAGTGAGACTAATATACAGACTACATTCGTACGCTAGAACGATATCTAGCCGTGCCGTACACGTTAAAACCGTATCCTACCCCGCCTGCACTAGGCGTAAAACTTGTCGAGGTCGCGCCTCGTAAATAAGCGCTAAGTCGTTGCCTTCACGATACGAAGGAACGGGTTAGCCGCTCCTAAAGTCGGCTACTAGCGGGCACTCGTGCCCATAAATCGTACGCATATTTTTAATTTTTTGGAGGCCTATCATGGCTAATACCAATTTTGCGTCGTTGACTTCCGAGCAGTTAACCGCGTGGAGTCGCGACTTCTGGCGTGTTGCCCGCAACATGTCTTTCGTTAATCAATTTGCTGGAACTGGCTCTAACGCTATGGTTCAGCGAGTTACTGAACTTACTAAGTCTGAAAAAGGCGCACGAGCTGTTATCACCTTGCTAGCCGACATGACAGGCGACGGTATCACTGGTGATTACACTCTGGAAGGTAATGAAGAAGCGCTCCGCGCATACGACATTACTGTTTCGCTTGATCAGCTTCGCTTTGCTAACCGCATCGCTGGCCGTATGGCTGACCAGAAGTCTGTAGTTAACTTCCGTGAGACATCACGAGACGCTCTTGCTTATGCAATGGCTGACCGTATGGATCAGCTGGCGTTCTTGACCTTGGCTGGTATTTCATACACTCACAAGACTAACGGTGCGCTACGTCCTACTTCTGCGACTGCAGGGCACGAGCTTGTTGACCTAGAGTTTGCTTCAGATGTAGCAGCTCCTAGCTCAGCTCGTCACCTACGTACAGATGGCGATGACATCGTTACTGGTGATACTACTGCTCTCGTCGCAACTGACAAGTTCAAGTATCGTCATATCGTAGATCTCAAGGCATACGCTAAGGACAACTACATTCGCGGTATCCGTGGTGCAGGTAACGACGAGGTGTTCCATCTCTTCGTAACTCCTCAGCAAATGGCTGACCTGAAGCTCGACAATGACTTCCTGACCAACGTCCGCAATGCTGGCGTTCGAGGCAGCAGCAACCAGTTGTTCGCTGGTTCTTCAAGCCTCATGGTCGACGGCGTCATGGTTCATGAGTTCCGTCACGTATTCAGCACTGAAGGCGCTACTACTGGTACTTCTGCTGAAGCTGGTGATCCTGGCTACAAGTGGGGTGCAGACGCAGACGTAGTTGGTGCGCGAGCACTGTTCTGTGGCGCTCAAGCTCTTGCAATGGCTGACATCGGTATGCCTGAAGTTGTCGAAGATACTTTCGACTATGGTAACCAGTCTGGTATCAGCATCGGTAAGATCTTCGGTCTCCGTAAGCCTAAGTACAACAGCGACTACAACGGTTCTACACAGGACTTCGGTGTTATCGCTCTTGACACGGCGCAGTAGGAAGTAACTCAAGATCCCCCTTCATTTGGAGGGGGATCTTTTTTAATGGAGTAAATATGAGAATAGTGTCTGGAAAAGACTTGCGAATAGCCACTCTTTCGGGTGCGGTTGTTCTACTTAAGGCTAACGAGCCTAGAGATGTATCTAACACCATCGGCTCTATAGCGATGCAAATGGGTGCGAAGCAGATAAATGATATTATAGGCGTCGTAGAACCAACTCCCATAGAAATAGCAGTCATAGAAGAAGAAGTTGATGATAGTATCATCGACATTAAATTAGTTGCTGCGCTCGAACGTTTAATTGAGCTTGGTAACCCAGAAGATTTTAAGTCCGACGGTACTCCAAAAGCCGCAGTTGTGAATAGGGCTATCGGACGAACAGTTCGCTCTGACGAACGTGAGCGAGCATGGGAAGTAGCACTTAACTCTTAGTAAGGTAGGTTATGACAGTCACAGTACAAAGCGTCATCGACCGCGTTCAAGCAACTCTACAAGATACTACAGGTGTTCGCTGGCCTGTAGTAAACGAGCTGATACTTTGGGTTAATGACGCCCAGAGAGAGATAGCCTTATTAAAGCCAGATGCTTCCGCTATCAATACGACTGTCACTTTAGTCGAAGGCACTAAGCAAAGCATACCTAGTGATGGCAACAGACTTCTGCGGGTAATGCGCAATATGTCTGCAGCCGTTGACGGTTCAGGCGGAAGAGCTGTTCGGCTAGTATCCCGAGAAATTATAGATGCACAAACCCCCAGCTGGCATGACCCTGTTGTTACTGGTGATGCTGCTCACGGCAGTATTATCAAACACTATGTATACGACGAGGCAAACCCTCGTAACTTCTATGTATACCCAGGAGTTGCCGCTGCAGCGGACGCTTTTTTAGAAGTTGTTTACTCCGCTAACCCAGCAACAGTTGCGCAGGGTGATAACCTTAGCATCCCTGACATATTTGCGAACGCTGTTATGAACTATGTGCTTTACATGGCTTACATGAAAGACGCAGAGTACGCAGGCAACGCGCAGCGGGCATCTAGCCATTTCCAATTATTTAATGTTTCAGTTGCGGGTAAAGGTCAGATTGATGCTATGACATCTCCAAACCTAGATGTAGCTCGCCCAGCAACTGTAACGCCAATGGGGTAATCCAACATGGCAATAGCGTACGAGACGTTGCTACCAGAAATACTTCCTATGGTTCCAGGATGCCCTGACACGCTCATAGAGAACACTATTCGTGCTGCTGTAATTGAGTTTTGCGAAAAGTCCGGCGTGTATCAAGCTGAGTTAGACCCGATAACCACTGTAGCTAATATCTATGAGTACGACTTGGAGCCTCCAGCGGGCACAGTTGTCCATAAGATTATGTGGGTAGTACATGGGGGGAAAGACTTAGAGCCTATCAGCACTAACCTTTTAGAGCAGCGCATTCCTAAATGGCGAGATGCTGATAGCGCAGGCACCCCCCAGTACTACGTAAAGCAGACACAGGCATCTTTTTGGCTAGTGCCTACCCCTGACGTAACGCAAGCGTCTTCTACTATTGTTCGCGCTCAGCTTAAGCCTACGCATACATCTACTGCTGTAGATAATGACCTGATTAATGACTACCGCGACACAATAGTTAACGGAGCGTTGTTTAGGCTTTTGCGTCTACCTAGCAAAGACTGGACTGATTACACAGGCGCTCAAGTTTACGGCAGCTTATTTGCTGAAGGAATTCAGAACGCAGAACGCAGAGCTAGACATGCGGACTCAGGAATAGCTAGGAAAGTTAATTATGGTGGACTCTACACCCCGACAAAGCGACGTCGCCACAGATACAGATCTGACGCTTAACCCCGTATTTGGCGATATAGAAGCCGAATGGGAGTGGGTAGAAGAAGGCATAAAAGATATACTCAAGTCTGATCCAGCGCTTACATTTACACCAAATCATGTGTACGGCGCTTGTAAGGCACAGCAAGCTATACTATGGATGACAGATGAAGGTTTTGTAGTATCCACAGGCGAGACAGATGTCTTTAACGGGGAGAGAACATTTCTAATCTGGTTAGCTTGGGCAAAACAACGAGGCTCTAACCTAGCTGTAAAGCATTTATCTTTCTTTGAGGAAGTGGCTAGGGAGGCAGGCTTTTCGAAGATTGAAGTAAGATCAGCGGTGCCTGAAGTAGTTTCTTATCTAGAGAACACAGGATGGGAAGTTGATACGGTTGTATTTAAGAGGTATTTGTAATGGGCGCAAGGCCAAAATCACAGGACTACCAAGCCTCAGCAGCAGAACAGGCATCTGCTTCAACCGCTATGGCGGAGTATCAGTATTTCAAACAGAAGTACGACCCACTGCTGCAGCAGATGCGAGACCAATCCCTTACAGCTGACGTGCAGTCTGGCCTACGAGGTCGAGCTGGTGCGGATGCCATGCAGGCGCTTACAGCGCAGCCTTCTTATCAGCAGACGCAATCACCTACTCTAGCTGGAGACTTAGCTCAGGCCTACCAAGGGCAGCTGGGCGTTGCTAACGTAGCTGCTAAAGGCATACAAAATCAAATGCAAACTAATGTCCTTGGCACAGCCCGTGGGCAAGCCGCAGATGCACAAACTGGTATGGCTCAAGCATCACGCTTAGCTACTTCTGAGGCGTTGACTCGCGCTAGAGCTAATCAAGATGTAGCACAAGCGAAAATAAATGCTGCTGCAAATATAGCTAGCGATTTTTTAGGCGAAGGTACGAAAAACATACAAGGCGGCGGGACGTTCTTCACTCCTAACATGAACGCAGGCATGTTTGACTCCTCTGGCAATCCAATGCCTACTCGTCTAGCTTCAAACATACCAGAAAGACTGAGAGCATCACGTGCGAGAGGTGGGTAATTAATATGTCTTCTTTAGCTTATATGGACACAGAGTCTTTACTAGAGCGCGGTTTAGCTAGTAACACAGCTCCTAATGCTTTGCCTCGGGTTGATAACCCTGACCAAGCATTTGCTAATATTACTCGCCAAGAGTATATGGACTACCTACAAAACTATAGAGGGTTCGAAGAAAATCTTTTAAATAAATCTCAGACTGATACCAGCCTCATAGATCAAGCCAGACAAGACGTAACTACGGCCCAAGGCCTAGCTGGCGGTATAGCTAATCGTACGGCATCTCGTTATGGAGCTGCTTTGACTCCTGCCCAGATACAAGAGCAGCAGCGAATGCTGCAGCGAGCTAATACTCTAGGCGGCGTACAGTCAGTAAACGACGCTCGTATTGCCCAGCGAGAAGCTAACACTGGGTTGTTATCAGACCTTATTAACATAGGACAAGGCGTCAACCGTTCTTCACAAAGCCAGCTTGGTTCAGCCGCTGGCGACGCTATGTCCCGTCAAAATTCTTTTACGCAAGCTAAAGCAGCTTCTAAAGCGCAAACTTACAGCACGATAGGGCAGCTAGGCGCAAGCGCTTTAATGTTCCTAGCGCTTAGTGATCGCAGCGTTAAGCACAGCATAAATAAGATAGGTAAATCACGTAACGGTATTAATATATACGAGTTCAGCTATATTGGAAGCTCACAGCGCTACCAGGGCGTCATGGCAGATGAAGTGCCTTGGGCGGTTGTTAAGCATAGTAGTGGGAAAGACATGGTTGACTATAGTAAAGTCGATGTTGAATTTAAGAAAGCGTCTAGCTAAGACGACGAGTGTTTGGAGCGTTAAATGGTTCAGTCTACTGTGGCACGATCAATATTAGGGACTTTGTCTGGTATCCGCGATGCTCCTCAGGCTCTCGCACGCACGCGGGGACAAGAACTTGTTAACCAGCAAGCGACTAATCAGTTAAATGCACAGTCGTACAAAGACTTAGCGGCCGAGGTCGAGCAAGCGGGCAATTACCGCGTTAGTCCTACGAGTACTGATGGGGCTTTATTCCAGTACGATATTGGTAAGCTTTATCGAGAAAGGCCGGAGCTAGCGTTAAAAGTATTTAACTCTGACCCGAGGTTCAATGTAGCGACGGATGAAAAAGGACGTCGTATACAAACTGAAATAAGTAGATTTGTAACTAATGAGGACGGTTCTATATCCGCTGTAGTAACACGCCCTGACGGACGTGAAGTTCCATTAACAGAAAATAGAACTGCTCAGGGAGACGACGTTGTAGTAAAGCTGGCGCCAGAAGATTTTAATAAGATAGGTACTAACATTTTCGGTAGCATAATTGCGAAGGGAGGGGGGGATAATGCCTCTACCTATCTCAGGGACATGGGTGCTTTAACAGACACTATAGTTAGAGAACAAGCCGTTAATACAGTCGCCGAGGCTCCTGAGTATGACGACCCTGCACTAAGGTCGAATATGTACGCAATACTTAACAAAGCTTCGGGCGATGAGCTAAACCAGATAGCGAGCGATTTAGGGGTAGATGTTCCGGCTATTTCCGCACAGACTCAACAAGCAGAAGAGCCTGCTGCAGAGCCTGCTGCAGAGCCTGAAAAAGGTTCTACTAGGTTAATAAGAAGGTTTATGGATCAAAGTAGCAGACTTGTTGATTTAGAAAGTGATGATATCAACAGGCGTGATGCTCAGAGAAAACAACAGCTAAGCAGGGCTTTAGACGGGACTAGAACACAACTAGAAAACCAACGTGAGAAATTACTTTCAGAGATAAGCGATCTTGAGTCTGGAGATTTAAAAGCAGATCAAATACGCATAGGTTATGATGGCAGGCGGTCTAGAACAAGAAGTAGTGACCCAGATAAGTCTATAGCGGCTCGTCAGGCTGAAATAGCTGAAATAGATGCGCTTCTTAACCCTGACGCTGCTCCTACGGCTGGCGAAGACACCGTGTTAACTATCGGAGATCTAGAATCAAAAACACCTCCGCCGCCAGTGCCTATAACGTCTAGAGAAAGTATTATTTCTGCTATACAAAACAATTTAGCTGAGCCTACCCAAGAGCAATATGATGTTATGGCTAAGTATCTCCAAGACAAGAACGTAACGAGCGTTGAGGATTTGTCTAAGATACCATCAAAAGATGCACATATGGCTGTTTGGCTAGCTTCATCACGTCAGCCAGGGTCTGTAAGCGATAAGTTAGCGGTAGCTAGTCAGATGTTTAACTATATAAACACTGGCGACCTAGGTACTTCACCTACTGATTTAGCTAATGTTAGGTTGCGTGCCGCTGAATACAATCGGAGTATAACAAGAGATAACTTAGCTAATTTAGCTGCACAAGACACAGCCTTAGATGCTGCCCTAGGAGATTTGGATGAAGTTCGTGAGTTATTAACAACTCAGGAAGATTCCGAGGGCAATAAAATCGTTACCTCCGGAGAGCTTGTAGCTCCTGGGGCAGATGCTACAAGGAAAGTAGTGTCTATATTTGATAAACTAGCTAACTACACTGAGGGCGGGCCTAATAAAGCGGCTTATAGAAAAGTTGCTATGGAAGCTTTGCTTACTCATATGCTCGCGGCTGCCAACAGCAAAAAACCCGGTTTCTTTGAACTTGCTGATAGAATAGATAAATTCTTTAACGATAAAGGACAGCTTCGTGTTGGCAACAACGCGATAGCCGGACTGTTACGCGAAGAGGAAGACGGTTTTGTGTTCAGAGATCCCTCTGGCGGAGATTTGAACTTTACTATAGGTAAGCAAGCTTTCCGAGCTACTTACGGTGACCAAGTATTTGCTCAGATAGAAGAGATTGCGAAAATAAACACACAAGCAGCACGTTTTAGCCGCTCTCGATAGCAGGGTTTACCTATATGGCGTCGACTAATAACCCTCTTAACATTCGTTTTTCCGATGCCAATGACTGGGAAGGTCAAGTTGGAGCAGAGAATGGATTCGCGGTTTTTGAAACGTTGCCGTATGGGTTGAGAGCAGGGGCTAAGACTCTGAGTACCTATGGGAATAAGTATGGCGTAGATACTATCCGTGGAGCAATTAGTAGGTTTGCCCCTCCTACTGAAAACGATACTGAAAATTATATAAAATTTATAAGTTCTAGTTTAAATACATCGCCTGATGAAAAGATAAACCTAAATGACCCAGACACAAATGCCAGGCTAGTGGCTGCTATGGCTAAGATGGAGAGCGGTCAAGACATAGCCCCGTCTGAAGTAAAAGCAATTTTAGCAGGGTTTTCTGCTCCTGCTCCTGCTCCTGCTCCTGCTCCTGCTCCTGCTCCTGTCCCAAAACAAGATCCAATAATGGCTCTTTTACAAGGCCCCAGAACTGCAGTAACTGAGTACGTGTCGTCACAAGTTAACAATCCGTACGCTGACCTTAGCAAGAACGTAGACCTACAAACACCTGTAGTGGATAAGCCTCGCACGCTCCAAGAAAAAGTGGGGCGCGGTTTTGAAAGTGGCATAGCTGGCATGCAGTCTAGCGGTCAGTATTTTAACGCTCTCGCTAACACGCTTACTGGCGACGAAAGGGCAGCAGCGTCTAATATACGAAGGGCCGAAGAATATGGCGAGGAAGCTTCTGAGGCTGTGTCATCTATGCAGCAGTTTCAAGACTTTTGGGAAGCACCAACGTTTTCTGGCGGTATAGAACAAGCGGCTATTGGGGTGGGGCAAGCAGCGCCTTACCTTTTCACAACAGTTATAAGCGCAGTAGGTACTGGTGGCGCTAGTGTTATAGCTCAAATACTTGGTAAAGGTGTTATAACTGGCGCTAAAAAGTATACGATGCGTAAAGTGATTAAAGATGCTGCTGAAAAGGTTGCTAAAAATACTGCTACTCCAGACGAGAAGACTTTAATAGAAACCTTATTTAGCACTTTTAAAACGGGTGCTAAAGCAGGTGCTTTTGGTAGTTCATATGTACCTTTGTCGGGGGAGAACTTTTCTGAAGGTTTAGAGTCTGGTAGAGCGCCAGACGCTAACTTAGCGCTAAGATCTCTCGCTGTTGCAGCACCGCAAGCCGCCATAGATTTAGCTGGTGAATCACTTCTTCTTAAAGCCGCCGGGAATGTAATACGTAAAAAAGCTATAGGTAAAGATAGTAGTATCCTCGCAGAGTTAGCAAAAGATATAGCTTCTGCTACGGGGCGCGGCGTAGTAACTGAGGGAATAGCCGAAGGAGCACAAGAAGGCATAGGCGCTTTAAACCGAGCTTCTATGGATGACCAGTTTACTAGGGCTGATGTTCTTATGAGGATTGCCCAAGGGGCATTCATGGGTGCAGTAGCAGGTGGTGGAATTGGTGCAGCTACTGGAACAGTAGGCGGATCTGTTCGAGCCACTAGCGCTATATTTGACCGTGCCTCGAAATATCTAGAAGAAGGTAAACAACAGCAAACAGATAAAATAATAGAAGACGCTCCTGTACAACAAGAGTTTGATTTTGGAGAGCCTGAGCAACCTACTCAAGATACGCAAACTGCGCCTGTCCAAGATACGCAAACTGCGCCTGTCCAAGATACGCAACCTGCACCTATTCAAGAAGAATTAGATTTTGAAGGCGCTGCCGCTACAGAAACGAGAAATACACCTACAGAACCAGAACTTAGCGGAGATTTAAGTAGAGCCGCTTCTTTTGCGGCTATGCAAACAGAACCATTTACAGTTAGTCAGTTACAACGACATTTAAGAGTTGGGTACAATAAAACTCAATCCTATATAAAAGAATTACGTAGACTCGGACTAGTCACCGTAGCAGATGACGGTAGAATTACGCCTGCTCCTAAAAAATCCCCCGACATAAGAGAGATGGACGACTCAGACGGCACTCTTGCAGGGTTGGCAAAAGACCTTGCAGACCGTGGCGACATTAACGAAATTGAAGTCGAGCGCGTTGAGGTAGGTGAATTTAACTCGAAGCGCGACCCCAACGAAATTTTTGATAACACCGAGTCTTTGAGAAAAGACTACGTAGATGCGTTCGGCCCTACTGATTGGTCTGATCCTT
>Ga0206682_10001494_pt1 | contig 22927 bp, 13 predicted proteins | sample M240m12015metaG_FD_155444 | JGI IMG/M metagenome (GOLD analysis project Ga0206682, IMG submission 155444) | Ammonia-oxidizing marine archaeal communities from Monterey Bay, California, United States - M2 40m 12015 | ecosystem: Environmental > Aquatic > Marine > Intertidal zone | place: USA...
AAAGATTTGAAGGTAGTCATTTACAGCAGCCGCTGCAGTAAGAGTTATTAAAGCACCATTAGTCGCAGTATAGTCCGTCTCGGGATCGAGAAGAATACCATTAAGAAATACTTGTAGAGCACCCGCAGTGTAGGATAAAAAATCACTATTATCATCATTGCCAGAGAAAGCAGTTTGAGACGCAGTAGCAGTATAAAGATATTCCTCTAGAATAGCATCGGCAGGAGTAAGACCTGAGCCTAGCTCAACAATGCTTTCAGTACCTCCGACACTTTTCTTGATGTACATCTTGCCATCATATGTGTTGATAGCAACTTCACCAAGTTCAAGTTGTGAGGTAGTAGGTGTAGCGCCCGCACTTGCGGAACGCCTTAATTTAATAGTCTGCGCCATGTGGCTCCTCCGTTATCTGCGTATATACGCTAAAGAGTTTTTAGAATGTTCCGCCGTCTAGAGTGTTTGCCCAAGAGGCTACACCAGAAGTGTTCATGCTTAATATATAATCAGAGGCAGTCGCGTTTCCAGAGGGTTTCACAAGTCGAGTATACCCAGCGTTTGATGCAGCACCGATGAGCAAATCACCAACTGCTGTAGCTGAAATACCCTTAATTCGTAGAGCATCTGAGTTTACTTCGACAGTAATATTGTCGTCGTTTACGTTGAGAGTGTTTCCTGATTTAGAAAGAGCATCTCCTGCAACGATTTGACCTGCACCTGAGAACTGAGATACAGTAAGTGCAGTACTACCAAGAGTAGGAGCACCATTGTGCGTAAATACATAACCGTTATCAGCGCCTACAGTACCTTCTTCTACGAAAGTAAACACACCACCAGTCATTTCCGCAGAAGCATTTGCATCATCTGCTCGAGTAAGTACCCAAGCGGTAGAACCGTCACCAACTGTAGTAACTACGTAAATACCGTTCTCTGCTCCAGAAGACTGGTCTTTCACAAGAATTCTGTTGCCTGCAACTACGGTTACACCATCAAGAGATAATGCAGCATTTGATCCAGAGTTTGTAAGAGTTCCGCCAGAATTATTATAGTTTGCAGAAAGATTAGCAGTAGTAGCTAAACGTACAGAATCTTTTACATCAAGAGCTTGTTTAATTGCATCAACATATTCTTTTGATACGAGAGAATTTGCACCAAATCCAGTACGATTCTTATAACCAGAAGGGACAGTAACTGTACCTGTGCCGTTTGGAGCTAAAACTAGGTTACCATTTGTGTCAGTAGTAGAAATTGTATTCGTATTTACGCTTACGTTATCTACGTCTAACTGAGTTAGGCCTGCAAGAGCGGTAACAGTTGCTCCAGGATTAAGGGCTGTGCTACCTAAGGTAATAGCATTAACAGTTACAGCACCTGAAGATACTGTGAAATCTGTAGAGTCAAAAGAAGCAACACCTTTATTAGTTGTAGACGCATCTTCTCCGGAAATTGTAATTACATTATCGGTTACAGCAGTATCAATTCCTTCTCCACCTGTAAACGTAAGAGTATCGCTGATAAGAGATACTTGATCATTAGACCCTGAATCTGCCGCAACAGTTAAAATAGTAGAAATAGTTGTAAAGGTTACTGCACCACTACCGTCTGTAATAAGTGCTTGACCCGCGGTTCCATCTGCGGTAGGAACTGTATAAGCTCCGGAAAACTCTACTTGCTTACCAAATTTAATAAGCTCTGCTGAATTTCTAGTATCAAGAGTAATATAGTTATTTGAGCCTTCACTAATAGTAAAAGCAGTAGCAGAGTTATCAAGTAGTTTAAATTCTGTTGCCTGAGCACTTATATCTACTGTTCCAGTAGTAAGTACTAGGTTAGCTGCAGGATTTAAAGTAAGGTCGCCTGACGAAGTATCAATGTGATTAGTAGTATTATTAATACGAATGTTACCAGTAAGTAACTTATTAATCTTACTATTTGAATCTACAACAATACCGCTCGAAGCGGTTAGAATACCTGCGGTGTGGTCGAGCATATCGACATAGACTTTACCGCCAATCGCTATTACGGCATTGTCTGCGGGAGCACCAATAAATAACTTGTCACTATTGTCCGAATACGCTAATTCACCTGCGGTAAGTGAGCCTGGTGCCGCAGTGGTGGTACTGCGTTTAATTTTAATTGTTTGAGCCATTTAGGGTCTCCTAGATTAGCCTTAAAAGGCTCCTGCGTCTAATGTGTCTGAATCGTCAGCGGCCGCACCTACAATTATAGGGACCCACTCAAAAACTCCATTACTAGTTTCGCGGTATACTTTTAGTTGATTATCATCTATATCGTACCAAGTGTCTCCTTCGTCTACATTGGGTCCAGTCGGTGTAGTTGTTGTTCTAAAATTTTGATCTGCAAGCTGTTCTAAAGCACCTTGTACGGTGCCTGCAGTTATTGATCCAGTCGGTTGAATGGATATTTGTGAGGCATTTGATTCAGATATAGCAATACCTCTAAGTTGCAATACTGTTTGATCCTGGCTTATGTCTAAAGAAATCTCGCCGCTAGTATTATCTACGTCTATTTTTGTGACGTTTTCTGAAACCGTAACATTTGTATGGGGTTCACGAACAGGCATTACCGAGTAACTCCTTGATTAATGACTACCTCTCCATAAAGAAGTTTGGTCACTACTAAATCGGAGCTAGTAAAGATTTCTAAATCATACTGATAATTTCCAGCAGGTATACCATTGCTTACACTGTTTCCTAAGGCCATTTGCACTTTTCCATCTGTACCTGTAGGAACAGTGCAAAGAAAGGTGCCCGCCAAAGTAGAGGAAGACTTAGTTGGTCTTATTTGAGCACGTGCAGAGTAACCGCTTAAATTTTTAACCGTTTCATTCTCTTTTACTGTCAATTCTATCGCAAAGTCGGAACCTTGGTCGATAACTAGGTCGTAGCGGGCTGCTGTCATTTGATTTCCTCCATTACAGAATTATAGCCAACTTGAGGTGTTATGTCAAGAATTATTTTTTTCATGGTATTATAAACTACCCAAGTTACCTATCTTTACTCTAGTGGTACCACTAGCATCTACTACTATTAAACCGTTATTGTTCATATATACTCTACTGTCTCCTGAAGAACTTCCCCCTGCTGTTGTGTGCGCATTTGCAACAGTAGCGTTTGCAGTGTTGCCTACAGTACCCGTAAGATTGCCACCCAAAATATCACTAGTTGAGTCTTGATTAGCACCATTTGCATTAGTTTCAATGGTAGAAGCAGCTGTGCTTCCAATAGTACTACTGCCTGTCATTGCAATTGTTCCTGCAACATTTAAAGTACTTCCATCCCATTTTAAATAGTTAGTTGCATCTCCAAGGTTCAACTTATAGGCTGTTATATTTGCTCCGCTACCTGTGGCACCTAAAAAGAAGCCCGCATTTGTAGAAGCAAAGGTAGACTTATTATTACTATGAAAGGTTCCGGGAGTGGTGCTTGTTCCTAAGACCATATTACTGGCTACTTTAAGATTATTTGAAATAGTAGTATTTGCGACTAATTTATCTGCACTTAGAGTTCCGTCAACAATAACACTTCCATCAAAAGTTTCTACAATAAGAGAACTGAAGTTACCTGTTACTACACTTCCACTATTCGTCTGAGCGCCTCCAGTATACACTCGAGTTGCGGCAATATTCGCGCTATTATCGGTAACTGTAATTCTATCATTAGGTCGTATAGTACTGTCCTGTGCGGACGCGATAACAGCTGCTGCTACAGCAATTGCTGCATTATCTGTAAAGGAAGTAACTTCTGCAAATCGAGAAACATTATCAGCACTTATATTGCTATTCGTATTTTCTTCAAAATTAAATACACTTCCTCCTCTTACTCCAGCACCTCCTGATTGGGCAAGAAGCAGTGCGGAGGACCATTCATCGTCTGCAATAGTATCTGTATCAGTTGTGGAAGCCGCAGTAGCTTGACGAACCCATAAATAGCTCTCTGTAGTATTAGGAACGGTAGCAGACCAGCCATTGGCTGTAGTAAACGAAACTGCTCCACTCTCAAAAGTATAAGTAGTATCTCCATCAGGTTCAGTAGTTTCGGTAGAACTATTCGTTTTCTTATATATAAATACAGTTGCCGAGTTAAATCCTTTTTGTCCTTGCTGGCTTTTTGATATACTCTGCACTTTAGTTATGTTAATAGCTGTTCCATCTAAAGTCTTGCCCGTAATTGTATAAGTTATAGTTGCGGCAGTAACTGTCATAGCACTATGAGCAGCTACTGATGCTAAATTTCCATTCTCCGTAATCCCTCCTGCTGTAATATTATTTGAAGAGCTCGTTTGAGATGGTGTTGCTGTTACCGTCCAGTGTCCATTAGTTGTTCCGGATCCGTCATAGTCTAATAAAGTAGCTCCTTCGTATACACTAATTTCAGTACCTGAACCCGTATACGTAGTAACTCCTGCATTTGTAGAAGGTACTACATGGCTTTCATTACTCAAAATAACAGACAAAGAATCAATTCCTGGATCACCATCAATTTGACGAGCTACAGCGACAGGACCAGACCATGCGGCTTCTTGAGGGCTCGCAGCGTCCGAAGTAAAAAGTCTCTGAAACATATAAACTACATCACCGTCAGTAGCTAGAGCAGGCTGAGTAATAGACCAATCAGCTTCTAAACCTGTAGTGGGACTAGAGAATGTTTGGTTTGCGGCAGTATTACCACTAGTAAAACCTAGAGAGTTATCATTTTTCTTAAAGACAAATACAGTTTTTTGGTTTTGAGCATCAGCAGCTCTACGAGCTACAACGGTAGGTCCAGACCATGCGGCTTCTTGAGGGCTTGCAGCATCGGAAGTAAAAAGTCTCTGAAACATATAAACTACATCACCGTCAGTAGTTAAAGCAGGCTGGGTAATAGACCAATCAGCTTCTAAACCTGTAGTGGGGCTAGAGAATGTTTGGTTTGCGGCAGTATTACCACTAGTAAAACCTAGAGAGTTATCATTTTTCTTAAAGACAAATACAGTTTTTTGGTTTTGAGCATCAACACCATTCTGTATTCCATACACTGTAACGCTGTCTACCGCTTTTAGTGTATTATCTTCATATACCTCTACTTTTACTACTACGGAGCCGTCTGCTGCCGGTTCATCTGCATCGCCCAAAGTAAAAGTAGAAGTAGCGCCAGCGGCTTGCTTCTCAGTAGTTCCTACGAGAAATCTATAGGTAACGGTTCCCGAGAAGCCTTGAATAGAGGTTGTAAAAGAAATACTTTGATCACTAGGAGTTTCTACACCAGCGGGACTATATCTAATTACTTGAGAGCTTGAAATAAGCTTCACAGCTCTAGAAGTGACTCCATCGTCTCCTTCAAATTTAATATAAGTTAAACCTGTAGGAACTTCGGTTGGAGCGTTCTCCGTCCATTCATAGAAATTAATAAATTTTTGAGCGTTATAAGTAAAGGTAGCATTCGCTCCTGCAGTACTAGTCGCAAAGATGGGTAGTACTCCCGCATTGTCTCCATTTTCTCCTACTGTTGGTGCAAAAGTTAAAGCCTGTACTTGAGTATCCGTAAGAGTAGAAAAACTGCCCGTATATTCATAGAAATTTACAAAATCTCCTGTAGTCTCACTAACAGCAGACCAACCTGCGGGGTTAGCACTTGCTGCGTAAAGAGGTTTAACTCCTTCTGTAGTTCCATCGTCTATAGTAACATTAGTTCCATTACTAAAGGCGAGTTGTGTGCCTCCAGTAACATCTGAAGCTGTTACAGTTAAAGCATCGGGAGAAATACCGTCTCTTACTAAAATTACAGGATCCGTCCATTCAGTTGCAGCTATAGTATCGGAAGATCCCAATCCAGCCGCAGTAGCTGAAACTATATACAAGGGATCCGTTCCGCTAGCGTCATCAATATTTTTATGCCATCCATTTGATAAAGAGGTAGTAGTAATTTTACCTGTAGTTAAATCTACTGTAACAGCTCCGGGATCAGTAGTAAGAGCAGATGAGGACCTCTGCCACGCATAAACTAGAGAGCTTTTAATTGCATCTGTCCCATCAGTAGCTGTTATCATTTTAGTTAGAGATATGTTAAATACAGCAATAGTAATTCCTGTACTATTTTCAATAATAGGAACTGTAAAGGTTGCTTGAGTAACACTACTTCCGGATAAAAAAGTACCAGTACTTCCACTTATTGATATTGCGCCTGTGGAAGCGTTGACTACAGGCGATACGGCTCCTGTTGGACTTACTGCACCAAAACTTCCATACCTATAGCTATTATCATCATACGTGGAAGTTGGGTCATACGTTAAAGTAGTTGAACCCTTTAAAACAGTAAATATATTAAGAAAGTTACTTACATCATTAACAGTACCTATTGTAGTTGCGTTAAATACAAAAGTACCGGCACTTGCTGTAACGGTAAATCCATCTATTGCAGCTTGTCCGTTTACAACTATCTTTGTTGCCGTAAATGTTATAGAATCTGAGGCTGTGAAAGTTTCTGAGCCTACCGTATCTGTCATTTCAACAGAGATAGTTTCCGGCATTTTTGAAAAATTGTTATCAGGTGTATATGTAAGGCTAGCACCAGTTTGTCCGCTTATTACTGTTTCTGCTTCTCCATTCTTTTTTCTTTTCCAAACATAAGCAACTGTTCCTCCCGTATTGGTAGTAGTTGCAGTCATATTTGTAGAAGTATCATAGCCACTTTGTATACCTGTTTCATCGTTCTGATATACAAAACTTTGTGTTGTTCCAGGATTTAATTTAATAGATCTTACAGCATTTACAGCTAAGCCTATTCCAGTTATGCCCTCCCCATTTGTGTATCCTGAATCATCAGTATTAGGAAAGTATAAGGAAGGAACATTTTTAAACTCCGAACCCGCCAAATTAAGTCTAGGTGTTTTAACCATATACCTAATCCAATAGTAACGAGTTTTTAGACCCGATCCCTCGCTTATAGGATCATGAAAGGTATCAACTGTTGAAGTACCTATTAAAGTAGCTAATAAATCTCCGTTTGAATCTACTGCTGCAAAATTATTAGTGGCGCTTCTATAAATCTCTACCAGATGCGTGGCGCTGGAAAATGCGGCAGTATTAGTCCAAGTTAATATAACTTCACCTTGATTACCTTGGGTTGCAATTAATCCAGTAGGACGACTAGGTACAGGAAGAGCTCCCGGCCCTTGTCCCGGCGCTAACTCTTCTACAATACCTGAACCATTACCAGCTTCTTCAATAACATAAGCATTATCATTATGTTCGTCTGCTGTTACATCTACTGTTCCATCTTTCTTAAAGTTTAAGTTTGTTATTCTGAATTGCTTGGAAGAGTATCCGAACCTAGGATATGTAAATTCTATAATACTACCTGCAACAAGCAATAAACCTCTAGGTGCTACTGTAAATTGAACTGTTAAACCGTAACGAGACTCGTCAAGATACTGTTTAATATTAAATCGAGCATTAAAGTAATTGGTAATTCCTGGTAAGCTAAACTGGCCTTTTTTCTGTATACCTTTATCTTCTTTCAAATAATCAGAGTTAAAAAACGAAATGCTTCTTCCTTCAAATTTATTATTAGGATCAATAATAGAGGTGCTCACATAGTTTTTACTATTTTTTAATCCTTTATCCGATAACTTAATAGTACCTATTATGTCTTCGTTAGAGATTTGTTCTGCAACATGTACTGTTCCGGCCTTACTTTTTATTTCTAATTCATACTTGCCCACACTATAACGAAGTATTCCATTAAATTGAGTAAGCATTCTGTTAATATTATCGAAAACAGGTAATTTAGTATCTACTACTTGATTCATTTGATGACGAGTAACGTTTCTTTGAGAAGAGTCATCCCAGCCAACATATCTCCAATATTGCACATCATCTGCATCATATAAACTATAGCCTGAATCAGAGTAGTTGGAGTTTCTAAAACTATATCCTTTTACTAAAGGGTTTCCATTCGCGGAGGCCGAAGATATATCAACAGCTCGAGAACTACTCGAACCTGTGTAAAGAGTTACTCCGGTAAGTGCCCCACTACTAGGTGCGGAAGGCACTGTAGAGCCTGTACCTGCATATACTGATCCTTCATACCAGTATAGCTCTCCTGAAGCAAAAGACTGCCAGCTATTCCACTTAGTACCTAATTTACCTACTACATCTTTAAAGATAACTCGAAGTTTGCCTCCAAGAGTAATTTGGCTTTTTACTGTTCCCATAAATTGAACGGGACCACTCTGCGGATATCTCCATATCTGCCCTGGGGTAACGGTAGTTCCTGAAGTAGCCATAGCTATGGTAACGTCTGATCTAGTATCACATTCTTTAGCGGCATTTTTCCAAGAATTTATATTTATATCTTCTACTATATCTAAGCCTTTACCGTATCTTTTATTAGTCATATAGTCTAATAGCTGCATTGCGGGATTGATAGTTACTCTTCGGTCACCGATTGAGCCTATACTATATGTTTGGTTAGTAGTATTAGGCTGATGGTTATAGTCCCAAGGAGAACTAACTATAGCTACTTTTGTACTGCCGTCATAATCAATAATAGTTCTTTCTTGAATATAAGGAGCAGAAGTGTTCAACCCAGAAGTAAGCGTAATTTTATTACCGTTATAATAATCATCAGTAGAACTTGCAGTACTTGAATCTAGTTGTATAGCATTTTTTACATATACTCCATCTATTCCTGGGTTCGAGCTAAATCTAGTAATATTATCAATAATGTTACTGCTATAGGTAAAGTCAGAATAGTTAGAAGCTAATAGACCTGAATTTGTGAATTTTACTAGCCCTAAAATGGCATTAGCATTTGACACCGCAAACTGAAAGGAGCTAGAAGGGCTAGTAAGAGTTATTTTTAGCCCTCGCGCTGTGCCTGTAGCTACAGAAAGGGTTGTATGCAAAAAGTAACCTCCAGGACTATCTACAGTCTCTGCATGGTCCCACGTTTGCATATGCCATGTATTATTACTTGCATTCTGCATATAAAAAGAAGTAGTTGTTCCTAGGGACGGCTCTGGAGAAAATCTAAATCTATAATCCAAGGTACCATCCGTATCAAAAGTATGCCACTTATCTATAATAGTGACCGACGTATCTGACATACTGCCATTTACTTTTTTAAGAGTAACAGAATCTCCTAAATTAAAAGATGCGGCATTCTGTCCCGCACCTGTTGTATTGTCGTGCTTGTAGCTTCCATCATAGTTGTAACATTCAGGGTCTCGACCTCTTACAACAAACTTCATATCTGGTATACTAGTTTCGCCTTCTGCAATAGTATACTTTCCAACTACATATGCAGTATCTAGAAGTCTATGGCTAGGTCCCCAATACTGTGCTTTTCCTGTATAGTAACTATTTTGTACTTTGAAGGAGCTATTAGATGCGAGAGAGACTAGTGTATTATTTGCTTTTTGATTTTCTAGACCTGCGTGAAAAGTGAAAGACGCATCTAAAGGACTTGTAATACTATGAGTACCTTCGTGTCTTATTCCGGTGGCTGAAGCTCCTGTACCCACACTTGTGCCTTGAGCAGCTTGACCATAGTTTACATTTCTAAAAAAGCTCATATTCTCATAATAGGTATAATCATTGTCTAAGTAAGAAAGAGGATAAGCTTGATTTCCTGCTGTATTTATTGACGCATGTGCTAAAGTATCGCCTCTATCCATTCTACCTGCACACTTGATTTCTACTGAAGAGCCGTCACCATAGTTAGCTCCCGAGGGCGATCGACTATCAAAATCAGCCGAGTCTAGGCATATGGTACTATTATCTTCAACATAAATATCTAATACTCCTGCGATAGGGCCTTCACATATAGCATCTACTTTATATACCTCCGCAGAGCTATTTTTATGAGTGTCTACAAATACGGGAAAAGAGTCTACCTTACGAACCCCGTATATTACGGGTAGCATTTTTGACTGTATATTAAACTGTAAGTCTACTTGGCGAGGTACATCAACCTCTACCTCTCTTAGCCTTTTTCCTCCGAACCATCCTCCATTAATATCTACTTGCTCATATTCAATGTCCGTAGTATTATAAGTTGCTAAGTGATTGATAGCTGTGTTTGCGTGCAGAAAACCTAAGTCTCCTGCATATTCTGGCCTAATAACAGATTCGATATCTGGAGTACCATCTGAGCGAAGAGCTCTATGTGTAGCATCGTCTGTCAGTCTTCCCTGTACGCGTACAAAATCTCCCCAATGACTAGAAAGTGTCCAGGTTATTTCTGATGAGTCTACTTTTTCATTAATGGACGCTCCGCTTGTAATTCCCTTAAAGTACAAAAAAGGTCCATTGGTTCCACCAATTATCTCCCTTGTTTCAGGATTAATATGTACTTTGTAAATAGTAACTTCGCGGTTAATATAGCTAGTATAAGAAGAGGATCCTTTATCTGCTAGTAAAACATTTATTTCTTCTGCCGATAAAGTAATTGTATAAGTCTGTGCGGAATTGTTGGCAGTAATGGAACTGATCTGTGTAAAAACAATTGTTTTTCCTTCATCCTCAAAAGAATCAATGCGAATATAAGCACCAGCGTTTGTTGTACCGCTGCCTGAAAGAAGTATTTTGTCGCCTTCTTGAAAACCTTTCTCGGCAAGATCAACAGTTCCTGTCATCTTTGAAGCAGTAAAAGTAGCACTTGTAGTTGCAGTAGCTCCTAAGCTAGCTGTATCAAGTGTTAGACTTAAGTTAGATGCTTTAGCTTGTATACTTTCATTAATAGTGCCTATCTTAGTAATTTTATTGGCTCTATAAATTTGAGCGGGATGAGGCGTTGAACTATTTAAAGAACTGCTACCATCTTGATACGTAATATCATACTGGGCATCTGTGATATAAGTATAGTCTGTGGCCAGTCCTTGAAGCTTTCCTCCATATTGTGAAACACTTTGAGGTTTCTCAAACTTGATAAGATGCGCTATAATAAAAGGATCATAGTTCAGTAAGGAATTTTTAAGGGTAGTATTAAGTGCTCTGATTGTCATTACGGTTGGGCCTCTTCTAGTCCTAAGGAGAAACTATATAAATTCTGGTTGTTTAAGTTATATTCCTGTACGTCATTTTTTAGAATGACTCGGAACTTAGGGTCGTTAAAATGTATTTTTGAAGTTGCTCCACTTGCTACGGATCTCTGAAGCGCAGGAGTAAAATGTACTCTTAGTTGAGTAGCAGTAGGAGCAGTGGTACCACTTTCATAAGTAGCGTCATCCTCTACTCGGGTTACTTGATATACTTTTTTGTGGTTTGAATCAGAGCTCTCAATCGTAAAAATATCGCCTGGCTTTGCTTTACCGTTGTTATCTTTATCATAACCACTATGAGTAATAAGAATAGTTGTACTGCCCGCTGTACCCGCTGCTGCCATCGTAAATGTACGAGGAGTACCTCCACTATTAAGAACAAAAGCTGCAAAAGTAGCGTCACGAGGTGCTTTGTATTGAGGCAAAGAAACAAAAAAAGGAGTAAGTGATCCACGCTTTTGAAGCAAGAAACTGTAAATAGGTTCAAATTCGTCTCGAGTCATAGGATTATATGAAATACTAATATTCCATTTATGCCCTGCAATTTCTCGACTTACCATTCTCCCTGAGTTAGTACGAGTGTTCATCATCTTATGTTCGGACGCCAATTTAACTGAAGCATATCCAGGTCCTTTTTTACCTCCCGAAGCTTCGGCTAAAGATTGACCCGATTCTCCTATGGGATTATTTGGATCCGGTAAAATATTAGTATAAGTGCTATATGTCATTAGTATGATTTCTCCTGTACACTTTCTAGAAAGAACTCTCCGTGCTCGTTAGCAGCTTCTCGTATCATTCCTATTATGTTTCCTCTTTGATTCATTAGTAAGTCTTCAACACCTGTAGCGTCTACTGCACTAATATTAAAGTTTACATTTGTGGGTTCTCCACCTCCTATTCTGCCTGCAGGGATTATCTCTCCTGCAGTTTCAGGCATAAATACCTCTGGCCCTTGCTCTCCTACAATATATCCTCCGGCATTACGATTTTTATAGCCGGAGAACGCACCTTTAGGCTTTTTAAAGTCTGTCATGCCTGTTCCAATACCTTCCTGTCCTCTAGCGTATGCGAGTTCTCCACCTGCGTTTTGTCCTCTTGCCAGATCAACACTATTATTTCGTTCTCCAACATTTACGGAGCTAGGGGCAGAAGCGGACGCGGAAGAGCCACCTCCTTGATATGTCATTCCCGAAATAACAGCTAACTGTGCTGCTCCCATTGCACCAAACATTGCAATACCTGGAATAGCTGCAGGGAATCCTTTTTCAGATTCTTTCATAATTGCAGTTGCAGTAGAAGTAATAACTTGAGCCATGTTAAGTTTTTTCTTCGTATTAAAAGCTTTTCTTTCTACAGCTTCTTTTTTCTTTTCAAGCGCCTTAATTTTTGCTATTGAGCCTGCAGATTTACCGTCTCTTTTCTTTTCCGCTTCTATTTCTTTGTCTATAGAAGCTACTTTATTTTGTGCTGCACCGGCTACTATAGAACTTAAACCGCTAAGTGCTGCACCTATTCTTTCGCTACCAGACACTGTATCATCAAAAGCAGTGGTCATTGTTGCAAGACCTGCCATCATTTGAGAGGGGCCTGCACCTTCGGGCCCTAGCTTGGCCATATCGCTAGCAACTCCTTGAAGGTGCGCTCTCGTAGTTTCTAAGTTAGGTAAGTCACTAAGTATTCCACCCTCTGAGGGCTTAAAAAAGCTTCCCGAAGAACCTTGGCTGTCATCAGCCACATTGGGCTTTACTGTAGTGTCTAGTTGCTCTTTTATGCTTTTCTGTAGATCTGCTTCCATCTGCACCTTGGACGCGGCCATATCAGCGTCTACCTGCTGCATCATACTAGCCTGAGAGTCCTCCAACGCGGCTTTTACATTAAAACCTTGAACCGTTACTTCTTCCATGTCAGGCTCAGTACTTTTTATGGCAGTAGTTGCAGTAGCAGCTGGACCTATATCAGGAAGTCTGTCTCTAATTTCCTCTAGTATCTCATTGGTTCTATCCATGATACTAGAGGCCTCAAAACCTTCTAGGGCTCCCGCCATAACTTCTTTGGCTACTGTACCTGTTAGACCTAAAGCATCTGTCTTATTCTCTGTTTCTGCGAGACCTTGCCCAATAGAAGTCGCAATTACTGCAGCCCATCCTTTTGAAGCGGCCGTTCCTAAAGCTTCTACGTTTTGTTGTTCTGTTTGAGCCCTAACTAAAGCTATATTTTTGTCAGCTACTTGTATAGACAGTTCACCTTGTCTGCGTTGAGCAGCAATTACTGCTTGAGTATTGTTGAGAATATCTGCTTCATTCTGTGTTATAAGACCATCTTGCTCCATTTCTGCTTTCATTAATGCGTACTTTGCAGTAATTATAGACATTTCTAAATCGTGAGAAAGCACAGCCTGCTCATATGCCATTATTGCGGCGTCTACTTTAATAAGACCGGCTTCTTTTGCTAACTTAGCTGCTTCTATATTTGAACGAGGCTCTCCAAATAGATCTGTATTTTTAATTTGAGCAATCTCATTTAAAGTACCTTTCATACTCAAAACAGTTCGAGAATTCTCCATTCTCAAATCTGTAGCTTCTTTAATTATGTCTTTAATTTTTATTTCATCAGTTAAACGCTCCGCTGTTGCCATAGCTATATGATTAGTTGTAGCAAGTTGGTAAGCTAGCTCTTCTGCTTGAGCCATGGTTTCTAAAGTTATTGTTCTTAGTTGTTCTTGAAGAATACCCGAACTACTGTTTATATCTGTAATAGCTGCATTAATTTCTGCTAAAGAAATTTGAGGTGCGGCGGTGCCTTCTCTCTTTTTATTAATTAGTTGAAGCTCTGACTTTATGATTTGTAATTTAGCGGAAAGAATTGCTTTTTCCATCCTAATTCCCGCTATTTTTAATTTTGATTCTCTTGCTATAAAGTCAAGTTTCTGTCTAATTACTTTTTCATCCAACTCAATCGCGGATAACTGACTCTCAGTAGTATCTACAGCTTTCTTTCTATTGTCTCTTTTTAGAGCAAGTTTAGAAAGTTTTACCTGTAAAGCAAGCTGAGCTCTATCTTCTTTTAAGAGACTCTGACTCATATCTAATAAAGCTTGTTTACCTTTAAAATCTTCATTCAACTGATTGAGTCTCATCTTTGATACTTCTACTTGCTTTTCTTCTGTAGTTAGTATTGTTTCAAGAAGCAATAATCTTTCTTGCTCTAACCTACGAATTTCTGCAGCATATCTAAGAATTTGATTATTTGTAGCATCAGTTCTGTCTTTTTCTTCCCCAAGTGCTTCATACTTTGCTTTTAAATCCGTTAACCGATCTTGTGAAGATTGATTTTGACTAATTTGAGTACGGAGCAAGGACTCTTCTGCAACTTGTCTATCTTGCAAACGTTTCAGAGTATTATTTTCTCTTTCTTTAGCGACCTTTGCTATCGCTTTTTGTTCGCCCAAAATTTCCTTATTAAGAATTATTTCTCTCTGCTGACTCTCATACTTTTTCTGTTCCGCATCTAGCTGTACTGCTATGGCCGACCCCATTTCTTGAGTAACCGCTTTAGAGGCCGCTAGACCTCTTTTAGTGGTGGCTAAATCTTGTTTCTTTTGTTTTATTTGCTTATCTAAAGCTGCCTGTTGATGGTGGTATGCGTAAGATCTTTTAAACTCTAACTCTTTTAACTCTTCAGCTTGTGTTAAAGAATTTTTTGTAAGAGTTTCTCTTTTAGCATCTTCTGCATTTAAGACTCTTTTTTGCTCAGTTAAACCATATACAATGGCCATATCTCCAGTAAGATTTTCGTTTATTAGCTCACCTAAGTTTTTATCGACTAAAAGCTCTGGATTTATTTTGACTGTTTTACCATCGTCACCATAGGTCAAAAGAGTAGTAGTTAGACCCTGCAAACCACTAACAACATCGTCTATATCTGTCTTAATCTTCTTCGCGTTTAAGAAATCTGTAATACCTTTTTTCGCATTTTTAGAAGCCATTTCTAAAGCTTTGACGTTGCCGGCTAACGAAGCTATTCTATTAATAAATATTTCTGTTAGTTCAACCTCACTTTTTGTACTTACCAAAAGACCATACCCATCAGGATTCTTTTGCTTAAATTCCTTAAATTTGTCACTAAGATAGCCGCTGGACTCAATTAACTGTTTTTGAGCTTTTTGCTGTTCGTCAAAATCACTTGCAGCTATACCTGTTCTATTTAATTTATCGTATTTGCTTTGAAACTGAGAGAGTACGTTTGAGAGAGAGACATAGCCTCCAGTAAGAGTATGTATCATTTTTGAATTGCCTGCAAAAGCTGCGTCTGTTTCCTTTAAATTTGAAGTAAACTCTTTTTGGGCGCTAGCCATGGCCTCAGTGGCTTCTTCGTATTGCTTAGTGGCATCTGACTTGAAAAAGTTAATAATTCCTACAACAACATCTTTCAGCATCATAAATACAGAAAGAGCTATACCTAGAGGACCTAGCATCGCCATTAGGCCTGCTCCTACGCTTTTTAGCCCTACTCCTAGAGCTCTGGCAGAAGCACCTAAACCTGAAAAAGCCGTTTTTAAACTAGTTGTTGTTAAAATAGACGTTTTCATTACTGTACCTACGCCTTTCAAAACTACCAAAGTATCTTTAAGACCGCCTGAAAGATCACCTTGAGCAAATTTTAATAAAGCAGAAGCTGACGCGTCTTGAACTTGAGAAAGGGCATGTTGTTGAGTAGCAATCGCTAAATCAGTGATAATTATTTTCGCATTAGCATGCTTTTGATTCATCTCGTCTTGTGATATGCTACCGGCCTTATTCCAGGCCGTTGCAGTTTCTACAGACATTCTTTGTCCGTCTACGGCTTTTTTATATTCTCCTAGTACGTCTCCGCCTTCTTCGAGAGTTCTTACATACCTTTTTAGAGTTTTACTGCTGCTATTTAAACCGGTTGCTTGACCTATTGTTGCAGCGGAAAAATCAATGCTAGCGGCAGTATTCGCTGCTTGTGATTCGGCCATATCCGAGAGACTTCCCATTACAGCTCCTGAGATAGTTGAAGCAAATAGCAATAAAGCACTTATAAGAGCGCCAGGGCTTTCAGAAAGATAGCTTACAATAGGCTCTAGTAAATTAGCGAGACCTCCAATCCCTTGCTTTCCTAAGTTGGCTAAAGAAGCCGCTAATTTGTCGTAGACATTTACTTCTACACCTTCTAAGGCTCCGAACTTTCTCTCACCTTCTTCTAGAGTTGCATTTAAAAATGCCTGAGATTTTTCATATCTGCTAAGTTCGCCTACACTTTTACCTATAGTATCTGCGTAGGTTTTTGAGGCCTCATCGAGACGCACCATGATACCTAGTTCATCAAGTAGTTCAGGTTCTAGTTTTGTAATACCTCTGGTAAGACGACTAATTGCATCATTAGTATCCCTACCCAAAGCAAGAGCTGCTCCTCTCGCTACGTTACCAAAACGCTCAATAGAACCGGGATCTATACCAGCACTCGTAATTAAAGCTACGGATCTCATGGACTCTTCTAAACTAATAGCATGTCCTGTTGCCTCCACTAGTCCATTTGCCAGAGTATGCATAGCAAGACCAGAGGCTTTACCTAGCGCGAGCAGTCCTTCCTCTAGTTGTTGTGCTCTTGAAGCTCTTGATAGCGCTCCAAAAAGTGCTGTAAGAGCAAACACATTAGCAGCTAAAGCTGCATAAGCGCCTACTAAGCCACTTCCGCCACCTCCGATCTCATTACGCATTTTAGAGAAGGCTTTAGTACCGTTCATGCCCGCTTGGGCTACGCCTTTCTGACCTTTGTTATAGTTCTTCGTGGCTTTGGTAGCCCTATCAGTAGATTTAGCTGTCTTTTCGGCCTGCTGACCAATTAAAGCAAGAGATCCATCTTGACGAATTTTAAACGTAAGTGAGACTGTATCGGCCACTATTTCTTTCTCTTTAGCTTTTCCCTTTCTCGTTTCATGCTCTCATGAGATCGGTCAATTGCTCTTGATTCTAGCCAGGTTAGAATCTCTAAAAATAATTGTTCATCTTCTACCCCGTAAAATTTCATATAATACGGTAAGTTAGTAAAGTCTTTTCCCATATAACCTACATCAGGTACTAACCTATCCCCTAAATTTGAAAAAGTATTTAAGGCATGTATAGCTATCTCTGGAAAATCCTCCATATCAGGAGGAATCTCTTTTGGATCAGGCTCTTTATCCATCTGTTCGCACATTTTAAAGTAACGCTCTCGCGTCATCTTTGAATCACTGTTCTTGAAGAACCTTTCCAGCCTTTCTAGTAGTTGGTCCTTTTCGTTCTGTACGAAAGTTATCCAGATCAAAGACTACCTCGTTCAGCCATGTATCAAATTCTGTTGATGAACTTACTAGAGTCTCAGCATTTTCTGTAGAATACTCTAATTCTTTTTCAGGATCTTGCCCTTCAATATCTACTAAAATTAAAGTTTCAAGATGTCCGAGTGTTAAACCTTTCCAGTTTTTAACAACTGAATTTGTAAATTCAACTACAAACTTATCTTCATCTAAACTTTCTACTGCTTGACGAGTTTTTCGGTCAAACTTAGTAGTAGTACACTTCTTACGAAGTCCTGTTAGTTCTTTTCGAGAAAGGTTTGCTACTTCTATTTCAAAGCCTTTCAGTCCGGGGAAGTCAATCCAAACTGCTTTTGTATCGACCATTAATTTTTTTAAATCCATTGTTGCTCCTAATTGCGGTTAATTATAAGTAATTTTACTACCAAGATTGGTAGTGTTATCGTTAGAAATCCAATCATAACTTTGTGTAAATACATCTCCGACGTTATTTCGGTTAGTAAAAGAACACTTGCTAAAATCGAACTTAAAGCCTCTGAAGTCATTGTTTGTTAATCCGTTTCCTGCTGTTATAACTACCGGTACGTTTTGCTTCCAACTTTGTACGTCGGAATTAAAAGTATCCAGAATATATTGTCCAACAGAACCGGAAACAATCCGTTTCTTCAGAGTGAAATTAGAGGGGTACATTGTAGTATTGACACTATGCGTATTACCAATATTCAATGCTTGATTGACAGTTTCGTAAGGAGTCCATTCAATATTATTTTGAAGCTCTACAGCAACAGAAAACACGCCTTCTGTTAAATTCGTAGAAGTATCAAATACTACCGACAAGTCTTTCATGTATTGAGGAGTTCTTGTTCCTCCCGAAAAGGAGTCAAAAGAAGAATTTCCTCTTGTTAATTTTGATGCTTCTCCGGCAATTGTCAACTTGAGATTCTCTAATTTCTCAATTATGAATGTCCCATTAGTTATAACACAATTTTCCAGTACATAAACATCGTTAGGCATTCTTATGTATAGAGTAAAAGTATCTAAAGTATAAGTACCCGACTTAAAATTAACTAGTAAATTAAAAACTGTATCCAGCTCATTTTGTGAAATTGCTGGAATTGTAAAACTAAAACTTGCAGGATTGGCTTTTGTTATATTAGAAGCATCATGCAAATTTTCCGGAGCATGTAGAGTTTTTTGCTCATACGTGTTATCCGTAAAAGTTTGGCTAAAACTTAAATCCTTAGTTACGTCAAGTCTTATTTTTCCTGCACCAGCATCAATATAGACCTCCGCTTCATTTTTAAAGTTATAATTAGCCATTTGTCTCCGTATAATAAAAGGGGCTCGAAAAAGAGCCCCTTCTAACTTTTTCTATTTCATAGTATAGTCCAAAAGACCTTCTATGTCAAGAAATATTTTTACGTACCTTCTACCTTAGACAGCATCCTTACCAAAGTATTTAACAGTAAGTTCATCAGTCTTATCGATCTGGCTAGGTAATGCGTGGAACGCGGTCTCTAGTGAGATAACATCGTCGATAGAGTGCGAAGGCAACTCAAGGTGACAATCCAACATAGTCATCTCAACTCTAGGCAGATTAGGAGTAGTACCACCAATGGCGAATACTAAACGGTGATTGTTTGTAACTGTAGTGGTATCACCCAGTAAGTCTTCAAACAATTCTGCACTTGAGTCAGTGTCATTATTCAAGTAACAAGTAAAGCTGCCTGATACTGAACGTGCACCTGTAACGTGACCAATTGGCTGGTTCACACTTCCAAGAGTTTCTGGAGTAAGGAAAGTAATATTGTTAGTAATAGTAACATTACCTCCAGTTAGTACTAGTCCATACGTTTCCTCTTTAAATGCTTTACCACTTGCTCCTGTTGTAGATTGGTCATTTGCAACAAACTCTTCACCTACTGCAGGAGAACCTGAAGCTCCAATTGCGGTCCAGTTAGTATCTCCCACTACAGAGATCTTGTATCGAGTACCTTCTACTGCTGGTACTATACCACTACCAGTGGCTCCAATAGTAATTGCTGTAGCAGGATACTTACCCGCTGAAAGAGTAGTTAATCGGTTACGAATAAAGTTATTCGTAGCAGTAGTACCCTCTGTAATAGTAGCAGTAGGAACTGTAGAGCCTTCATCACTAATAATTGAGCCCATTCCAGACCAGTTAATAGTAGCAATACCATCAATATCAAAATCTGCAGAAGCTTCGTTTACAACACACTCTGCTATTTTATAGACAGTTTTTGTGTCATTGTCTCCACCCATCGCAAAGAAAATATCTGCAGTACCTAACGTACTTTTATTAGATTGTGCAAAGTCAATATTAGCAGAATTTGCATCATGTGAAATATAAGTGGTTCCTGTAGATGAGGACTTAAATTCATCTGAGGTTGCATCATAGTACCCAGGACCTGCCATCATTCCCCAAAGAACCTCTTCTACTGCGTGATGGTCTCCATCAGTAGCAGAAGCGCGCTTAGCAGTTGTCTGTGCGGCTGCATCAGCTGCCCCAACTGAAGTAAAGGGACGCATGTAAGTAGAGAAACTCCACTCTGCAGGTGCGAATGAGTCAGTAAACATTCGTCGTCCACGACGGCTTGAACCGCCTGTACCTGACATTTCGGACAGAGTTACCTCTGACGCGTTTGTTGCTTGTGAGAATGAAAATCCATCAAGAACAGGTACTTCCCAAATTGAGGTACCTATCTTAATAAATACTTTCGTATCTCTGCTAAAATATAATTGATCAGCCATAGTTATTCTCCTATGATTATCTTGAAAAGGCTAGGACGTGAACGTTTGCTCGTGCCTGCGATTTCTAATAACGAACCTCTATAAGCATCTCTCCGACACCTAATGGTTCAAGTACACCTTCATCAGTATCAATACTAACTACAGTGATTTGTTGTGTAAACTGGCTCGTACTTGTACGATCCTGATATTCCAATACAGAGTTTTCCTCTAGTACGGTTTCCACGTCTTCTAATAAGGCATCTAAAGCTGCTACAGCGTCTTCTTCTCGAACATAACATCTTACTGTAACAGATAGAAACCTATCCTTATACCCGCCGCCTTGATACTCTCGAGTCTCAGCTCCGGCATTTAGGTGAACTGTAGGAAATTCCTCCACTTCATCCCAAAACTTTAAACGAGGTGATACATTTCCAGATAAATCTGTTAAAAAAGCACCTTGTCCATTTATATCTTTTAGCTTTTCAGCCAGAGCATTCGTAATACCTAAACGTCTTGTAGTATATGCTCTCATTAAACTCTCCTAGTATATATTCTGCCTAGAGCCATTTGCGAAGCTATTTCTCTAATAGATTTATCTATTAGCTCTCTAGGATCTCTATACCCATTTGCCCACGGCGGGCTTCCTAATCCTTCCTCAAAAACTTGATAAGGACCTTTTTGATATGTATAACCCACGCTTGGGAAACCCTGAGGAGTTATTTGCACATCCGTTACTTGAGTACTATTTGCAAATCTGCCTGTTACATTATTAAGTGCAGGAGTACCCATATTTTTTCTTACTGTCTGAGGCAGTTGACTATTTATCTGTACTGCTAGCTTTAGCATGTCTTGTAAAGGCGATTTTTGTGTAGGCCTTCTTTTAGTCTTTTTAGCAGAAGCTAGAGCAGCCAACCCTTTAACAGATACACTTCCTTTAGGCTTAGCCCCTTTTCTACCTTTACTATTTTTTTCAGTTTTTACAGTTTTCTTACTATGTTTTACAGTTAGGTTTTTTGCATCAACTACTATGTCTGGATTTTTTAACTTCTTAAAAGGCTCTGTGGCTTTTTTACGAGTTTGTTTCTTTTTTATAGTTCTAAAACTATCTGAGCCTTCCAAATCCATCATTTTATTAAGCATGGCAGGGTTATCTAATATATCTCTAATCCTTTTCTTTGCATCGTTCAATAATTTTTTCATTTCTGAGCCTGCAATGATATTTCCTCCAGCACCTATCAAAGAAATATTTTGTGTCATATCGGAAGTGCTTCTCATAAAAGTAATATCAACGCCCATTTTGTTCAAATCACTTAATAACTGTACTTCTGTCAAAGGTCTAGAGTTTACGCCTTTACTGTATACAGTATTGGCATGTTTATCAAAAAACTCTCTTGTCATTGTTTCAATTACGCCCTCACCTTCAGCATGTCCAGAGTGTCCCATCTTCCCCTTGCTCTGTATATCTTGTTCTTCTCTAAGATTATAGTTCTTATTAAACTTTTGTAGTGCCTTAGAACCTTTTGCGAAACTTGCCTTAATGCCGAAAAAGAATTTTCTATACGCATCGGAATAAGAAACTTTTATCTTGTCAAAAACATCTGCTTGACCTTGTGCCCAGTTATTAGGAGTTTTACCTGTTCTTATATCAGTAGTAAACACAAAAGAAAAAGAAGTCTCACTTCCTTTAAGTCTTGTTACTCCCTTTTTTGCTTTTGCTACTTCATTAATTTTAGCTAAACTAGTGTATAAGTCCTTACTAAAAAATCCTGCTAATCTTCTTACTTCCGTCTCTCTTTTCTTAGTGAGCCTTATAGACTTGCTTTTTAATTCCCCTAACATCTCTCCTACAAAAGTATTTTCATCGTAAGTGAATGTATGAGTGTTTAAGTTATACTCAAGTCTTTTGGCTTCTGGAGTATTTTCGGTAAACTCCCTGTCCAATTTTGTTAAAAAAGCTAAAAGACTTGGAGTACTCATTAAAAATTCTTATATAGATCCAAGACCCTTTTAATATGGTCTGGGAACGCTACATTATCACGCTGACTAGAGGAAGTATTGTTCTGAATACTTGCTCCTTGCATAGTCTGTCGTGCTTTATGCTCATTTTTAAGGTAGTAAGTGACTAAGTCAATTACTGCTAACTGTAAGTCTGCCGGACAATCTGCATAACCTGCTTTGTAAGTAATCTTTACAGCAGCGGGCCCGCCTGGCCAGTTCTTTTTACCTCCATTAGTACTAACTCGGTAAACTACGTCTAAGGTTGTATCTGCGAAGTACTCGGTGGCGGGTACAGTAGTATAACTAGAACTGTAATCATCTCTTTCCTCCACAGATACTATTGTAACTAAAGGGGTTTCGGTAAGCTGTACTAAATTTGTTGCCCAGTTAATACTGAACGTTTCTACTTTATTTGACGAGTAGTGGTCAACAATACTGTTACCACAATAAGTTTTTACTAATTGACTCACAGACGCAATCAAAGAATTAATTCGAGAATCATCCTTCGTGCTTACGATAGCTTCCGAAATCTTATATGTGTCGATGTCTATTAAGTTTGCCATTTATAAGTCCATTAGTAAAAACTTGGGGGAGATGAACTCCCCCTCGTTTCTATACTTTTTCAGTATTAAGCTACAAGATCAATCTTAACACAAGGCTGGTCTGCACCGGCACCTGCAACGATTTCTTCGAAACCGAGAGACTGACTAGCAACGATAACGCGACGCTGGTTCATTACTTCGTAATCCTGCTCAACGGTTACACCGCGAAGACGAGGCATTACGTAGTTACGAGTGTAACATGCGAATGCTGCTGGGA
>Ga0206682_10001495_pt1 | contig 22910 bp, 12 predicted proteins | sample M240m12015metaG_FD_155444 | JGI IMG/M metagenome (GOLD analysis project Ga0206682, IMG submission 155444) | Ammonia-oxidizing marine archaeal communities from Monterey Bay, California, United States - M2 40m 12015 | ecosystem: Environmental > Aquatic > Marine > Intertidal zone | place: USA...
CTAAACAACATTGTAACATCCATAAGTAAATTATAATCAGAAATTAAACTATGAGTATTACTAAAGACACTATAAAAGAAACAATCAAAACAATAATGGCCGAAGAAGGTGATTATAAAGCATTCTTCAAAAAGGCATTAGAAAAAGCTGGAAAAGATATTCCATCAATGTCTGATGAAGAAAAGAAAGAGTTTTTCAATAAGATTGATGCTGCTTGGGATGGTAAGGGTGAAAAGAACGAAGGTAATGCCTTTGGTGCTGCTGTTACTAAAGCTAAGAAAGATGGTGATGATGAATTTGAAGTAGGTGGTAAAACTTATAAAGTAGAAGAATCTCATTCCGATTGTGGATGTGGATGTGGTGGAGTAACTGAAGGTGGTTGTTCAACTAATTTACCGATTGAACTTTCTGAAGAATTAACTTTTGAAATAAATACATTCTTAGAAAGACCTGTATTATCAAAAAATAACAATAAGATTACAGTTGAAAATTCTGAATTAAGTAATCTAATTCCTACATTAGTTAAAAACGAAATTCACAAAAGATTATCATCTGGTGTGAAAAAGGAATTTATTGAGTTATTAAAAAACTATAAATAAGAATACCATTATGAAGAATCTATTAATAGAAACAAACTTATTTGAAGGAAGAGTGAATGAAGATTCATCTGGTAGAACTTTAGTTAAAGGAGTCCTTCAACGTTCAGGTGCAGAAAACCAAAATGGTAGAGTGTATCCAAGAGAAGTATTAGAAAGAGAAATTGACAAATACCAAACATTGGTTAAAGAAAGAAGAGCATTAGGTGAATTAGACCACCCTGATTCTTCGGTAATCAATTTAAAGAATGTATCTCACAATATTAAAGAAGTACATTGGGAAGGTAATGATGTAATAGGTACAGTTGAAATCTTACCTACTCCATCTGGAAATATATTAAAAGAATTATTAAGAGCAGGAATCCTTTTAGGTATCTCATCGAGAGGTATGGGTTCTACTCAACCAATGAAAGATAACAAACTTTTAGTTGGTGAAGATTTTGAACTAATAGGTTGGGACTTTGTTTCCAATCCATCTACACATGGTGCATTTATGACTCCAATGAACGAATCAGTAGTAAAGAATATTGGTACTGATGTTTGTGGTGATTTTTGTAAAGCACAAAACTTAATGAGAGAAATTATAACGGAACTAGCATAATGAGTAAGAAAAACTTTGACATATACGATTACGTTCACAACAATAAATTTGAATTAAAGGTTGAGAACAAAAAAGAAACTAATGTATTTAAAGGATATAATGATATTAGAAAAACTAACATTAACGAAGTAAAAATTGTTGATGGTAAGTTTTCATTATCAGAATCTATTGAAGCTAATAGACCTCTAACAAACGAAGTAAAGAAACATTTCTTAGAAATCATTTCTACTTATAAAACATTCCAAGAACAAATGAATAGACAATCTGATATTGTTCAGACTGCTGAAACATTAGGTGGAATAGTAGAGGCTGCAAAAACATTAACTCTTTCTGAAGCTGATGATTGGTTTGATAAAGTAACTATCAAACGTAATATGAGTGAATTAGAGAAAATGGATAAATCATTCGAAAAGGTTGCAACTGAGGCTAAGGCTTTAGATGAGAGGTTACATGCACTATATGAGGATATGGGAAATATCTTAGGAAGATATTACGAAATAGCTGATATGGATGTAGATACTATGAAAAACCGATTGGGAGAAAAAAAATAATACAATGATTAAACTAACTGACTTACTAAACGAAGAAGAAACATTTACTGCAACATCTAAAAAGAGTGGTGAAACTTCTGTATTCAAATCAAAAGATAGTAGAGATGCTGCTGTAAAGGCTGGTACTCATTCTAAGATAGATAAGGATTCTGAAGAAGATGATAAATCTAAGAAGGAAAAACCGAATATGTTCTCTAAAGATACCGGTTATGATGCACCCGATAGTCCTAAAGAAGAACCTAAAGTAGAACCTACTAAATTAAAATATTCTAAAGATGGGAAAATGACGCAAGATTCGGCAGATTCTATTGAAAAAGAATTAAACGCTGAATTGGGTGTTAGTGGTATGACTGATATCAACTTAGATACTGGTACTATTGAATATTTTATTGATAATGATTCTGAAAAAGCTATTTTTATTGGAAAAGAAGAAGGTGGTAAAGGTATCGCTGTAAGTTTTGGAGATGGTGGTGATGAATACAAAACATTCAAAAATAGTAAAGATGCAGTTGCATACGCTAAAGAATTAGGAAAAGAACTTAAAGGTGGAGAAGCCAAAGAAGAACCTACTAAAGATTCAACTAAAGAAAGAGCTGGCAACCCTAAAGTAAATAAAGTTGTTAGAGATAAAGCAAAGAAATTAGGAGTTACTCCACAAAAATTAGGTAAAGAAGAATATGAGAGTAGAATGAGTAAAGCAGCTGTTGAAGCTCTAACTGATGCAAACTTTCATTCTGAAGCAAGAAAACTAATTTCAGTATTAGAAGATAATCCTGATTTTGCTAAAGACCCTAATCAAGACCCAAATAAACCAAAAGATATGTTCTCAGATGAATATGATGAGTGGAGAAAGACTAGTGTATATGGTTCTACATTCTACGATTCAGCAGAAGGTACTGATGATATCGCACATTCTGCAACTGGAGAATCTGGATGGGATGGAATTGAATCATTAGATGCTATTGCATTTGATTTGAAAATGAATGGTAGTAAGAAGTTAGCAGCAAAATTACAATCTATATTTGAAGGAGCTACTAAAAGAGGTTTTAAAAACCAAAGTTTAAAAAACTTAATATAATAAGATGCCTGCACAATCTCAACAACAACAAAAATTATTTGGATTGGCATTGGCATTTAAAAGAGGTGAAGTAAAATCCTCAGAGGTTTCGGATGAAATAAAAGGAATAGCTGATAGAATGAGTGAAAAGGAAATAGAAGATTTCGCAGCAACAAAAAGAAAAGGATTACCAAAGATGAAAGAACAACTTAGAAAAATCGTAAGAGAGATACTAAGAGATAAAGCTATCTCTGAAATGAATGAAGAATCCGTAAACGAAGCTGCTAGTAAAGAAGCAATGGGAATCGCTGGATTTACTGGTACTCGTGGTATCGCCGTACAAAAATTCATTGATGATTATAATTTAGATTCAAAAAAACTTTTTAACTTTGTAAAAAAAGGTAAACTTAAAGATAGACTGGCATTTGTAACTGCTATTGCTGGAAAGCCGGGTAATAAATATCAAGGTGATATAGTAGGTATGTTTGGTGAATCAGTAATAAACGAAGGATACTCTACTGAAGAGAAACGAATCGTAATGATGGCAGTTAGAAAGATTGCTAAATATCGTAATGTACCAATCGACCAATCAGTAAATGATTTGTTAGGAGCAGGTGCAGAACTACAAAGAGATATTAAAAAGGGTAAGATTAAAAAATAACCCTATACACAAAATCTATAAAAAACTTATTATTTTCTTTAGTTTTTTATTGTTTTATAAATTTTTATATATTTATTCTTACAATAACCCACGTCTATGTGGGTTGCATTGGTTAATGAATACTAACTTTTAATGTTTAGTTACCGAACAACCAATTTTACACAAATTCTACATTGAGGTTTCTCGAATAACTTCAGAAAAACAAAAATTACAAAGTAAAATGGCAAATTCAAAATTGTTAAAAGAAGCAATTGCGGATGCTAAAGCTGTAAGAGAAACTGCTATCGCTAACGCTAAAATCGCATTAGAAGAAGCTTTTACTCCAAGACTACAATCTATCCTATCAAAGAAGCTACAAGCTGAAATGGAAGGTGAAGAGGAAGAAATGGAAGAAGAGTTAGATTCTAGTGATATTGGTAAAGGTGATGAAGAATCTCCAGTTGAACCATCTGATGTTGCATCTGACGCACACACCGAACTTGGAACTGAATCTGAAGAAGAAACTGCAGAGGTAGGTGATGAGTTGGAAGAGGAAGCTGTATCTGAATCCGAAGAAGAGGAAGTTGAAGAAACTATCTCAGAAGAGGAAGAAGAAATAGAAGAATCTGAAGAAGAGGAAGTTGAAGAAGTTAAAGAATCTGAGGAAGAAGAAGTTGAGGAAGGCTACAAAGAAGAAGAGGAAATCGAAGAGATGGAATCTGAAGAAGAAGTAGAAGAATCAGAAGAAGATGAATTGGATTTAGAAGCTATCATCAAAGAACTTGAAATGGGTATGGAAGATGAAGAAGAAGTTTCCGAAGAGGAAATGGATTCTGAAGAAGAAGTATCTGAAGAAGAGGAAGAAATTAAAGAAGAAGAATCTGAAGAAGCAGAAATGGAAGAATCCGAAGAAGAGGAAGTTGAAGAAACTCACTCTGAAGAGGGCGAAGAAATGGATGAAGATGAAGATGAAATCGACTTAGATGAAATCCTTAGAGAAATGGGATACGGAGAAGAAGAAGAAATGGAAGAAGAAGTAGTAGCTGAAGAAGAAGCTAACGAAGAGGTAGTTAAACTACAAACTGAGTTAGAGGAAGCTTACACTACTGTGAAAACTTTACAATCTACTATCAACGAAGTAAACCTTCTTAATGCAAAATTATTGTACGCTAATAGATTATTCAGAGGTTATAACCTAACCAACGAACAAAAATCTAAAGTTGTAGAAAACTTAGACAGAACAACATCTGTTAGAGAAGTAAAATTAGTTTACGCTACGTTAGCAGAATCTATGAATTTTACAGGAACTGAGAAAAGAACTAAGAAAGTAGTATCGGAAGGTGCTTCTAAACCAGTTGCTTCAACTGCTCCAGTAAAAAACATTATTTCTGAGAACACAAATACTTTAGCCGAAAGATTTAAACAATTGGCTAATATTAAATAATTAACTTAACATTAAAAAAGAAAAATAAAATGGCAAATTTTGATTTATCTAAACTAATGGAAGGAAAGAACCCACAATCTGTAATGTTGAATGAAACAAGACAACTAAAAGGAAAATGGGAACAAACTGGACTTCTAGAAGGTTTAAACGAAAAAGAGCAAGGCGCAATGTCTGTTCTTTTAGAAAACCAAGCAAAACAATTGCTTGATGAGGCAAGTTCTACTGGAGCTGCTGCAAATAGTGAAGAGTGGAGTGGTGTAGCCCTTCCTCTTGTAAGAAGAATCTTTGGTGAGATTGCTTCTAAAGAATTCGTTAGTGTACAACCAATGAACTTACCTTCAGGACTTGTATTCTATCTAGATTTCAAATATGGTACTGCTAACGCAGGAAGAAGTACTGGTGCTGCTGGTTCTTTATTCGGTGGTGCAGGTGGTGCTTCTATCGATGCTGGATTTGGTCAAACTAAATCAGCTGAGAATGGATTATATGGTGCTGGTGCATTCGGATACTCTATAAACGAAGATTCAACTGACGTTGCTGCTTCTGATTCTGCTTTCGCTTCTGCTTCACATGCTGATGTAGGATTTGATGGTGCATTATCTGCTTCTATTGAAGCTGGTGATATCCAGAAAATAACAATCGCTAAATCTGATATCTCTGATACACTTGATTTAGATGCATTATCATCAATTATCGTAACTGGTGCTTCTGTAACTGGTGCAAACCTTGGACAATTCAACAAAGTTGATGGTGCTAATGTTGTATTATTTGTTAATACTACTGCTGCTAGAGGTTCTGCTGTTGTTGCTGTAGCTCACACAAATGTACCTCTTGATTATAGTAGAGGTGACTTTGAAGATAAAACTGGTGCTGACTTAGGAATTCCTGAAGTAGACCTAGAGTTGAAGTCTGAAGCAATCGTTGCTAAGACTAGAAAACTAAAGGCTGTATGGACTCCTGAATTAGCGCAGGATTTAAACGCTTACCATTCAATCGATGCTGAGGCTGAATTAACTTCTATGTTATCTGATTATATCTCATTAGAGATTGATTTAGAAATCTTAGATATGTTAAAGTCTAATGCATTGACTACTGAATACTGGTCAGCTACAATCGGTGAGGAGTACAATGGTTCATCTTGGTCTGCTGGAAGTTCTTCAGTTGCTTACCAAAAGAACACTTGGTTCCAAACTTTAGGTACTAAATTAAACAAAGTATCTAATAAGATTCACCAATTGACTTTAAGAGGTGGAGCTAACTTCGTTGTTGCTTCTCCTGATGTATGTACTATCTTAGAATCTATTCCTGCATTCTCTATCTCAGCTGACAAAGATGCTTCATCTTTCGCTGCTGGTGTAACAAATGTTGGTTCACTTTCTAACAGATATACTGTGTACAAAAACCCTTACATGACTTCAAACGAAATCTTGTTAGGATTTAGAGGTTCAAACTTCCTAGAAACAGGAGCAGTTTACGCACCTTATGTACCATTAATTATGACTCCATTAGTATATGACCCGAATAACTTCACTCCAAGAAGAGGAGTTATGACGAGATACGCTAAGAAGATGGTTAGACCTGAGTACTATGGTAAAATCTTTATCAAAGACTTACAGTCTATCTAATCAGAACGTAGTTCAGATTAATTAAATTAGAGGGGTTCGAAAGTTCCCCTCTTTTTTTATGCTTTGTAACTGTCTGATTATCAGACAGCTATGATAGTGATTACAAACACAAATTAATGAGTTATATACAGATTCTATATTTAAAAACACTATTCTTCTTTTTCTTTATATTTATTAGTACGATAACAAAATAGAGGAAATAATTCATGTCAGTAGAATACATATATCCCGGTTCATCATCATTCGCTACGGGTTCAACCCCTTTTGGTACTTACGACTCTGATTTAGTATTTCAATCAGATGCTCCTAAAGTTGCTAATTGGTGTGCAAAACGATTAGGTTACCCTGTTCAAAATGTAGAATTAGTTGATGAGAGTTTGTTCGCTTGCTTTGAAGAAGCAACTTCAGAATATGCCGCACAAGTAAACCAATTTAATATTAGAAACAACTTAGATACACTTAAAGGAAACCCAACAGGTTCTAATTATAGTGGAAAATTAGTTCAAGGTTCCAATTTAGCAGATATAATAGCTATATCAGATGCATATGGTACTTTGTCTGGTGTGGGTGGTAATACTGATATCAAAAAGGGAAGTATTGATATGGTTGCTGGTCAACAAATCTATGACTTGGATGTTCTTTTCGCTAATGTAAGTGAAAGTGCTAATAGAATAGATGTAGTAAAGGTGTTTCACGAAGCACCACCTGCATCGGCAAGATTCTTTGACCCATATGCCGGAAGTGGTGTAGGTAATAAAAATCTAATGGATGAATTTGGATTTGGGGAATTATCTCCAGCATCTCAATTTATTATGATGCCAATGTTTCAAGACTTATTAAGAATGCAAGCAATTGAACTTAATGATACAATAAGAAAATCGGCACACTCATTTAATATCACAAATAATAAATTACAAGTATTTCCAATACCAAAGAAAGCAGAAAAAATGTGGTTTGAATATTTTGTAAGAAACGAATTTATTCAAAATTCAACAAACGTATCAGCAGATGTAGTTTCTGATTATGCTAACGTTGGATATAATTTTATACAATATCATACTATTAATGATGTTGGTAGACAATGGATTAGAAAATATTCACTTGCTTTGGCTAAAGAACTATTAGGAGCAATCCGAGAAAAATATAGTTCAGTACCTATTCCTGGTTCCGAAATATCGTTAGATGGTGGTGCATTAAGAGCTGAGGCTCAAACTGAAAAAGATGCTCTGATTGAACAACTCAGAGAAAACTTAGAAGAACTAAGTAGAAAGAATCAGTTTGAAATTAGAAATAACGAATCTAATTATCAGCAAGAAATGTTACGAAAAGTTCCACTAACGATATACACAGGATAGAATGCCAAGATTTGCATTAGATAGAGATATAAGATTTTTTGAATCTATTTCAAAAGAATTAGTAGATGCTGTTATTGAAACAACAGTAGTTCTATTCAAGCTTTCTATTGAAGATATATCAACGAACCTTTATGGTGAATCCCTAAATAAATCTTATTTTCAAGGTACTGAATGTAGTGCCGTTATTGAAAGAGATGATTCTTCGGTTTCGTATGAAGGATTTGGTGCTGATAGTGGACAAAATGTAGAATTTAGATTTAATCGTATTTCTTTAAAAGGAAAAGGATTCTATCCAGAGATTGGAGATATTATAATGCATAACGATGCATACTTTGAAATTGATAATGTAAGAGAAGACCAATTAATTGGTGGACAGAGTGGGGAGAAGTTCTCAATCATTGCATCAACATTTATGACTAGAAGAAGTTCTATTCAAACTGAAATGAGAGTTATTTAATGAATAAGAAAGAAACAAATAGGGCATTACAACGAGGAATCGATAAGGAATACACTAAGGGGGTTAAACTTTTAGATGTAGATACTACTATTGCTGAGTATATGGTGGATACTGTGATACCTGATGTTGAAGAACATGGGAATCAAGTAAAAGTTCCTTTATTATATGGTAATGCTGAACGATGGAATAATGCTAGAGCAAAAGGATATCTGAGAGACCAACGAGGTAAGATTCAGATTCCATTAGTAATGTTCAAACGAAATTCTATTGAAAGAGATACAAACTTAGCACAATTTAAAGATGTAAATACTTTACCAGCTTATAGAAAATATTCTAAAAAGAATAGATACGAAAGATTTTCATTACAACCAGATGCTCAAAAAGCATTTGAACAATATGAAGTTTCGGTACCTGATTATGTAACTGTAACTTATGAGGTAATGATTTGGACATCATTTACCGAACATATGAATACCATAGTTGAACAATTTCAATATGCAACTGATAGGTATTGGGGAAGTGAAAACGGATACAAATTTAGAACTCGTATAGATTCGTTTGATAATCAACAAGAAGTAGGAGAAGGTTCGGAAAGAATCATTAGAACTTCCTTTACAATGGTAGTTAATGCATACCTACTTCCAGAAACATATGATGAGAAACCAACTGTTAAAAAATCATTCACTCCGAAGAAAGTTGTATGGGGTATAGAAACTGACTTAACAGGTATGAGATTCTCAAATCCTAATATTTATAATGAGTACCAAAGTGTTATAGATTTTGTAGCAATTAGAGGTTCTGCCGAAGCTGGTATCAACAAGGGATTATATCCTGATGAAACAGCAGATGGAGTAACAAATAAGTTCTCTTATTTTTATTTAACAAATGCAGAATTACCTATATTACCACAAGAACTTAGAGGTACATTTGATACTAAGGGTTGGTTTAGAGTTTATATTAATGGGGTGTTTATAACACCAAATGCATATACATACACATTCGATGGAACTACTAATCAAATTCTTTTTAAATTAGATAATACACAGGCGTTTGAAAGTGGTGGAGAATTAACATATGTTTTAGATACGGAAGATGAGGTATCAGTAACAGGTAAATTTATTGAATTATGAACATCTTTACTTTAAAAAATATAATGAAGGAGGTAAATGCACCAAATAAATTTCAAGGTGTTCCTTCAGATAAACCAAATGGAGATAGATATGAATTCTTTCATCCATTATATTGGGTATTTAAAGTTGAGAATATGAGAATTAAAACATTGGATTCAAGACTTAAAGATAAAAGAAAACCGCATGCTAGGTTTGATGTATTTATGTATCTTACAACTGATGATTCTCAAGGTGAATTGTTTGTTAGAAGTCAAGACTATGTTTACGAACAAGTTGGAAATGATTTCTATGTTAAGATGAAAAAAGAAAATTTCCCATTGGTGGATAGAAATGGTGATGCATGGTCATTCTCAACCGATGATAGAATATTTATAAAGGGTGATATTGAAAGAGTTAATTAATGAGTAGGAAGGTTCCAAAAATATACGCAGGAAATACAGTAAAGAAGAGAGATAGACAATCTTTCAAAAATTTTGTATTAGAAGTAATCAAAGATACATTTATCAATGAGTTTACTCCAACCTCCTCATCATTAGATTCAAATACTCAGACATTATTTACATTGTTCTTGGGTTCTAAGGATGGTAACGATGATGGTGATTTATTAGATAGAGTAGATATAAATGGATATAGATTTAACTATGAAGATTTACAAGTGGATAATGCATTTGATTATTTAGATGTATTTCTTTATGGAGTAAAACAAGATAGAAATAAATATGATGTAAAGCTATATGATGGTGAGGGAACTGAATTATTATCAGGTCAATTTGCTAGTGGTTCTAAAGAAATTAGAATGGTATTTAATGAAGATATTACTAGAGTACCAACTGAAGTACCAGATGAAGCATTTACAATAAAAGGAAAAATCGTAGAAATACAATAAAGAATGGCTAGATTAATATCAAGAAAACAAGTTGAAGAGGTACAAGATTTTATCAGAGATACCTCCTTTGCGCAAAGCGTATCGATATCTGGTTCTCTTTTAGTATCCCAAAGTTTTGATTTAGGTTCAGACCCTTCTGAAAAATCAACTATAACTGGTTCGGTTGAACTTACTGGTTCACTTACTATCGATGGTCCTCTTAATTTTATTGGTGACCAATCATTAGAACTAACTGCATCAGTTGCATTAGAATCATTAGATACACAATTATTTGGTGGAATCAAACCCGAAGATTTTGGAGCAATGGATGCTACTATTTATGTATCATCTACATCTGGTGATGATAATAACGATGGTAGAACACAACAATTTCCAGTTAGAACAGTAAAAAGAGCAGCTGAATTAGCAACTGCTGGGGATGATGGTAGATTTGGTTTACCAACTGGTTCTTTATTTACTGGTTTTAGAATTGAAGTATCGGCTGGTACTTACTTAGAACAAAACCCAATCGAACTTCCAAAAAACACAACTGTTTGGGGAGCTGGTTTAAGGGTAACTAAGATTGTAGCTAAAAACGAAAACGAAGATTTATTTTGGGTAAATAGTGGTTGTTATCTTTCTGAAATGACATTTGCTGGATTGAGGGTATTCCCATCAGTAGATAATTCACAAAGTGGATTTGCAATTGCATTCGCTCCAAACTCATTTATTACAACATCTCCATATATTCAGAACTGTTCGATGATATCGAATCAGGAGAACTCATTCTTAGAGAAGTATGAAGCAATTCCTGCTGGTGGTGGTGGATTGAACGTAGATGGAAATATAATTCATCCTGATTCACCTCTTGCTTCAATGGTATTGGATGCATATACACAAATCGCACCTAATGGTGTAGGTTGTCAAGTTGTTGGTAGAGGTTTTATTCAGTTAGTATCTTTCTTTACAAACTTCTCAGCATATTCAGTAAAAGTAATACAAGGTGGACAAGCAGTACTTCTAAACTCAAACACATCGTTTGGTGATTTTGGTATGTATGCTAGTGGTTCTAGATTTATTACTGGTAGTGGTGGTAACTTAGAAGCATTTAATAGAGTAAGAGATGGTTATACAATTATTATTGATACCATTGAAGATGGATTAAGTGCAATACCCGAATTTGTACCAAACACTAATGCGGGTATCAAAGTAACTGATGAATTGCAACAATTTAGTAGTAATAACTCATCCGATGTAGTTGCAGAACAAGCAAAATCAGAATATAGATTAGTTTCTAATATAGTATCAAGTGGTATTAATAATATTCCTTCCTTATTAGCTAAATCAGCAACAAGAGGATATAATTCAGGTTCAGTTTGGAACATATCATTCGGAAATCAAATAACAAGTTCAACATCAGCAACATCAACTGAATTAGATATAATTGATGATAGATTTGGTAAAGTTAAGGAGGTACTATCTTTAGGTGCTAGAGCAACCGCTAGTTATACATTAGTTGATAACATAGATGGTTTAGTAAAAGCTACTAATAATGTACCATACATAGGTTCAGATGCAACAACACAAAATGAAGTAGATATAATAAATAGAAACTTTAATAGTGTTTTACAAATAGTAGAGTATGGTTTAAATAATGAAGATTATCCATTACCTGCTCTTACATCATCAAATGCTGGAAATATAAAGGTAACTGAAACACCTCAATATAATACTGATATTTCATCAAGTGCAGAAGTTGCTAACAAAGTATCTTCTTCATTTGCTACTGTTTTCAGAATATTAGAATTGGGTAGTGATTATGCACCAGCTACTATACAAAGTTCTTCATTTGAAAATCCATCAATTGATTTTCAAAATGGATATGATACTTTAGTAGGTAACTTATCATTTATACAAGATGAAACAATTGCATACTTATCATCTTCTTGGAGTGAATCCGATTACAATGAAATAACTTGTAAAAGAGATATAGGACATATTGTTAATGGGGCTGCATATGATTTATTATATGGTGGTAATGAAAAATCTATTTTAAATGGAAAATTCTATTACCTATATCCATCAGAGGCAACAGCTTCACAAAAACAAGAAACATTAGATGCTATTAGATATGCTGGTGGACTTGCTGAAAGTTTAGTAGGTGATATCACTTATATAGAACCATCTATAAATGTAGAAAATGGATATGACTTATTAGTAAATAATAAATCATTTATACAAAACGAAGTTATTTCATTTGTATCATCTTCTTGGAGAGGATTTGAATATGATGAGGTAAAATGTAAAAGAGATGTTGGGCACGTTATTAACGCAGTTGCAACTGATTTAAGATATGGTGGTAATGAACGAAGTAGAATTGCTGGTGAGTTCTATTACCTATACCCATCAACTGCTACAACAACACAACTATTACCAACATTAGATGGTATAGAGTGGGCAAGAGATTTATCTAAAAAATTAGTTGTTAAAGAAACATTCGTAACGGCATCGGCAATCATACAATCAACATACGATTTAATTGTTGAAAATAGAAGTTTAATTCAAGAAGAAACTGTAAACTTTATTGATACTCAGTTTCCTAACTTAGTTTATCTAAGAGATAAATGTAAAAGAGATACGGGATATATTGTAGATGCAGTTTCAACTGATTTATATTATGGTGGTAACCAAAAATCAGTTAGAGCTGGTTTATATTATAATGAAGTTCCTTCGAAAGTAAATGGAGACCAACTAAATGAAACTGTTGATGGTATATCTTACGCTAAATCATTTATTGATAAGGTAGTAACAAATCAGATAGTTGAAGAACCAACTGTTATAGGTAACACATATGCTAGAGTAAGAGCAGGTGATGTATTACAATTTGTATCATCTTCTATTTCTGGTAGTGAAACTGAAAGAGCTAAAGTAAGTTCTTCGTTTGGAATAGTTGAAGATATCATCAAACAAGGTGAGGATTCATTACTAGCAGCAATTGCTGGAAATACTCCAAACTTTAAATGGACTTTAGAAGAACCAAAATTAGTTAGTGGTGTTACATTAATAGAATCACCAATAACTGCTAGTTCGGCAGAAGTTAAATCTATTTCATCATCATTTGATATAGTAACAAAAATTATTGAAAGTGGTAGTTCTATAAATCTTGATAAAACAATAGGTTCTGCTTCGAATGGATTACCAATATCACAAGTTGGTATTCCTAAAGATTCTTATGGTGATAATTTAATAACAACAACTATTGGGGCTAAACTTCCAAATGATATTGTAACAATATCAAATGTAGATGATAATATTAAATTTAATAATACTACACAAATTACATCTTCAATATCAGCATCAGTTAGTATTGCAAGTTCTATTTCAGAATCTTTCAGAACTGTAATTGATATAGTTGAATATGGTATTAGTGGAAGTAAAGAAATCTCTGGTTCAGCAAACTCTTCATCTTATTTTGAAGTTGTTTCCTTACCAAATGATTCAGCTGCATTCTATATTAATGATGACCAATTAAAATATTTTGATGGTAGAGAAGGATGGAGATTAGGTGGTGAAGATACAGGTTCTTTCTTAGGTTCTAAAAAAGACCCAACTCTAACATTAGTTAGAAATGAAATGTATAATTTCTCAATAAACGATTTAGGTTTTGAGGATGCTACAATTAATTCACCATTCTTAATTAAAACTAAAAGAACTGCTGGTACTATATATGATGTATATGAAAGTATTGGTTTAATAAACAATGGTATTACGTTTGGTACACTTACGTTTACTCCTTTAGCAGATACACCTGATACACTTTTCTATGTGAATCCAACAAATGTTTCGGCTAGTGGTGTAATAAACATTGTAGATAGTTTACCACTATCATCGGAACAAGAATATGTTTATGTTCCAACTAGGGGTGAATTTGAAAAAGAAGTAAATACTAAAAATAATATAAAAGTAACTAATGGTGTACAATATACTTCATCTTTAGATGCTAGTGTTTCTGATAGAAACATTGTTAGTGGTGGATTTAGTACGGTGGTTGGTATCTTAAAAAGTGGTGTAGATAAATTTACACCAACTTCGGCAACATATAATCCAGCTGATGGTGAATTTGTAATGAATGTTTCTCAACATGGTTTAGATGTTGGAGATAGAATTTACTTACAACCAGAATCATTTGTATTCACTTGTGATATGGATGGTAATAGAACTGAACATAAATTACCTTCAGTTGGACAACCCGCATACAATAAACAATTAACAATAAATTCAATAACTGATGATACCATAAGTGTAAATGTTGGTAAATCAGGTCCTAACATAAAGTTCAATCCAACCAATGCATCCTATGACCCAGCAACTGGTGAATTTAGTGCAACTGTTGGTAAACATACTTTAAGTGTAGGTGAAGGTATTATACTTTCTAATGAATCATTTGCTTTCACTTGTGATATGGATGATGACCAATCGGTTAAATCATATCCAAGAGTTGGTATTGACCCATTTGCAGTACGTTCTATTCCAATTACATCGGTAACCGATACTACATTAACTTTTAATGTTGGTGCATCCGGTCCAAATAAAACATTCACACCATCAACTGCTTCTTATAACGGATTGACTGGTGATATGATTGTAACGGTTGGGCAACATGGATTAGGAGTTGGAAGAAGTGTAGTGTTAGAAAACGAATCAATTGCATTTACTTGTGACCAAGATGGTAATTCTACAACTCATTCTTATCCGAGATTAGGTTCAGACCCTTATGCTGGAAAATCTATTCCTATTACTTCGGTTGGATTTACTGAACACACAGTAACAAATGCTCCTTATGATGCAGCAAGTGGTGTAATTACATTAACAATTGCTGAGCATGGATTTAGTAATGGTGATTATATCAAGGTTGATGATAACTCATTATCTTATACTTGTGTATTAGATGGTAATGTAGTTGAGAAATCATATCCTAGAGTTGGTTATGATTATCCTTCTGGAAGATGGTTATCAATCTCAAATGTAACTACTGATACTTTTGATATAAACATAGGAACATCATCATACACATCAGCTCATACATTCGTATCCGCAACAACTGGTGGTATAAAAAGACAAAGTGGAACATTTACAATTAATGTAGGTGATGCTGGTAGTGCTAAGAATTCGATACATACATTTGTATCATCATCAAATGATTCTATTAAGCACGAACCACAATCACCACATACATTTATATCTGCATCTCGTTCTGCAATACAACATTTACCTCAATCGAATCATACATTTGTAAGAACAAATACTAATTCGGTGAGTACTTTACCAATATTAACTAAAACTATTGATGGTTTGGTTAAGAGAGGAAGTGGTACACAATTTACTTCTTCACTAGTTGGTTCAGAAACTCTTATATCTAAATTATCATCTTCATTTGAAACTGTATTAGATATTATAGAATTTGGAACTGGTTCTACTCCAACAACAGCAACTTATGACCCTGCTGATGGTGATTTTGTAATGACTATTCCAAATCACAAATTTAAGAAATCAGATAGTATCTATCTAAAGCCTGAATCATTTGTATTCACTTGTACGATGGATGATAATAAAACTGAACACAAATTACCTTCAGTTGGTCAACCTGCTTACAATAATAAATTAAGAATCAAATCGGTAACTGATAATACTATAACTGTAAACGTTGGTAAATCAGGTCCTAATGTAGAGTTTACACCTTCTACTGCAAGTTATGACCCTGCTACTGGTGATTTTGTAATCACAACTGGTACTCATACTTTAAGTGTTGGTGAAGGAATTATCTTAGATACACAATCATTCGCATTTACTTGTGATATGGATAATGACCAAGCAATCAAATCATATCCAAGATTAGGAATTGACCCATACGCTGGTCGTTCAATGATTATAACGGATGTTACTGATACAACAATGACTGTTAATGTTGGTGCTTCTGGACCAAATAAATACTTTACTCCTTCTGATGTAAATTACAACGCATTGAGTGGAGATATGATAGTTACAGTTGGTCAACATGGATTGGGTGTAAATAGAAGTGTAGTATTAGAAAATGAATCTTTTGCTTTCACTTGTGACCAAGATGGAGATTCAACTACACATTCTTACCCAAGAAGTGGTTCTGACCCATACGCTGAACAATCGATATTAATCACATCAGTTGGTACAACATCACATACTCCAACAAACGCACCATACAATCCAACAACTGGTATTGTTACACTTACTATTTCATCACATGGATTTAGTAATGGTGATTATATTAAAGTAGATGATAATGCACTAACTTACACTTGTGTATTGGATGGTAATAGTGTTGAGAAATCATACCCAAGACCTACAATAGATTATCCATCTGGTAGATGGTTGGAAATATCAAACGTAACTAACGATACATTTGATATTAACATAGGTTCTTCATCATATGTTGGGGCACATACATTTGTATCTGCTACATCTAATGGTATAAAAAGACAAGATGGTACATTTACAATAAACGTTGGAGATGGTGGAAGTGCAAGTGGTTCAATTCATACATTTGTATCGGCATCAAACAACGCTGTAAAGCATTTACCACAATCTATTCATACATTTGTATCGGCATCTCGTTCGGCAGTAAAACATTTACCACAATCAGTTCATACTTTTGTTAGAACACAAAATGAATCAGTAAGTGTTATACCTCCATATGTTGATAATACTGAAGAAGCAATTGCAGTAGGAAGTGTATCTCAATATACATCAGCTACATCAGCATCTGCTAGTGATATTTCTTTCATCTCAGAATCATTTGAGATTGTAACTAGAATTATAGAATTTGGTAGTGGTTCTTATGAATCATCATCATTATATGGAAGTGAAGTAACTGCATCATCAACTGTTGCAGCTTACAACTTACTAAAACAAAATATAGATTTCATACAAGAAGAAACAATAGCTTACTTATCATCTTCTTGGTCAGCAGCTGATTACAACGAAGCAAGTTGTAGTAGAGATATTGGTGGAATTGTTAGTGGAGCAGCTGAAGATTTAATTCACAATGTTTATTCAGCATCTATCTTTAATGGTAAGTTCTACTTAGAATATCCATCACAAGCACAAGGTTCACAATTGAATCAAACAATTGATGGAATTAGATACGCAAGTAAAGTAGCACAAAAAATAGTATTGAATGAAGTATTCTCATATCCATCGCAAGATAGATTAGATACACAAACTATTATAAACAATAACAAAGAGTTTATTAAAGAAGAAGCTATATCGTTCTTATCAGCATCTTGGTCATCATTTGATTACCCAGAAAATACTTGTAAGAGAGATGTAGTACATATCTTAGATGCATCTATTACTGATATTGTATATGGTGGTAATGAAAGAACAATTAATGCTGGTGTATTCTATTGGAAATATCCATCAGAAGCAACTGGTTCTCAATTGTTCCCAACTTTAGATGGTATTGAATATGCTGGTGAAGTTGCACAAAAGGTAATTAGTGGAGCAGTATTTGTACCACCAACTTCTGAAAAAGTAAACGCTTACAATTTAGTATTAGAAAATAGAGATTTAATTCAGAATGAAGTAATTGAATATGTTTCATCTTCTTGGAACGCAGCTGATTACGATGATGTTAAATGTAAGAGAGATACTGGATACATCATAGATGCAGCTATTACTGATTTATTATATGGTGGAAATGAAAGAAGTATAATCGCTGGTGATTTCTATTACAAATATCCATCACAAGCACAAGGTTCACAATTAGACCAAACTGTTGATGGTATAGTTCATGCTCAAAGATTATCTGATAAGGTAATGAGTAATACTATATTAGTAAATCCATCAGTAGAAAGAGAAGGATTATATCAAACGATAGAACAAAATAGAGAATTAGTTCAAGCTGAAGTAATTGCTTACATCTCATCTTCTTGGGTTGGATTCGATTACGATGAGGCTAAATGTAGTAGAGATGTTGGACACATTTTAGATGCTGTATCTACCGATTTAAGATATGGTGGAAATGAAAGAAGTGTTATTGCTGGTGAGTACTATTACTTATATCCATCAGAAGCAACAAGTGTTCAAAAAACACAAACTATCGATGGTATAATACATGCAGCTAACCTAGTTCAAAAACTTATTCAGAATGTTGTATTAGTACAACCTTCGGCAACTAAATTAAGTATTTGGAATACAATTAGAGATAACAGAAGTTTAATTCAAAAAGAAGTAACTGAATATATTGATTTCAAATATCCATTCTTCGCATACAATAGAGAAAAATGTAGAAGAGATGTTGGGCACATCTTAGATGGTGTTGCAACTGATTTCTTATGGGGTGGTAATCAAAGAAGTGTTAAGGGTGGAGAATTCTACTACTTATTCCCTTCTGAAGCAACTACTGTACAAAAGGATGAAACTATTGATGGTATTATGTACGCTAAAAATTTAGTAACTGATATAATCACACAACAAACATTATTATCTCCATCAAAGGTATCTAATACTGATGGAAACATTAAAGTAACATCTTTTAATTCCGTACCATCTTCAATCGCATTAAGTGGTTCTTATAAAACTGAAGTTAGTGAATCGTATGGAGTTGTAACTGGAATCATAACTGATGGTATAAATTCATTTACTCCTACTAACGCTACATATGACCCATCTAATGGTGATTTTGTAATGACTATAAATGAGCATGGATTAACAACTGATAATGGTGTTTACCTAAGACCTGAATCATTCACATTTACTTGTGATATGGATGGTAATAAGAGTGAACACAATTTACCTTCAGTTGGACAACCTTCTTATAATAAGAGAACTAAAATAAAATCGGTAACTGAGGATACTATAACTCTTAATGTTGGTAAATCAGGTCCTAATGTAGAATTCAATCCAACTACTGCTTCGTATGACCCTGCAACTGGTGATTTCGTAATGACTGTTGAAAGTCATAGTTTAAGTGTAGGTGAAGGAATCATAATGGATGTGGAATCATTTGCATTCACTTGTGATATGGATAATGACCAATCAGTTAAATCTTACCCTCGATTGGGTATAGACCCATACGCTGGTCGTTCAATGAAGATTACTTCAATAACCGATACAACAATGACGGTTAATGTAGGAGCATCCGGTCCGAATAAATTCTTTACTCCAACAAATGCTGATTATAACGCATTGACTGGAGATATGATTTTAACTGTTTCTGAATCATTTGGTTTAGGAGTTGGAAGAAGTGTAGTATTAGAAAACGAATCTATCGCATTTACTTGTGATATGGATAGTAACGCAACTACTCACTCTTATCCGAGATTAGGTTCTGACCCATACGCTGAACAATCAATTGTAATTACATCAGTTGGTACAACATCGCATAGTGTAACCGATGCACCTTATAACGCATCAAACGGAGATGTTACTATAACAATTGTTGGACATGGATTTAGTAATGGTGATTACATTAAACTTTCTGATAATTCACTAACATACACTTGTGTATTGGATGGTAATACAACTCAAAAGAGTTATCCAAGAACTGGAATAGATTATCCATCAGGTAGATGGTTAGAAATTTCTAATGTAACTACAAACACATTTGATATTAATATTGGTTCTTCTCCATATACAGCAGCTCATACTTTCGTATCAGCTACAACAAATGGATTAGAAAGACAAGATGGTACGTTTACAATTAATGTAGGTGATGGTGGAAGTGCTTCTGGTTCAATCCATACATTTGTATCATCTTCTGATAGAGCAGTAAAACACTTACCTCAATCATTACATACATTTATATCTTCATCTAATGGAGCTGTAAAACATTTACCACAATCAAATCATACATTTATTAGAACGGAACAAAGTTCAGTAAGTACTGTACCTGTTTTAAGTGAATCGATTGAAGGATTAATTAAAATTACTGATACACCACAATTTACATCAGTACTTAGTGGTAGTGAAGTTGAATCTGCATTTATAACGAGAAGTGTAGGATTTATTAATGATATAATTAAATTAGGAACTGATAAAACTTCATTCGCATTAGCAAAATGGTACGATGATACTTTAGATACTCCTCAAAATTTAACTACTGGTTCTTATGTAACTGCTAGTGGTACTTATACAACTGATAATGAGTTTAATATTGTAAGTTCATCATTTGGACAAATAATCGATATCATAGAAAATGGTACTGGTTCATTTACTCCATCAACTGCAACTTATGACCCTGCTAATGGTAACTTTGTAATTACTATTTCAAATCACAACTTAAATGTTGGTGATGAAATTTATATAAGACCTGAATCATTCACATTTACTTGTGATATGGACGGTAATAAAACTGAACACAATTTACCTTCAGTTGGACAACCTGCTTATAGTGGTGTATTATCTATTACATCTAAAACTACAAATACTATAACTGTAAATGTAGGAGCATCTGGTCCAAATGTATCGTTTACTCCAACTAACGCTACTTATGACCCATCTAATGGAGATTTCGTAATTACAACTGGAACACATAACCTAAGTATAGGAGAAGGTATCGTATTAGATACTGGTTCATTCGCATTTACTTGTGATATGGATGATAATCAATCGGTTAAATCTTATCCGAGATTAGGTATAGACCCGTTTGCAGGTCGTTCAATGAAGATTACTTCTATAACTGGAAATACAATGACAGTTAATGTAGGGGCATCTGCTGAAAACAAAACATTTAAACCTGTATCTGCTTCCTATGATGGATTGAGTGGAGATATGGTTCTTACTGTTAGTGAATCATTCGGATTAGGAGTTGGTAGAAGTGTAGTATTAGAAAATGAATCTATTGCTTTCACATGTGACCAAGACGATAACGCTACAACGCATTCATACCCAAGATTAGGTTCAGACCCTTATGCTGGGAAATCTATAAAAATAACTTCAGTTGGAAAAACTTCACACACACCAACTGACGCTCCATACAATTCGGCAACTGGTGATGTTACTATAACAATAGCTGGACATGGATTTAGTAATGGTGATTATATTAAGATTTCTGATAACGGATTATCTTACACTTGTATATTGGATGGTAATAGTGTTAAAAAATCATATCCAAGACCTAATTATGATTATCCTTCTGGTAGATGGTTAGAGATTTCTAATGTAACTACTAATACGTTTAAGATTAACATTGGTTCTTCATCATATGTTGGTGAACATACATTTGTATCAGCATTAGAAAATAGTATTGAAAGACAAACTGGAACATTTACAATTAATGTAGGTGATGCCGGAAGTGCTTCTGGTTCGGTACACACATTTGTATCATCATCTTTAGATGCTGTAAAACATTTACCACAATCAGTACACACATTTGTATCTGCATCTACTAGAGCAGTAAAACACTTACCACAATCAGTTCATACATTCGTTAGAACTACTAAAGATTCGATAAGTATTTTACCAGCGGTTGTAAGTAATACAATAAATCATATTAAAGTAACTGATACTAATCAGTTTACTTCTTCAATTAATGGTTCTATAACTGAAATCAACAAAGTAAAATCATCTATTGGTACAATAGAGGATATATTACAAAATGGAGTATCTGTTAAACCAAATGTTGTTAAGAATAACTCTGATAAAAATAACTTAATTAAAGTTACTGATGCAGTTCAAATAACATCAGAATCATTTGGAGATAGATTACAACAAAGATTGATTTCATCATCAATTTCAATTGTAACTAATATTGTTGAAAATGGAACTGGTTCATTACCAACTGTTGTTGAATATGGAACACCATCAGATTCACCAAAAACACTTGCAGCTTATAACTTACTAAAAGATAACATTGGATTCATCCAAAGTGAAACTATCGCTTATTTATCATCATCTTGGTCAACAGCATCATATGATGAGAGTAAGTGTAGTAGAGATATAGGAGGAATTATAAGTGGAGCAGCTGAAGATATGTTGTATAACGCAAACTCTTCATCTATATTCAATGGTAAGTTCTACTATGATTTCCCATCACAAGCTCAAGGTGCACAATTACAACAAACTTTAGATGGTATTAATTACGCTGGTAGATTAGCAGAAAGTATTGTAAGAGGATATACTTTCCAAACTGCATCTGCTGTACTAAGTGGTTCAGTTGAATTGATAAGAAACAATAGAGAGTTTATTGAAAACGAAACAATTGCATTCCTTTCATCTTCTTGGGATGGATTTACTTATAATGAAACAACTTGTAAGAGAGATGTAACTCATATTATAGATGCAGTTTCTACTGATTTATTATATGGTGGAAATGAAAGAAGTGTAAATGCTGGAGATTACTATTATAGATACCCATCAGCAGCAATAATTGGTGGTGTACCAAATGAGAATAAACAAAAAGACCCAACTGTAACTGCAGTAGATTTCGTACAAGGATTTGTATCAGAAATTGTAAGTGGAGCAATATTCCAAACTGCATCAAATGAAGTTGAGTACGTTTATGAATCAATTAGAAATAATAGAGAATTTATTCAATCTGAAACTGTTGAATTTG